>WSSedL1CaDRAFT_10000800_pt1 | contig 20612 bp, 16 predicted proteins | sample WetSurSL1Cattail_FD_9464 | JGI IMG/M metagenome (IMG submission 9464)
TTTCAAGAACATGTATGGAAGCCCTGTGGGCAAAGACGATAGCTTCAAGAAGTGAGTTGGAAGCAAGACGGTTGGCTCCGTGAAGACCGGTACATGACGCTTCACCCAAAGCGTAAAGCCTGTTAATGGTGCTAAGCCCGTTTTGATTCACACGGATACCCCCACACATGAAATGGGCTCCCGGAACAACAGGAATCATATCTTTGGTAATGTCAAAGCCCAAACTCTTGCATTTTTCATAGATGTTGGGAAAGTGCTCCAGCAAATCCGCAGCATTCAGGTGGCGAGCGTCCAGGTACAGATGGTCTTCACCCCTGATCTTCATTTCATTGTCCATGGCACGGGCCACAATGTCACGTGTTGCAAGCGAACCCCGTTTATCATATTTTTGCATGAATTCTTTACCATCCATGGTTTTCAGAATGGCCCCATGTCCACGCATGGCTTCCGTGATAAGGAACGATGGTCGTTCATTGGGATTAAACAGTGTTGTTGGGTGGAATTGAACAAATTCCATGTCATCGATGATCCCTTTGGCTCTGTATACCATAGCCACACCATCACCAGTAGCCACGGATGGGTTTGTGGTAGTGTTATAAATATTTCCGGTTCCTCCGGTAGCGATAACTGTGACCCGGGCTAGTACCGTTTTTACTTTTCGAGTTTCGAAGTTAATAATGTAGGCTCCGTAACATTCAATATCAGAATGGTATCTTTTTATTAATTTACCCAGATGATGTTGGGTAATAATATCAACCGCAAAATAATGTTCCAGTATTTCAATGTTTGGGTGTTTGCGTACACGCTCGCATAAGGCCCTTTCTATTTCGAAGCCGGAAATATCCTTGTAGTGAAGGATGCGATGTTCACTATGTCCGCCTTCGCGAGCTAAATCAAAGGTGCCGTCTGGTTTTTGGTCAAAATTGGTACCCCATTCAATGAGTTGTTTTATTTGTGCAGGTGCTTCGGATACCACCATGCGCACAACCTTCTCGTCACAAAGACCGTCGCCGGAAATCAGGGTGTCCTGCACATGTTTTTCGAACGTATCAGGTTCATAAGTAACTGCTGCGATGCCGCCCTGGGCATAGCGCGTATTGGTTTCATCAATAGTCGATTTGGTAACGAGGCAAACCTTTCCATATTCGGCTACTTTAAGGGCAAAACTCAATCCTGCAAGACCGGAGCCTATCACCAGGAAGTCTACTTGGCGTTTCATGCTTGTTGTTTGAAAAATCAAATCAAAGGTAAAAAAATGCTGGAATTTCTAACTTTCTGGAATTTGGGTTGAATTTGGGTATAACCAGTGAAGGAATACCAATGCTCAATAACCGGAGTTTTTACATCCTAAAAAATATTATGGTTGGAGTTCATTTCAAATTTTTTATGTCATATAACATTATTATCTAATATTTTTTACCAGATATTTAATAGTTATTTCATTGAACCTTTCTTCTTTAAATTCTTTATATCCGAGTTTGTTGTATAAAAAGAGATTTTTGCTGCTTTGAAACCCAGTAAATAACTCAAATCTGCTAGCATTCTTAAATTTTTCTTCAATTGCTTCCAACAATTGTTTTCCAAAACCCATATTCTGATAATCTTTATCCACAATCAATTTACCAATGTAACAGGTTTCGTCTCTTAGAAATCCGCGCACAGAGCCAATAATCTTGTTGTTATATTCCAGCTTTAATATGGTTTGATTTTGAAAATCCAAGTTAATATCATCTATTTTTTGAGTCAGCGGGGGTATTGAATAATTATTATAAATCTCAGCCTCTGACAAATAGCAGCACTTTTGTAAATATAAAATCGAAGCTAGGTCTTCATAATTGGCCTTACTTATTTTATAATTCTCAATGGCGGTTATTTCTATTTTGTTATTTTCAGGGTCAAGTACAACACTTTCAAAGTAACCATCGCCAGTGATTCTTGGATAACTTGCAATAACAAATCCATCCTTTTCCAGTTTTTTAGTCAAACGCTCAACTTTGTCCCGTGTGCCAATATTCACTGCAATATGGGCAAATCCAAACTGATCAGCATTTTGTCTGCTTATGATGTCGCTTCGCTTCATCAATTCAATGCGAGCCCCATTCGAAAATACTAAAAAGTAAGATGTAAACTGTTTTTGGGTATTTTCATATTTTGAACTTATTGTACATTCAAAATATGTTTGGTAGAAGGTCTTTAGTTTTTCCAAATCATCTGCCCATATAGCAATGTGGTCAATTTGCATGGTCGTTATTTTGTTTAACCTATTAGTAAATATAGAAAAAAATTAATCGGAAAAACTTTGGCCTGAAACATGGTTGTTGACATGATGCAAATGAAAGGATAGGAGCCTGAAATGTTGTAATCCTGCCAGGTTTTCAAAACCTGGCAGGATTTAGACCTGTATAACTTTAGATAACGTTATTTGATATTAAGCGGCATTACAAATTGTTGTTTCACGGCTTTGCCATCTTTCTTAGCTGGAGTCCAGTTTGGACTGTTTTTAAGAATTCTGATGATTTCATTGTCAATGTCCGCACCAAGGCTTCGCAGAATTTTTATATCTGTTACTTTACCATTTTCGTTTACATTAAACTGAACAAGTAACCTTCCTGTGGCTTTAGCACCGGCCGGCTTTTTAAACTGACTTAGTACATACTTTGCAAAAGCGTTTATATCAGCTCCACGAAAAGTTGCAGATTCTACCAATACTGCACTATCCTTTTTTTTGGGTTCCACTTTATCTGTAGCCAATTCATCGTAAGAAGTGAATTCTTCCTCCTTCACGTTATTACTGTTAGCTCGGTACTTAACTGAAGCAGGCGCATAGCCTTTGTTAACTGAAGCACTTCCTCCAACCGCATAATTACTTACGCCTTGTGGTAAAGGTAACGGTTGTTTAACAGTGGTAGATTGTCCGGTTTGGTTACGAACTTCCGAATCAATGGCAACAAAAGAAGTATAAGCCGTTAGCAAATTATATTTTAGGCCTAATCCTGTAATTTCTTCGGATAGCTTTTTATCATTGCCATCAGTTTTTGTGTAATCATCGAGCATTTGAATACGCTTACGAGCCCAAAGATAGCGCAGTGCTGCATTTTTTTCGGACATCTCAGTGGTAGTAATTTTAATTTCGCCTGAATATTTTTTACTGCCTATGTTGCCGTTAAGTACTATCTTACCTGATGGGTTACCTCTCCACTTCCCATAAACAATCACTGGGCGTTCGGCAAACAAATCGGGTACGGATAATGGCTCAACATCGTATACATCGAATCCGGAATAATTGATTGATATGTTGGTAAGCACGGGCGATTCGATGTAAGTACGAAAACGTTGAGCCATTGATTCCGCATTATCCGGGTTTTCTACAACAAATGGTTCACCAGCGCCAGCATGCGCCAAACCTTCGATGAGAAAACGATTAACACTACTACCTATACCAAAAGCAAAGAAATTGGCTTTACCCAGATTTTTACGTACCAGGTCAAAAGCATCTTTCTCGATATCAACGTACCCATCAGTTAGGATTACAAAGGTTCGTGCATAATTTTCAGTACCCTTGAGAGAAAGAGCTCGTTGAAGAGCTGGTAATAATTCCGTTCCTCCACCACCTTGCTGTGCATCGATAAATTGGATTGCTTTGTTTATATTTTCATTGTTAGCGTTTAAGGATTGTTCAGCCATCAGATTCGATGCTCCTGCAAAGAGTATAACATTAAATTTGTCAGTTGATTTCAATTTTCCAATTAAATCACGCAATACTTTCTTGGAAATGTCTAATGGAAAGCCATTCATAGAACCAGATACATCCACAATGAATACATATTCACGAGGGGGGATCTTATCTGCAGTCACGCGCTGAGGAGGCTGCATCATAGCAAGGAAAAAGTTCTCGCTTCCACCTTTGTACAAAAGCAACCCTGATTGGATGGCATCACCTTTTAGCCTGTATTTCAGGATCACATCACGATTTCCTTCAAATTCATTGCCTGGTTTAAGCGATGCAACAACCTGATCGGCACTTTTATATTGTATGTCCATATCATGAGAATCACAACGAACATCTTTTACCGGCATACCAGCATTTAAGTTTACTTTAATGTCAAATGAATACATGGCTTTCTTACCTTCAGTAGTATAAGGATTAGCTACCCATTTGTTGTTCTCGGGCGCTGTTTCTGCAGATTGATTCGAATACCGCGGGCCAACCACTGTGGGGTACACAAATTCATATACTCCATTCTCCGGCACCAGTAATTCGGTGTAACACATCTCTACTTTAATTAAATCGCCCGGCATAATGTTGGCAACATTCATCTGGAATACATTGGGTCGTTGTTGTTCAAGTAACGAAGCGCTTTTGCCTTGTTGTTTGGCTTCTTCATAATCCTGACGCGCTTGGTTTCTTTCTTTAATAATTGCGTTTATTACACGTGCTCCAATAGTCATCGTCATTTTATACACAGCTGCCCGGGTTGAAGCCGGGAACACATAAATTGCTTCGATAGGGCTTTTGCCTTCATTCTTATATTCTTGGGTAACTTTTATGTCAGCAATAATACCAGCTATATTGACCTCAGCTTTTGTAGACTTTAATGGTAATTGATCAGTTTGAGAGTCATTGCCCTGTATAAAAAAATAAGGCGATAATGTTTTGTCATTACTTGGTTCAGGTGTCTGAGCAGAAGCTCCACTAATAATAGAGAATGACAAAAAAAGCAGCGAAAAGAATTGTTTGATTGTATCGCTTAATCTGATATTTATTAAGTTTTTCATAATTTTAAAGTTTAAATGTGAATCATTAATCTAGCGCTTTCTGATAATGAGATGCAGGAGCGAAACAAATTCCATAAATTTTTATTGAGATTTTAATTAAAAACTTTCTTTGCTATCTTTGTTTCAAAACTTTATCGTTACTACATTGAATTAATGGCGGATCTCCAGGTTCATACAAAATCTTCCTCACTTATTTCGCTAATTGATGATGAATTGATTTCGATTTATCGTGATTCGGAAAATATGGAGGCTTTCGGTGAACTATACCGTCGTTATTCACATCTGGTGCTTGGCACTTGCTTTAAGTATCTGAAAAATAAAGACAATGCATGTGATGCAACCATGCAAATTTTTGAAAAATTGATTTCAGATTTAAAAACTAACTCGATAACTCATTTTAAATCATGGCTTTACATATTATCTAAAAATCATTGCCTGATGATTTTGCGTAAAGAAACCACAGTACAAAAACAATTGGAAACTATTCGTATAAATACTCATGAAAAATTTGTGGAAATTTGGGATGAACTGCATCTTAATCATGAACAGGATGATGAAAAAAGACTGGTTGCTTTAACTCAGGCATTAACACAATTGAGCAGTGAACAGCGCACCTGTGTTGAACTTATGTATTTTGAGAATAAATCATACAAGGAGATTGCTGATATTACGGGTATGGACATGAATAAAATTAAAAGCCATATTCAAAACGGCAAGCGGAACCTGAAAATTTTATTGGAGAAAACGTATGATGTGGACTAAACAAAATATATTCGAACTTTCGGGGTGTCTTAGCAGAGAAGCTTTTGACGCTTTCAGGAATGATGTTTTGCCACCTGATGTAAAAGCTGTTGCTGCCGAACATTTGGTATCCTGTCCGTTTTGCACGGATGCAATGGAAGGCTTTGAAGAGATGGGTTCTCCTCAGATAGCCGCAGAGGTAATGACCAAATTGGATGATACTTTTCAGCAAAAATATTTGAGTAAGAAAACAAAGATTAAAAGCATTGTTTGGTTTTCGATTTCAGTAGCTGCTTCCCTGCTTTTGTTATCCGGATTGTTCTTTCTTTTCAGAGATAACAAACCTAAAACACAATTTGCGGTAAATACACCGCAACAGGCAGATAAGGATAGTACTACCAACGGTGGGTTATTTGATCCAGAAGAAAAACTTGATGAAAAGTCCCCAGCACTGCCATCTCCGGTATTTAGCAGAAATAAAGAAGGGGAAAGAAAAGCCCTGGCCAAATCTGAAGAAATAAAAAACATTAATACACAATCCAGTGACGGATTTGTAACAAATGCGCAAGAACCATTCAATAAAGTGAAAGCTGAAAAGGAAGAAGAATTCTCTTCAAAATCTTCTTATGCAGCTGGAGCTCCTGCTCCTGCTGTAATGGCGGATACTAATGCATTAGATAAGAAATCACTGGCTTATACATTATCTGAGGCAAAGTCTTCCAAATATATGGATCAGACTGCCGATAATTATTCAGCTACCAGGACTCAACGCGCTCCTGCTAAAAGAGGTTATAACCCATCTGCTTCTGGAGAAAAAGTTGACAGCAATAAAGACGTTTCTAAAGATGATGAATCTGTTTCTTCGATTATCGAGGAACCTGCAACATTTCAGGGAGGAGATATCAATAAGTTCAGAGATTATGTTATGCAACAACTTAAGTTTTCCGGGGAGGCTGAAATGGATGGCAAAGCAATTTTCCAGTTTGCAGTAGACAAAAAAGGTAAATTAACAGACATTAGAATTATTAGTAGTTTGAATCCTCGAATAGACAATGAAATAGTTAAGATTCTAAAGAATAGTCCGCTCTGGACCCCAGGAAAGCAGGGAGGGAAACCTGTTAAACAGCAATTTACATTTCCTCTGCAGCTCCATTTTCAAAAATAAGGATAAATGATCCTATTAGTGAGAAATTATGAACATTTCTGATTAATTGTTATATTTATATTATCGAAAATCACTTCAATATTTCGTTTATGAACATACATTTTCTCATTTCAGGAGATATCAATCTTCGCATCCAAAGCCATGTTTACCATAAACGAATAACGGAAGGACTGCAAGCAAAAGGTTACAAAGTAATCATTCATCAACTTTCAAATGATTTCCCATTTCCTTCCGATATAAATAGCCAAAAATGCAAGCAAATACTTAAGTCAATAAATCCTTCTGAGACTATTGTCATTGAGAATTCGATTTTTGGAGTTATTCCCGACATCCTCAAGGACATTCAAAATCCTATCATTGCATTAGTACATGTTACTTTCTCTGCAGATCAAGATCTTACAGCCTATCAGCGAGAGATGTTATTGGATTTGGCAAAGAAAGCCCAAAGTTTTGCATTGAAATTTATTGCGGCAAATACTTACGCAACAAAAGCACTGATTAATGATGGTGTTGAAGCCCACAAAGTAACTACCATTATTCCCGGAATTGACCATTTTGCCCGGAAAAAAAATTATCCGGAAAGACCTTCCAAACTGCTAAGCGTTGCGAATTATTGCAGGAACAATGGGTATGTAAATTTGATAAAAGCCCTCACCGCTTTAAAGGGAAAACGATGGGAACTTCATTGCTTTGGCAATCTTGATATAGATAAAGGATATGTGGAGGAACTCCAAGTTCTGATCCGTAGAAACGGACTCAAGGACAAAATTTGGCTACATCCTACTTTATCGGACAATGCACTATCGGAGACTTATTTAAATGCTGATTTGTTTATACATCCACTAAATTTTGAAGCATATAGCATAGAGCTGGTTACAGCCCTTGCGCATGGAATTCCGGTTGTGGCTTCTACTGAAGGCAGTAATAGTGAGATTATACCACCAAAAATGGGTAAATTTTTTAAACCCAATGTTATTTATGTTTTACAAACAATTATCGATGAGTTACTTGAAAATTCGGTATTGTATAATGATTTAGCATCAGAAGTGGCTTCTTATCATAAACAAGCCCATTCTTGGGAGGCAAGCATTGATCAGTTTGAACAGGTTCTTAATACAGTGAAAAATAGCTGAAATACAACATTTTAATCGTGGTAAGTTCCAAATAGCTTGGCCAATGTTTGGTGAAATTTATGAAAACCTTTGGGATTAGCGTACATTAGGAAACAGGCCTTTGCAACTAAATTGATATTATTTTCCATAGCTAATTGCAATGCTTCTTCTGATTCGCATCCACGTTGTATCCATATGTGTCTAAAACCTTTATCAATCGCCGTTTTTAACACCGCAGCCGTATCACGTTTATGATTGGCAATCAAAAGGGTAGTTACCTCCTCTGGAAGCTCTTTTACAGAGTGATAGCATTTAATGTCGTCGATAAAATCTGCATTGGGATTGACAGGGAAAAGTTGATACCCCTTTTCTTTTAATGTCTTAAAAAGGATATTCCCAAATTTTTTTGGATTCCGGGAAACGCCTGAAATGGCTAAATTTTTACTCCCAAGGAATAAGTTAATAGTAGTTCTTGAATTCATAGCGAAGGTATTAGAAAGTGAATATTTTCGACCTCATCCTCCGTTTAAAAAATAAGTTCAGGAATGAAATCGGCTTGTTATTTGTCTAATTCTTTCCATATTAATGCTGCAGCCCCCAGTACAGCGATGTTCTTATCTTGTAACCCTGATGGTAAAATCTTAATTTTGTTTTTATAAATTTTTAATAAGTGATTTTCAAAACTTTCACGTGTTGGTTTAAAAAGCAGTTCTCCAGCCTTTGCCAAACCACCAAATAAGAAAATAGCTTCGGGAGTGGTATAAGCGACAGCATCAGCCAGTCGGGCACCAAGAATGAGACCTGTGTAATCAAAGGCTTTTATAGCAAGAGGATCATTTCGTTTAGCAGCCTCAAATATTTTTTCTGAGGTCATATCATGAAAACTGATCTTCCGAAGTTCGCTATCCTCAGTGATATTGCACATTAGTTCGAATACCGTACGTCTAATACCAGAAGCGCTTGCATACGTTTCCAAACAGCCTTTTCTGCCGCACCCACACAAGCGTCCGTCAGGTATTGCAACAGTATGACCAATTTCGCCAGCAAAACCATCAAACCCATAGATCATTTCACCATTCGAAACTATTCCACTTCCCAAACCTGTTCCAAGTGTGATTATGATATAGTCGCGCATACCTTTAGCCCCACCATAAAGACCTTCGCCAATACCAGCGGCATTAGCATCATTGGTAAGCAGGGCGGGAACGTTATAATATTTTTTGAACAGTTCAGCGAAAGGGATAACACCTTTCCATTTTAAATTGGGAGCAAACTCAATGGTTCCCTTATAAACATTTGCATTTGGGGCTCCTATACCAACACCTTTAATTTCAATTGTATTTCTTATAGGGGCAATACATTGTTCTATTGCATCATAAAGACTTTTTTGAAATTCTTCGACTTTATCATAAGTGTCTGTTGGGGTGGAACCTTCAATGAGTACCTTTCCTTCCTTGTCAACAATTCCGAATTTACTGAAAGTGCCACCGATATCAACTCCAATAACAACTTCTGTCATTTATTTAAATTTTAATTATACAATTCCATGAAAAACTATTCATCCATCGAATTTTAAATGATCTGTCGGACCACGGAATGTATGTGTAAGAAAATGTTGAATTTTAAGCTGCGGAACAAAGATAGAAATTTATTTGTCTTACACAAGAATTATCGTAATGACAATTAATCAGATGGTTGACTAATGAATGACAAGTATTTTGGTGACGATTGTTTTAGAGCCGTCATCATTACTGCAAAATACAAGGTACACTCCGGTAGCAACCCGACGTCCTCCTCCCGTTTTGCCATCCCAAACAGCCTGCCCTCCAACTGATTTTGTTTGATATACCAGATTACCGGAAATGTCAGTAATTTTTACGTGGGTATTGGCAATTAATCCAGTAATAACAATATCTCCATGATAATTTTCTCTAACCGGGTTGGGGAAAACATAAACATTTGTAAAATCCTCATTAGGTTCTGTAGAATTTCCCCGATATCCTATAATACCCTTATCGGTTCCAAAGAACACTTCCCCGGTCTTATCATTGATGGCAATGCTGCGAATATAATTTGAAAAGATCGGACTATTATCAGTGTTAAAATGAGCAATTTCTTTTAAACCATCGGGAGAAATTAAGAATGCTCCTCCTTTCTCTGTGCCAAACCATTTACGATTGCCTCCATCTATAGCAATACAAGTTACATTCTCATTGTGCAATAAAAGATCTGCACTGTTAGTCCCATCATTGCGAGGGATACTTATTTCCGTTCCATCGGTCAGACTATCGAGAACATGCTTTGGGTCCGAATATAATATTGGTCCATGATCAGTGCCAACCCATATATTGCCATCACGATCCCCTGTAACACAATTAATATTGCTGACTATTTCATTGTATGGAGGGATTGTTTTCGGCTTGAATCTGATGCTACGATCGTCTTTCAGATTATCTAAAGTTCCATTGATATCGAAAACAAATAATCCGTCTCCATGAGGTAATACAAGCCAAAACTGTCCATAAGTATCAATGTAAATTTGACTGATAACTTTGACAGACAAGTCAGTTCCAAAAGAAAATTTTTTCCATTCTCCCTCTGGCTTAAGAACGGAGATAGGAGCCACCAAACCATCACCCCCATTGGTTACCCAAAGGTTATGGTCTTTATCGAATATTAAGCCACCTATATGAACGTAATTATCGTTCGGAACTATACTTTGCAAGGTGCTATTATTGTATGTATAATTCTTTGTAACCTGCCCGTTCTCGTATACTAAAACTCCATTCCCTTCCGTGCCTACATAAACTTTATTCGCATTAGAGGGATCGACTGCAATTGCTGTAAAGTCCCATATATTGTCATTGTAAATACTTGTCCAACTTTCGTTGTTAAACATATAATATTGCCCGTGTGTGTAAAGATGGCTCCAAACACCATCAGCACCACCACCTGTGACATAAATGGTGCCATTTTGATATAGCATATTCCAAACATTTTGGGATTTAGGCCCATTTGGATAATAACTTTTAAAATTTGAGGTTGCAGATTGATTAAAAACCAGTCCAACCTGGTCGTCGGCAATCCAAATATTTCCTTCATCATCTGCTAATGCACTGCGAGGGCGGGGGTAAATAAAACCATAATCAGGTATAGTTGTGGTTACTTCAAGATTTGAATTTAAAACGAATAGAATATTGAAACCTGTAATTAGTAATTTATTACCTGAAGACCTGAGCTCAAATTTTTGTTGGTTTTGTCCCACCAGTATTTTCTTCCAAACGCTATTGTCGAGATAGTAAAGCGTATCCTTGGTGCCACTATAATTGGCGAACAATTTGTTGTTAAAATATGACAAAATATTGAACTTGCCTGTATTGTTCGGGATCGTAATATCCCTATGCCACTCTGCATAATTTACCAGATAAGGGTTGTTAATGTCAGCTTTAAATATCCCATTGGTAGTAGCAGCATAAAAATTTTGGTCGTCACATGCCAAAGATAGAACTTCATAGGTTACGCCTGTTTCGCCCACTAAATAGGTATCTTTAACTTCCAGTTTTCCCAAATCCAGCACTACAATCCCAAAGGAATAAGAGATATATGCAAAATCTCCACGAAATAGAATGTGATTGGCTTTTTTTGACCCAGGCATAATTCTCTTTTTGATGATGGGAATATTGGTTACCTGAAAATTTTTCAACAGGTCGATATTACCATTATCATAAGTGATGAGCAAAGTGCTTTTATTCGGATAGTAATCCATGGTACTAATACCCATATCGGATAATACTCCATTTATTCTCGACAATTTTTGAAAACTATTATCACGAGTGTCGTACGTGAAAATATTATAAGGAGTTGCTACAAATAACTTAGTTCCTATTTGCACTACCTTTTTACAACTCCCATAAGGTAGGTGATCTCGCCAGGATCCAACAGGAATCTGCGCCCTAACCTGAAGTATAAGAAATGTAAGAATGAATACAAATACATATTTTATTTTTAAAGAGAATTTCATGAAGGAAAATTTAATTGAAAACGGTTATACAACAGTTGATATTATAACTTTCTGTTGAAAATATTCTGGTTGCAATAAATTGAACCAAAAATTCAATTTCAGATGCCCTTATTCATAAATTCCACAAACTTAGCAAATGCCTTTGAACGATGGCTAATTTTATTTTTCTCTGAAAGTGGCATTTCAGCAAAAGTCAGCGAATAACCTTCCGGAACAAAAACAGGATCGTACCCGAACCCTTCATTACCACGTCGTTCTTCGGAAATTGCACCTTTCATAATACCCTCAAAAAAACACTCGGCGTTATCTGTAATATAAGCAATTACGGTACGAAATTGTGCTTTGCGATTAGCAATGCCATTCAGTTTGGATAATACTTTTAATAGGTTAGCCTCCTCGCGTTTGTCCTGCGAACCGAAAAGATCAATAGATCCGGCATATCGTGCCGAATATACACCTGGTTCGCCACCCAAAGCTTCTATTTCTAATCCGGTATCATCGGCAAAACATGGAATATGATATCGTTCAAAAATGTATCTTGCTTTTTCCAAAGCATTACCCTCTAACGAAGGTTGATTTTCAGGAATTTCATTTTCAAAACCGATATCCTTTAGACTCACCAGCAAAAAATGAGTCCCTAATATATGCTGTATTTCTTTAAGCTTATGCTGATTATTGGTGGCAAAAACAATTTTTTCCTGCATGATCAATTTTAATATGTTTTTGCAAAGAAACAAAAAACTCTGTGCAACTTTGATAATATCTAAGTATTAAACTAAGTAACACAGAGTTTGAAGTATATTATTGAAATAAGGTTAACAACCAGACGCACTAAAACTTCCCATAATAGTAGGCCGGGGATTAACGCACATGACAGGAATTTTGGCTTCATTAGCAATGATGCGCTGTTCTGATGCACCAATTATATAATCGGTATAATTAATCGCCTTGGTAGTCATGATCAAAATAAGGTCGGCTTGAGTTTTTTGAGCAAATTCAACTGTTTGTTCAGCAAAATCCTTTTTGGGTTCTGCTGTAAATATTTCGTAATCAACCTCTTTATTTTTGAAATATTTTTCTGTGAAATTCATATTATTAATAATCCCCCTGATAAAACCTTTGTCTTTAAAAGTGGGTTTCAATACGAGAATTTTGGAACCAAACATTCGGGCAATAAAACAACCCCATCCGATTTTTTCTTTATTTTCTTTTTTAAAATCAACTGGGAACACCAATCGATCAATAGTATCGCCCTTGGGTCCTTCCTGAACAATAATAACCGGTGCCTTAGACTTAACAGCAACTTTTAAAGCCCAGCTACCTGTGATCTTTTGCATTCCAACCATGCCATGAGTTCCCATGATGACAAGTTCTGCATTTAACTCATTCGAAACTTCCCCAATAGTCGAGAAGATTGTGCCTTCGCGAACCATAATATGAGGCTGAATTTTGTAGGTGTTTAAAGTTTCCTCAGCTTGTGCTTTAATTTTTTTCTCAGCTTCTTCCAAATTATCATCCTTTTTTACAATATGAAGCAATGTAATTTCCTTTTTTAAGATTTTAGAAAATTTTATTGCATGAGCTATGGCAAAATCAGCGACTGGGGTGAAGTCGGTGGGTACCAGAATTGTTTGTTTTTTTGAATCCATCGTATGTTTTAAGTTTAGGTAAATTTATAAACAAGAAAAAAACTTATCTTTGAGAAAGAACTATACTACATGAGTAACTTCACTAAATATAATAAATTTAGTTTTAATTTACTGAAATATTTTTTAATATTTTTAGCATTAAACAAGTTTATATACGTGTGGCCCGCTAAAAACGTTACTTTCGATAGGATTATTCTAAATACCTCAGACAAATATAATGGTTTCGCTCAAATTAATATCCCTTCTATTCATTTTCAGCATAATATAATTTTATTAAACACAAACGGGCATATTTTCGTTTTTGACGGTTTGAAATGGACCGACATCCCTCTTAAAGAAAAATCGTTGATAACTTGTGACGATCAAAACAACATATTGATTGTTAATGAGATATTTATAGGGAAATGTACATTGTCATTAAAAGAAAAACCTACTATTGATACATTGATTCTAAATTGGCAGAGGCAAGCAAATGAAATGCCTGAAAATTTCTTTAGTTTTGAAAATCAAATATATTTATCTACCAGACAATTTTTTTATAAACTTGATAAACAAAAACTTATCGTACTGGATTCTGCTTCTGGCGGTTTAACTGTTTTTAAAGGTAAAAATAAAGTATATGTTATTAAACAGGATGGAATTACAAGGTTCGGACAAAAGGTTCGGGACACCATATCAAACAACAGTTTAATAATTGAAGATAATAACATTTATGATTTGGTTGAAGTTGATAGAGAGATACATAAAGGACCTTTCTATTTTCGCTGGTGGGCATGGACATTGTATGGTATTATAATTTTATTCCTGGTAATTGTCTACTGGCGCAAGCGCAAGCATGATTTTGAAACAGAAAAAGCAAATTTAGAATTCATTATCAATGAACGCACCGCTGAATTAACACGTGAAAAGCAAAAAACAGATGATTTACTTGCCAATTTATTACCCAAGGATACTGTTGACGAACTTAAAAATACCGGCAAGGCAACTTCGCAGAAATTTAATATTGTTACTGTTTTATTTTCAGATATTCAAGGATTTACAAAGATTGCAGAACAGATGAATCCTGAAAAATTGATTGATGAATTGGATAACTTTTTCTTTCATTTCGATTCGGTTGTGGAAAAATACAACATTGAAAAGATTAAAACTATAGGCGATGCATACATGTGTGCAGGAGGAATTCCTTATAAAAATCGCACCAACCCGGTTGAAGTTGTCCTTGCGGGTTTAGAAATGCAGGAATACATGAGATTGTTAAGACAAAAAGATGTAAATATATGGGACTTACGAATTGGTATTCATACGGGTGCTGTAATTGCCGGGGTAGTTGGACATAAGCGTATGTCGTATGATATTTGGGGTGATACAGTGAACACTGCAAGCAGGATGGAATCATCTGGCGAAGCGGGTAAGGTTAATATCTCCGGGCATACCTATGAGTTGGTAAAAGACTTTTTCATTTGTGAATATCGCGGAAAAATGCCGGTGAAGTATAAAGGCGATATTGATATGTATTTTGTCAAAGGTATCCGTCCTGAACTTTCTGTTGACCTGAAAATGATTCCTGACAAAAAATTCTTTATCCAATTGCAGATATTACGGTTACTTGATATTGAAGAGCATGCGATAAATATGCTGAATAATGAGCTTCCGGCTAAAATGTACTTTCACAATTCGAGATATACTATAGATATTTACATTTTGGTCGAACTGCTTGGCCGTGCTGAAGGATTGTCGCAAGAGGAGATGTTGCTTGTGCGAACCACAGCTTTGCTAATCAATACGGGATTCATAAACTCATATGACAACTACGAAAGTGAAAGTGTAAAATTTGCCCGTGACATACTTCCAAAATTTAGATATTCGTCCGATCAGATAGAAGCTGTTTGCAGCCTTATTCTTTCCATTCGGTTTACCGATATCACAAAGACTAAGACAGAAGCAATTTTAATTGATGCTTGCCTAAACTACTTAGGACGTGTTGATTATCTTCAGTATTCATTAAACCATTACAAGGAAGTTAAGGAACGTGTTCCATCACTTACGGAAAAGGAATGGTTCTATCATGAACTGCGGTCTGTTGAACAACATCAATTCTACACAAATGCGGCCAAAATGCTTAGAGAAGTCTCCATCGAAGCCCAGATCCAAAAAATCAAAGAATTTGCCAAATTTAATGAGTCATCCATAAAACCTTAGGGGGAATTCATTAACTTTGCGGTTTATTATAAATTTATATATATCAGTCAAACATGGTCAATTTGGATTGGAAAAATCTGCCTTTTGGGTACGTAAAAACTAACTATAACGTTCGATGCTACTATAGAAATGGAGCTTGGGGTGAACTTGAAACCAGCTCTTCCGAATACCTGGATATACACATGGCAGCTACAGCCCTGCATTATGGTCAGGAGGCGTTTGAAGGCTTAAAAGCGTATCGCGGACAGGACGGGAAAATCCGTTTATTCAGGGTTGAAGAAAATGCAAAGCGTATGGCTCGCACAGCTTCTTACATTCACATGGCTATGCCTCCCGAAGATCTTTTTATTAAAGCAGTAAATACGGTTATTCGATTAAATAAAGATTTCATTCCTCCTTTTGAGTCAGGAGCATCTTTATATATACGGCCATTGCTTATCGGCACTGGTCCGCAGGTTGGAGTTAATGCAGCTAATGAATTCTTACTGTTAATGTTCGTTACTCCAGTAGGTCCATACTACAAACAAGGGTTTACTCCGATTGATGCTTTAATTGAACGCGAATCAGATCGTGCAGCACCATTAGGAACCGGCCATATAAAGGTTGGCGGTAATTATGCAGGCAGTCTTCAGGCACAAGAACGAGCCCATAAACTTGGGTATTCTGTTGCCATTTATCTGGATGCCCGTGAAAAAAAATATATCGACGAAGCAGGAACAGCCAATTTCTTTGGTATAAAAAATAATACATACATCACTCCCGAATCTCACAGTATTCTGCCGTCCATTACCAACAAGAGTCTGATGCAGTTGGCCGAGCATTTAGGATTAAATGTTGAGCGGAGAAAAATTCCGGTTGAGGAATTGGCAACTTTTGAAGAAACCGGAGCCTGTGGAACTGCTGCTGTTATTAGTCCTTTCAATAAGATTGATGACCTTGAAAGCAAACAAACCTATCAATACTGCAAAGATGGAAAAGCCGGACCAGTAAGTTTAAAATTATACGAACATTTAACTGGTATTCAATATGGTCATCTGACTGATCCTTTTGGTTGGATAAGTATTGTGGAATAATTTATTCTTACCTTGCCAATAAAATTATTATGCTTTTTCTCGACATCATTATAGCACTTTTATTGCTTTGGGGAGCTTATATTGGCTATGAAAATGGTTTTGTAGTTCAAAGTTTTACATTAATTGCCCTGGTATTGGGAGTTTGGGCTGGAGTCATTTTAACGCATCCTGTGGGTGAATTTCTGATTTCCATATTTGGAGTTGGTAATACGCTTGCTTTTATATTAGCGTTTGCATTTATTTTTATTTTGGTGCTTCTAATTGTTCATTTTTTAGGAAATCTTTTGACCAAAATGCTGTCCAAATCGGTACTCGGGGGTTTAAACCGCTTTGGTGGAATTTGCTTTGGCATTCTAAAAATGGCTTTTATCATCAGCATTATTATTTTTATAGTTCAACGTTTTGATGTAAATAAAAAGTTGTTGCCCCCTGAAAAAACCAAGAAGACACTTTTATTTACCGAAATAGCTAAAATCGCCCCTGCTGTTTTTCCACATCTTCACCTTGATGATATAAAAAATAGATTTCTGAAAATATAAATTGATATAAACTTTGAAGAGGCCATGAAGATTTCGAAAATCTTCATGGCCTCTTCAAAGTTTATACAGTCAAATCTAAAGACCAAAGGATGAGCCCGATTGTCCGCAAGGCATTACAGGCATTTCAATCGGTGTCCAATTAGTATCATATTCGAATGTTCCAGCCAGAGCACCGCCATCATACCAGGTAACCCTTACATGAAGAAGATTACCTTTTTCCATTGCAATTATGTTAAGAAAACGATGGTAAGGTACTGGATCTCCGCCAAGAGAATTTGCTCCCCAGTACCAATCGTAAACACCGGCACCTGTTTGGGGATTCCAATCGTTAAATTCAAATCTCCATTGAACATTAGAAATATCGCTGTTACCAAAAGTTTTGATTTTCCAATCGGCATAACCTTTCCAATAACTTATTTTATTTTTTGTATATTTTGTATACTGAGTTTCATAAACATTTGAATAACTTCCATCGCCACCACTATACTCAATGCTAAAAATACTTGTTAACGTTGTGTCTTTGCACCTTATTTTATAAGTATAGGTATAGCCATATGATTTCCAATATTCAGTATACCAGCCGTCAGCATCGGGGCCTAACCAACCTAATTCGTTTTTTGCACTTTTCATTTTTAGAGCCTGAGACATTTCGGTTTTGGCAGCTGTCTCCGAAGGTGGAGCAGCAATGCTTGCTTTTGATAATGCTTCAAACATAAAACCTTGAATATCCGTAAATGTAGTCATTGATTTGCTTGAGACGTCTTCTAATTGCTCCGCACTAATTGCTCCTTGTTGTTTTACACTTTCTTTCTTTTTACATGATGGTGCAATTACAACACCCAGAATCATTAAGAATAAGTAAAATTTTGTTTTCATAGTAAATAGTTTAATAAATAATTTGTTGATTAATATATATGGTATAAAAGTAGCTTGTGATATATTCTTAATTATCCCCTTTTCTGTGGATTTTAAGGATTCTTTAATTCTTCAGGCAACGTACTGAACTACCATTATACATGGGTATCCAAATACGCATATTGCTTGTAAAATAGGCGGCAACCTGCCGATAATAGGCGCTTGTTGTAAAAGGAGCAGTAGACGACCAAAAATAGGCATAAGTCCCCAAACCATAGAAATTACCTGCATTACCTTTATAACCTGCCGGTAGTGCAAAAAAGCCACTGGGATTATCATCGCCATTTGCATATGTCCAATGAGCAGTACCTTGTTCTTTCATTTTTCCCCCGGCATTAGCAATTCCACCAAGGTAATCTTCAAGAGTTGTCCATTCCGGATCGGTTGGAACATGCCATCCCACAGGACAAACGCCTCGGGCATCAGTAATAGCATAATAGGTATATAAACGTCCGTAAGTTGAAACATTACTTTCATTACCTTTGTAAGGCCATTGATATTTTGGTGTGGCAAACAATGAAATATCGAGTGTATCCGGGGTGGTTGTAGCAATTGGATCACCATTATTATAATGAGCCGTTTTCAGGTTTTCGGTCATCCAAATTTGGTTGCCGATTTTTACTGTATTATAAATATTCGCATCATAGTCCTTAACGGTACCACCTGCATCCTGGGTGTTTAATCTCTTTTCAAGCACTTCTATTTTTGCCTCCAAATAGGCTTTATTTACAGCATCGGCATTATACACCGGATTTGCCACGCTGCTTATTGTTTTATTGTTTAGGTTGATACCACTATTAGCATAAATCATTTCTGAGAATGTTTTTCCTCCTGTTATGTTTTGGTATCCGGCAATTGTAACATTATCTGTACTGTCTTTATCCCATTTCGAAAAATCGGGTTTGCCATTCAAATCGTTGTAACTGCCACTGAAGCCATTTCCTGCCTTTACAGCATATTGAGCATATGGTACACTAAGTAACTGGCTTGTGCCCATGGATTGGAAAGATGTGCCTCCGGCAGCATCCATTTCTACTTTTATGAAGTAGGGTCCTCCAGCCCAGTTAATGGAAGCAAAAGTACCACTTACCACTGTGCCTGAACCAATATTAAGTGTTATCAAACCAAACTGATTAGTTGTAGTAGCTTGTGTTTCGGCGTAAACGGCCGTACCGCTTATACTACCTTGTAACAAACTAATGCGAAACATGACACTTTTGTTGACTAAGGATTGCCCTGAAGCATCGCGTGCTACAGCCTGGTAATTAAAACCCTGTGGCGCCTGAGAAAAAACATTCGAAGATTTTAGTAGCGCTATTGATAATATTAAGCTGGTAATCAATAATATTTTTTTCATATTCTAAATATTTTTATTGTTTTACAATTCTGTAAGTGCTGTTAATCTTATTCATTGCCGAAACAACCTTAAGAAGATAAGTCCCGGAAGACAATGCTGTAAAATCGATTTGACTGTTGGTGTTCAAAAGCTTTTTAGAAATCAATTCTCCCTTTATATTATACAATTCTATTTGAGCATCAGGGAGCTCTTTATCCGCTTGAATGGTAACAAAATCGGATGTTGGGTTTGGAAATACCCTGAAAGAAATGTTTGATGACATTAGTGTTTCGATCGCAGTTACTTTGATGTTGTTTTGGTGGAAGCCTTGCGTTAATGTGTAGTTTGCATTTGTGAAAGTTGCTACTACCAATTCGCCAACAGTCCACTGGAGTGTGGTTTGACTGGAACCTGCCGAAGCAACTATTTGCTGGGTTAAGGATTGGCTATTACTTTCAAGTCCAGGCGCAAAACACAAAAACAAAAAAATAATGGGTTTTATCATAATAGTTTGGTTTTTGGTTAGTCTATTTAATTTTATCTTACAAAGGCACCATAAGTTTCGCTTATTTTTATCCACCAAAAGGGGGATTTTAGAAAAACACGTTGATTTACAATGATTGGAGCTTATTTAGAATTTTGCAAAATAATGAGAAGCGACACATTATCATTGTAAAAAAACGTCAAAATGTGGCAGGTGGCAAATTCACGCAAAAAAAAAATTGTCATTCCGGCTCGACCACGTTGGGCTTACCGAAATGACAATTTGTAAATATTATTAAAATAAATTTTTTATTCTTCTACCGCTTTCAGCAGCACTTCAAGAATTTTTTTAGCTGCGTAGGGAACTGATGTACCCGGCCCGAAAATAGCAACCACACCGGCATTGTATAAAAATTCATAATCCTGAGAAGGAATTACCCCCCCTGCAATAACCATGATATCTTCACGTCCGAGTTTCTTTAACTCTTCCATAACTTGTGGTATCAGTGTTTTATGTCCTGCTGCCAGTGATGATACTCCCAATACATGCACGTCATTTTCAACGGCTTGCTTGGCTGCTTCGGCTGGAGTTTGGAACAAGGG
>WSSedL1CaDRAFT_10000801_pt1 | contig 20588 bp, 16 predicted proteins | sample WetSurSL1Cattail_FD_9464 | JGI IMG/M metagenome (IMG submission 9464)
CGAGCCTCTTCTGTTGCTTCTTTTTATCCTGATATTCACTGGCTCGCACAATAAATGGAGTACCTCGATTTCCACTTCCGGAATTGTATCGATTCCTGTGATCCTTGCCATAACAGCATTGGCATCAACGGCAGCATGTACCCTTCTTTCCCTGACACTGACTTCCGTCTCTGTTTCGGTTGCCGCCTCGGTTATAATCCTGTATCAGTTAAAAAATAAAAGGGGAGAATTGAACCTCCTGTTTTGGGCGATTCTTCCTTTTATGGCAGCAAGTCTTGTTCAGTATTATCTGACATCCGGAATATTTATATTCGCGGTACCTCTGTTAAAGCTATCTTCTTATACCCTTATGCTCCTCTATTTTTATCAGGCTCTTTACATATCGTACCTGGTAAAAGTTGGAGAAGCGGAGAAAAAGCTGGCTGCAATCAACCGTTCCGTTGAATATGAAGTAAAAAAGAGAATGATAGAAATTGAAAAAGTAAATCAAAATCTTGTAAACATATCGAAGACGGATTCCATGTCAAAAGTGTTGAATAAAACTGCGATAATGGATTCGATCGACAATATGATCAATGCAAAGCCTGGAACCGAGTTCTCTATCATAATGTTCGATATCGACAATTTTAAAACAATAAACGATACGTATGGTCATGTCATCGGGGATAAATGCATCAAGATGCTTGCCGCTACTGCCAGAAACAATATCAGGGATATAGACCTGATCGGAAGGTACGGCGGTGATGAATTTGTTATTGTATTGCCTGGAACGGCAGCGGAGCCGGCAGTTACGATCGCCGAACGCTTCAGGCAGCGCATTGCGGCATCCGATTCGCCTCACTATACCGTTTCAATCGGCATCGCATCCTATCCGGCGGACGGACAGGATGTGAAATCCCTTATAGAAGCCGCTGACGAAGGCTTGTACCGTTCAAAACGAAAGGGCAGGAATGCCGTATCACATAAGAATTTCCACTAGGAGTTTCCGGGTGGACTCCTAATACACTGTCAACACTAGAACATCTTGCTTTCTCCGGCATTAGCCAAAGAATTCCGCCCCCAGCGGGAATACATCAGTTCGGAAAATGCAAATAAAAATAGCAGAGTACTATTCAGAATAAATACTGTCCCAAAGGGAAATATGCCGTTTATCAAAATCGTACATCCCATTCCCACTATTTTTCCTATATTGGATATGATATCATTTGCCCCTGATACCCTCGCCATGAAACTCTTTTGTGTTATCGTCTGAAACCTTGCCACGAGCAGTATGCCGCATACAGCAATCACAGTCCCTTCTATGGATTGCAGCAGCAGTACACCGGCGAAGTTTGTGACAACGGCGTAAAGTGCCCAAATGATTGATACGATACACAGTCCGATGAAGAAAAGCCTGCCGTCACGCTTTTTAAAATATTCTCCGAGGTATTTGAGAAAAAACATTGCCAGAAGGTTCGTTCCATAATAAACAGTTATCATCATGCTCCATCCCCTGGCTGTCACCTTGAGTACATCAAAAGCGTATGGATAAAATGAGAGATTGACTGAAATCGTACAAAAGCCTGTTACCAGACCTATCAGCAGCAATGCTTTGATATCCGGTGCTGACAGGCAATATCGAAAACCTTTTCCCAATTCTGCAGCCAATGTGTGGTGCGCGCTTCCCTCTGCTCCAGGGCGTGCAATTCCATTTACATTACTGCATCTGCCCTTCGTGAAGGTCTTTGTATAGATGGCACCCGCAGCCAATGTCATAATGCACGAACACAGACAGCAAAAACTTGCGGCAATTATCGCGGGAGCGGTTCCATAAATGTCTGTCATAAATCCTGCCGCCAAAGGTCCGACCAGATATGCGGCACCTGATACTCCGGTGAGAAGCGAATTGGCGCTCAGAGCCCCCTCCCTTCCCGTCATTCCAAGCACGAACTTTCTTCTTGAGGGGCTGTAAAACAAATCAAAAAATGATAAAAGAATTAATAGCAGATATACATGTACAACATTATTCACCAGAAGGAACGTTGGTACCGTTAAAAACCTTACAAAATCTATCAGTACCAGTAATCGTCTTTCATTGTTCCTGTCCCCGAGGACCCCTGCGAACGGAGAAGCCAGAATACTGGGAAGTGTGGAAAATGCAAGTCCGATAGCTGCTTCCATACCTGAGCCTGTGAGTTTGAATATCAGTATGGTCACTGCGATGAATCTGAAGGAATCACCAAGGTTTGAAATTCCCTGACCTGCAAGATAAAATGGAAAAGCCCTGCCGCCCTTGCTCTGCATTCTGTCAGCCCCTGAAAAGCGTTTACTATGATGATATTCAGTTGACAGACGTTTATGCATCAGGCTCATCATTCAGGATGCATGGGCGAGCAGTTGGCAAGGTCAACAACCAGACCCGGGCATGGACGAGCAGTTAATAAAGGTAAACGACCAGTCCCGGTTCAGGGAAGGACCTGCGAAGTTACTGTCCCTTTTCAACCAGATGCGGCATTGGTTTATAATCGCTCATTCCCATATACTTGACATTGACACTGTTTCCGCTTGTAACTGTGATCCAGGACTTCACAACTGCTCCGTCCATGCCCTCAAGCACCTGCTTTTGCTCATCGGCGCCAAGATGAGGATTGACACTGTATTTCACCGGAGCCTTTCTGATTTCAACCACTTCATGCTTCCATTCGACAGCAGGTGCCGGCCTGCTTCCATAGAAGGCCATGTATAATGTATTATCTATTCCCTGTGCCCATATCATTATCTTGGAACCCGTATCATTCAAAAAACGTATATCCTTTGAGCCGAATGCTACTGTAGCGTCCTGACCGTACGGCACATATGGGACAGGCATACTGTGATTGTGACGTTCCACTATTTTCAGATTCGAAGCCACTGCTACATTATAGAGTGTAGAGGCTATTTTGCATACACCACCGCCGATTGTCGTCGTAAGTGTCGTCCCTATATAGGTTGGTCCCTTTTCAAAACCTTTTTCCTCTGTGTACGGGCCGATGGCGGCATTTTGTGAAAATATGGCGCCCGGCTTGATTACGATTCCTGCAAGAAGGCTCGCTGCCAGATGTACATTATATTCCTCCCCCGGTAAAGGATCCTTCAGCACAGTCCGATACGCACCCAGAAGTACATTTGTATCATTCCGCAGTCTCGCTTTTAAAAATTCCCTGTCTTTTTCCCATGGAAGCTCGGTTTCGGGTCCAGATACAAGGTCCAGACTGATTCCTTCCCGTATAATACCCTCCGTTCCGGAAATCAGGATGCATGGGCAAGCAGTTGATACAGTCCCCTCCTCAATGGCATCCTCTTTATTCAAAACAGAATGCATGTCCATGCAGTTGACACAGTCAACGGCCGTCCAATGCGATGCTGATACCGTCACAGGTATGATAGCCGCAAGCAAAGCTATAGCAATTGTTTTCATTATTATTTGTTTTTTCATGCAAATATTATCTGCGTGGTAAATAAAAATACACTGCAAAATTTATTCCAGTACTAAAAAAGGTCTCCGATTCATATTGTCTCATTGAAAGGGTTCAGGTAGGAAAAAATGGTAAAAAAAACCGGAGGCGGCAAAAATATGGTTGTGTTTCTTTCATTGTTCGGAATGGTCTGTTGGGGCATTGCACCGGTTTTTGCCAAGGTTGCGCTGAAAAGCATCGATCCCGTGGCGGGACTTGTTCTTCGCACAATATTCGCAGCCAGCGTGGTTTCAGGCTGGGTGATCATCAGCGGCAGCTTCTCCAAGGTCAGCGCAATACCAGCCAGCGCCTGGTGGCTTATAGGCATTGAGGCGCTTCTTGCAACACTGGTTGGAGATCTGGCGTACTATGCTGCGTTGAAAAAGGGTGATGTGTCACTTGTGACCATAATAATGTCCAGTTCTCCGCTGATAACAATTTTGTGCGCCGTATTGTTCCTGGGAGAGCAGATCAATATGATGAGACTGGTTGGAGCAGGACTGGTGATTGCAGGCATTATATTAATTGTATAATTGATAAGGGACGCTCCGTTAAATCGATTTCAGTGCAGAACATCCCCTTTGATCACCATATAGGACATGCTCACTTAGCTTCCCAGCACCCTGATATAATCCACCTTCGGGTCTGATGTTCCCTGCAGCTGGCATCGCTGTTCCTTCAGCAGTTTTATGTAGTCAACCATGTCGGAAGTAATCCTTTCACCCAGGCAAATGACCGGAATACCAGGCGGGTATGCCATTACCATCTCTCCGGCTATCTCTCCGGCTGCATCCCCAAGCCTGACGGATTTCTTCGCATTGTAAAAAGCATCTCTCGGCGATATGATCATCTCGAGACTGTCAGGCATTGACACCACATTAGCCGGCGTATCCATATTACTGACCAGGGATAGTTCCTTCAAAGCGCTTACAAGAGCAGCCGCATCCTCCCTCCTGTCACCAAGCGATATGATTGCAAGAATATTATGAAAGTCGGACATCTCAACTTGTATGTTAAATCTCTCCCTCAACATCGCTTCAACCTGATAGCCGGTGTAACCCAACCTTTTTATGTTTATTCCAAGCTTTGTCTCGTCAAAATCCGCACAGCCGTCTTTTCCGATCAGTTCCCGGCCAAAAGCATAAAGTCCGTCCATTGCATTGATTTCATTCCTTGCCCATCGAGCAATACCCAGGGTCTCCTCCAGAAGTTCCTCGCCGTTCACTGCAAGCTGCTTTCTGGCGATATCAAGAGAGCACATCAACAGGTAAGAGGCGCTGGATGTAAAAGTAAGTCCCAGAGACTGCTTTATCCTGTCCTGAGTTATTAAACCTCCGCGTGAAAGAAGCACAGAGCTTTGTGTTAACGACCCACCGGTCTTGTGTATGCTCGCTGCGCTCATATCGGCTCCGACTTCCATCGCCGTAAGCGGAAAATCATCATGGAATGACATATGTGCTCCATGGGCTTCATCAGCCAGAACCGCCATACCATGCATATGCGCCACTCTTACAATTGATTTGAGATCTGAAGTCATCCCGTAATAAGTAGGATTTATCACAAATACGGCTTTTGCGTGGGGATTTTGTTTGATCGCTTTTTTAACGTTGTCCACTGAAACGCCCATTGCGATGCCAAGCTCTGCATTGATTTCCGGCTGTATGTACACTGGCATCGCACCACTGAGTATAATGCCTCCTATAGTAGATTTATGGGCATTCCTGGGTATGATTATCCTGCTGCCCGGTTCACAGGCGCTTAGAATCATTGTCTGTACGCCGGAAGTAGTGCCGTTTACGAGAAAATAGGAGTGATCTGCTCCAAAGGCGTGTGCCATAAGCTTCTGGGCTTCCATAATGACACCCGTTGGATTGTTTGCATAGTCCAGATCCTCCATGCCATTTACATCCATCCTGAGCGTCATTTCCCCAATGTAATCAGTTAACTCCCGAAGACCTCTCCCCTGCTTGTGCCCGGGAACATGGAACGGTACGACATCATCATCGATATATTTTCTTACCGCATCAAATAACGGAGTTCTGTTCTGGTTGATTCTCACCCGTCAATCACCTTTAACTGCACGGCAGGAAATAACCGACGCCATACAGCGAATTCATCCGTGTATTATATGGCAGAAGAGCTGCAACCTGTGCATATCCATCAACACATCACCTTATGCGAAAAAGCTGCCCATTCGGACAGCCTTTACAATTTCCTGTAATATTTTTTTATCCCCAATTCTATTCAAATAATTATTTATATCCCAATAATTATTCGTACCTCAACGATTCTATCGGATCCAGATCCGCCGCTCGCTTGGCCGGATACACTCCAAAAATCAAGCCCAGTGCAACTGATCCGAGGAAGGCCATGGTAATGACCTTCACATCCACAATTGGCGGAATCTTTATCAGCGCAGATATAATACCTCCGGCGATAATACCAAGTGCTATTCCTAAAAGCCCACTTAACCCGGTCATGATAATAGACTCTGTTATAAATTGCAGGATGATGTCCTTCTTCTGTGCGCCAAGAGCCTTTCGGATGCCGATTTCACGTATCCTTTCCGTGACGGAAACCAGGAGTATGTTAACAATACCTATGCCGCCGACAAGCAGCGTGATAATGGCTATAACAAGCAGTACCGAGGAGATGACCCCCAATACATCTGAAAATGCCTTTTGCATATCGGCAGAATTCTGAGCCATGTATACATCACTGCTGCCATGCTTCATTTCCAATCCCTTTACGATCCTTTTGCCCACATCCTGCAGTTTATTCTTATCCACAAGGGACACCATAATTCTCTCAAGTTTGTCACTATTGGGGTATAAGGACTGGACAGTGGTAATAGGCATATAAACGAAAACAGGTATCAGATCGCTGCTATACATGCTTCCGAATAAATCATCACCGCTTTTTATCACGCCAATAATTTTTAAGTCAACCGAACTTCCGGATGGAATCTTCAGTGAAATCTTCTCTCCAACAACTTTCTGACCCGCTTTAAAATATTTTTTTACAAAGGACTCATTTACAATAACCACCTTTGTTTGTGCAGAAATGTCAAACTCATTAACAAATCTTCCTTCTGCCATCTCTATCAGTTCAAAGCTTCTGTATTGAGAAGAAACGCCAAAGATTAATGCATCTTTTGTCTTGGTATCTATTCGAAGGTTGCCACTCCTTTGCAGATATGTAGCGATATTCTTGATTTCCGGCGCAATCTTTTTTGTTTCTTCCATATCTTCTAACCGTAGCCAGTCTTTTTTGTCAACATTCATATTTTTATATGTAATTGTTATGATATTGGCGCCTATTTTTTCAAACTGGCTGTTCATGTAAGCTTGAGCCGCACTTCCCAGAGCCATAATGGTTATGACTGAGAATACGCCCATTACGATACCAATCATTGTCAGTATCGATCGAAGCTTGTTTGCTTTCAGGCTGTCAAAAGCCTGTTTGAAGCTTTCGGAAAAGTTCATCAGATCAACCTCTATTCTTTAAGCCATTTTCTCTGCCGCGAACAATTATTTACCGGATTCGGACAATTTCACCCGGGAACCGTCCTTGTATGCCGGCTGAGGGTCGATTACCACGAGGTCACCTTCCTTCAGGCCTTCCAGTATTTCAACATTCATATCGGAGTTCAATCCGACAGTTACTTTCTTCTGCATCATTGTCATGGTTTTCTCATCAACCACAAAGACCATATTATTGTCGTCCTTGTCAGGAGTTATGGCTTCCATGGGTGCCAGTAAAGCATCCTTCCTATTGACGGTGGATATCTCACATGTCACATTCAGGCCGGGTTTCAGAATATCACCTGCATCATTTACGGTTATCAGCACTTCCACGACTGTTTCGTTTCCACTCGAAGTCGTATTTACGACGGCTACAGGAGATATACTTTTCACAGTACCGTTAACTTCCCTGCTTTTGTCGATCGCATCACCGGTAATCCTGACTTCCTGACCTGCTGCAACACCTTTGATGTCAAATTCCTTGACCTTGGCTCTGATCTGCAGCTTATCCGGGTTGATGATCCTGTAGGCCGGCTGCACACTGCTCGTAAATGCATCCTCCTGCACGCCAAGACTTGCCACGACACCGTCGATCGGGCTGGAGCAATCATTTTTTATTGTATTTATCTTCTTTTCCAGATCGGATATCTGAATATCCATTACTTTCAAATTGTCTACGCCTGAGCTTTTTGAGTTATTTCTGCTCTCTACGGCAGTATTGTAAGATAATTTAGCATTCTGCAAGCCGTTCATACCTGAGTCCGCCTCTGTAAAGGCCTTTTCAGACATATCAAGATCAGCTTTGGAAATAGCGCCCGCCGCGTATAAGGCTTTATTGTCCTCATAGGTCTTTTTTGAATCATTATAACTGCGTTCCGCCGCCTTCAGGTTGTTTGAAGCCCTCTCAACTTCCACATCCAGTGCCTTTGAATCAACTGAAGTTTGCTGAGCTGTTCTGTTGAGCTTCAGTGTTTCAAGCTGGGAATTCAAGTCGTCCAGGTTTACTTCGAACAGCTGCTGGCCCTTGGAAACCTTTTGCCCCTCAACTACAAGCACTTTGCTCACTTTGAGTGGAGTATCGAAATAGATTTCCTCTTTATCAACCTCTTCAATCTTGCCATCGGATGATATGTATGACGAAATATCACCTTTTTCAATCTTAGCTGTTTTGACTATAACTGCGCTTCCACCGCCAAAAGCGGTGGAAGATCCTGTTGCCTTTGTGATTCCGATCGCTGCAAATCCTACTGTAACCACAGCAACTGCAAGTCCGATAATTACCTTTTTATTCATTTTTCATCCTCCAAATGTCTGCAATTCAAGGTTATTCTATATCTCAATTAAACGAGGCTTTGCATAACGGATGCCCCTGCCACACTTATAATTAATCCAATAAGGAATACTACGCCAACTGCTATATAAACATTTCTCTTCTTCAGCTTACTTACGACAGCCAATCCTATTGCAATTACTACATAATACCATATGGAAAATATGTCCATACCTTTTAGCAAGCTGTAAACAACAGTTCCCACCGAGTCAGGAGATACCAATGTGGCAAGGCTTGTCAGAGAAGGATTTACAAGAAGACTTCCTGTAAAAAAAGAAACTATCAGTATTAATAAAATATATGCGGAAGATATTACATAAGCATAACCCGTTACTGACATATAGGCTTTGAATTTGCCCTCGCCGCCCATTATTTTCAATATTGCAAAAAATACTAGCGTTATGAAAAGCCACATAAAAAGCATTGTAAACGGAGCAGCAATAATTCCTAATTTAGCGTTCATGGGCAGAGTTTGTTCAATCATCGCAGGAGTAATCACCTGCCCCGACAATGATTTGGTCAAGCCAGCCTGTGCCAGTGCCTGAGTACGCAGCATATCTGTGTAAAGCGGCATTCTGAGAAGGTATAGGGCATCCATGGATATAGCGGATAAAATCAACGCAAACAATACACGGGGCTTTTCAGCCAGACTTGCCATCAATTTTCCTGGAGAAGTAAACACCCATAGTATCCTTTTTAGGAAACTTGGCTGTTCACTCGGCATTTCTTCATTAATTCGGCTCACTTGAATTTCTGACATACTCTCATCCTCTTTCCAAAATATTTATTCACAATTGCTTCAAACCTGCAATTGTTCCAACCATATGGATCATAAAAGCCTATTATACAGCTTCTTTGGCTTTCCGCTCCCTTATAAGATCCCTTGCATCGATCGGATGCCTTACTGTTTCATCTGTTGTAAGCAATCCATCACGGAATTTGACGACCCTTTTGGTATGCTCTGCGATATCAGGTTCATGTGTGACAAGTACAATGGTAACCCCTTCCCTGTTCAGTTCCTGGAAAACAGCCATAATATCCTCACCTGATGCTGTATCAAGGTTACCTGTAGGTTCATCTGCAAGTATGATTGCAGGATTGTTCACAAGTGAGCGGGCGATTGCAATTCTCTGCTTCTGTCCGCCTGAAAGCTCATTCGGCCTGTGATCCATTCTTTCAACCAGGCCTACTCTTTCCAGTGCCTCCAACGCTCTTTTCCTGCGCTCCTTTTTTCCATGCCCCGCATAAATCATCGGAAGCTCTATATTCTGCAGCGCCGTAATCCTCGGAAGCAGATTGAACGATTGGAAAACAAAGCCAATCTTGATATTTCTGATTTTAGCCAGCTCAATGTCATCCATACTGGAAATATTCACACCGTCAAGTTCATAATAACCGCTTGTCGATCTGTCAAGACAGCCTATAATGTTCATAAGCGTGGATTTTCCCGAGCCCGATGGACCCATGATGGATACGAATTCACCCTTGCTGATACTCAGGTTGACATTTTTTAATGCTTCGACTTCAATCTTTCCGGTGCTATAGATTTTCCCGAGATTCTCCATCCTAATTATCATCACATTACCACCTTTTTTGATAAAAACAAAACCAATCACTGTGTAATTTACAGCTTAAAAAAACTCATGATTTTATACGTGTGAAAACTAATTTTGTCTTATTTATACAAAACTTTTTTTACGAAACTTTCCATATTCATAAAATATATCCTCAAACCTTATACTACCAGTCCGGACTCAGCTTGTACAAATACACAATGCTCCTTATGGTTTACCGTTTTAACAGATTCTCGGCAGTTGCTCTCTCTGCAGCATATCCATGATACGGCTGCCCCCTGAAATCGTTTCCATGAAAACCCTGCCTGCCTGATTTTGAGTGACCTCACCTATAATACAGGCTTCCTTGCCATATGTATGAGCCTTCAAGGCTGTCAAAGCGCACTCTGCCTCCCCGGAGCTTACAATGACCACCATTTTGCCTTCATTAGCCATATACAGCGGATCCATGCCCAGCATACTGCAGATCCCGGCGGTCTCTTCCTTTACCGGCAGATTCTCCTCCAGCAGCTTAATTCCGACATTGCTTTGCAGCGCTATTTCATTCAGCGTAGTGGCAAGTCCGCCTCTTGTAGGATCACGCAATACATGAACACCGCCTGTGGCGGCAAGAAGTCCCTGAATCATGCCTGCAAGCGGCGCACAGTCGCTTTTGATATTCGTTTTGATGCCAAGCTGCTCTCTCTCAAGTAGAATGGCACAGCCGTGATCTCCGAGCGTACCGGTCACAATAACCTTGTCGCCCGGCTTCGCATTATGTCCTGAAATATCGCAGCCGTCCGGAATAAGACCTATGCCTGAAGTATTGATAAACAGCTTGTCAGCGGCACCCCTGGGCACGACCTTCGTATCGCCGGTCACGACAAGCACACCGCTTTCCCTTGCTGTTTCAGCCATTGACGCGACGATCTCCTCCAGTTCCTCCAACAGAAACCCCTCTTCTATAATGAACCCGCAGCTCATATATTTCGGTATCGCACCGGAGGTTGACAGGTCGTTTACAGTTCCGCACACGGCCAGCTTTCCTATGTTGCCTCCTTTAAAAAATAACGGACTGATCACATAGGAATCCGTTGAAAATGCAAGTTTCCCAGCAGGCACATCAAACCTTGCCCCGTCGTCCCCTGCATTAAGCAGTTCATTTGACAGGTGCTTTGCGAATATTTTCTCAATGAGTTCATGCATTGGTTTTCCGCCGCTGCCGTGAGCCAGTGTAACGCTCTTATCCATAACTATTTTTACCTTCTTCCGTTATATATGTACCAGCATGTTTCCCGGATGATCTCAGGATGATCTCAGGATGTTTTCCGGATATTTTCCGGATAACTTTCGTAAACTGACAGCATCACTATTTTCATCAGGACGTCTGTGCGCCAAACCTGTAATATGCGGCACAGGTACCTTCTGATGAGACCATACATGCCCCCACCGGCGAATCCGGCGTACACTTCTTCCCAAAATGCATGCATTTATCCGGTGTGACTCTTCCTGTCAGCACTTGCGGGCACAGACAGCCTGCAGGTTCCGTACCGGCTTCCTCGACTAATTCGAACACTTTCCATGCATCAAATCCAGCATATTCCTCCCGGATTGACAGACCGGACATGGGAATCATGCCAAGACCCCTCCAGATAGCGTCACACGGTTCGAACACTTCGTTCAGCTTGCTTAACGCAATCGGATTACCCTCCGGCCGCACTACTCTTCTGTATTCATTTTCAATACGGCCCTCTCCGCTGCGGATCAAACCGGTCAGTGTGATAATTCCATGCAGGATGTCCAGCGGTTCAAAACCGGTCACCACACCAGGTACACCGAATTTTTCGGTAATTTCATCAAACAGAGCCGTACCCGTTATGGCGCCGACATTGCCAGGATACAAAAAGCCTCCAATGCCTGCCTCTCTGTCGCCTGCGATCAGTTCAAGCGCCCGCGGCATTGTCTTGTTCGCAGAAAGCAGGAAATAATTCGAAAGATCTTCGTCCCTTGCTCTGAGAACCGTCAGTGCACAAACCGGCGCCGTGGTCTCAAAGCCCACAGACAGGAATACGATCTTTTTATCTGTATGGTCTGCAGCAATTTTAAGAGCATCAAGCGGAGAATATACCACTCTTATATCTGCTCCTCTCTGTTTTTCCGCAGTCAGTGACGAGGAGCTTCCCGGTACCTTCATCAGATCGCCGAAGGTCGCAATAATGACCTCCTCACGCTTTGAAAGCTGCAATGCCGCGTCCATATAAGCCATAGGTGTCACACAGACAGGACAGCCCGGGCCGGATACAAGCCGGATGCTCTTCGGCAGAAGAGACCGTATGCCGTATTTGAAAATGGACATGGTGTGCGTACCGCATACCTCCATGATGGAAACAGGTTCCCCTTCTAGGTTTCTCAGTCTGTCGGCAAGCATCCTTGCGGCTGCCGGGTCTCTGAAGCCTTCCAGGATATCATGCAGATCACGCATTTGCAACATCCCTCAGTTCATTAAAGAGCTTGATCGTGTCAAGTGCTTCTTCCTCATCAACCACTTGTATCGCACAACCTGCATGGATCAGCACATAATCACCGATTTTCACATTCCCCAACAGCTCTATCGATATGCCCCTTTCGGCACCAAGTATCTCTGCAACTGCATCCTTACCATCCAGCCTCACAATTTTTCCCGGTATTCCAAGACACATTTTTGTCACTCCTTCTTATATTATCGAACAGAAATACGCTTAACGTATCAATTTTATAGTCAACTACATATAATGAAAAAAGAACTTACGACAAATAAGCTTTTTTCACTTAAATAATTTCCACAACATAATAAATATTTTATCAGAAATTCGACTGGCGTGCCATAGCAATTACAGCCTGTCCAAGAGAAATACCGCCGTCATTTGTTGGCACCTTCCTGTGTATATAAATCTTGAAGCCTTGCAATTCCAACCTATCCAGACACTCTGACAACAACAGCATGTTCTGAAAAACTCCACCGCTCAGAACTACTCTGTTAAGACCTTTTTCCCGCTTTATCCTGCAGCAGACCTCTTCCACCATATTTACTATGGTGCCGTGAAATCTCCCTGAGATAGCACCCGGCTGTATTCCTGCGGCAATATCCGCCAATATCCCGTCAATAATACCTTTAATGCCAATAACACAATTATTGCCGTTCTCTTCCATACTATAGCAGTAAGAACTGCCGATCTTTCCTGCAGCAGCATGCTCCAGTTCGATTGCTGCCTGTCCTTCAAATCTGTTTACCGTTTTTATGCCGGTGAGTGCTGCTACAGCCTCAAAGAGACGCCCCATGCTCGAGGTCAGCGGACTGTTGAGCTCTTTCTCAAGCATTTCGGCAACGAGACTTAGCTTTTTAGCTGCGATACCCCCAGGCAGATCCAGTTTATATCCGAACTGATGCAGACACGATGCTGCTACCCTCCATGGCTCCCTGATTGCTGCTTCGCTTCCGGGAAGCCTGAAATACTGCAGATGTGCAGCTCGTTGGAAATGCACATAACTGCCTGTGAAAAATTCCCCTCCCCATATGTTACCATCCTCACCATATCCGGTACCGTCAAAAGCAACTCCTATCACATCCCCGGTAAGGTTATTCTCTGCCATGCATGCTGCGATATGCGCATGATGGTGCTGAACCGGCACCATTGCAATATCCTTCAGCGTCTGCGCGTAAGCGGTGGATAAATAGGCCGGGTGCATGTCAAATGCAGCTATTGTGGGCTTTATGTCAAACAGCCTCTTATAATGCTCGATACCTTCCTCAAAAGACTGCAGCGTCTCGATGTTTTCAAGATCACCGATATGATGGCTTACAAAAAATCTGTTGTCTTTGGTCATGCAGAAGGTATTTTTAAGTTCACCGCCCAGCGCCAATACCGAGGGCAGATCTGCCGGAAGGATTGTTCTGTCGATCGTTACCGGAGCAGGCACATACCCCCGTGAACGTCTGATAAAGTATTCCTTTCCTCTGAAATTCCTGATAACTGAATCATCTGTCCTTGTCCTTATTGGCCTGTTATTTGTCAGAAAATAGTCGGCAATTCCTTTAAGTCTGTTGAAAGCGTCCTCATCTTCATAACAAATCGGTTCATCACTTTTATTTCCGCTTGTCATAACCAGAATTTCCGGGCACTCGGTCTTTTTTCCTGTTTCCTTCGAAAACAAAAGCAAGTGGACCGGCGTATACGCAAGCATGACTCCAAGATCCGGATTCCCCGGTGCAAGCTGCTTTGGCAGAATAGATGCTGACTTTTTTGGTAATAGTACAATAGGGCCTGCGGCAGATTGAAGCAGTTGGACTGAGTTCTCGTCAATAACACAATATTTACGAATGATGTCCAGATCTCCCGCCATTAGTGCGAATGGCTTTTCATCGCGGTATTTCCTTCTCCTGAGTTCATCGACAGCATCACCATCCAAAGCATTGCATACAAGATGATACCCTCCAAGACTCTTCATTGCAATTATACTGCCTGTTGCAAGCAGCTCAGCCGCTTTATTTATCGGATCAGTCAAAGCTTTGCCTTCTCTGTCAGTCAGAACCAGTTCAGGTCCACAGTCATGGCAGCACAGAGGCTGCGCATGGTACCGTCTGTCTGCCGGCTCCCTGTATTGAGCGCCGCAAACCGGGCACATGACAAAATCCTTCATTGTGGTGTTTCCCCTATCATAGGGTACACCGCAAATGATCGTAAACCTTGGACCGCAATTCGTGCAGTTTATGAATGGATATAGATGCCGATGGTCTGCCGGATCAAAAAGCTCCCTTCTGCAGTCCCCGCAAGTGGTGATATCTGGCGAAATCAATGTATTCAGACTTATACCTGGAATACTGGAGGATATGCTGAATTCTCCATACCCGGCAGGTTCCAGCTTTTCTATCGAAATGGTATCAATTGAAGCTAGCGGCGGCGCATCGGAAATCAGGCGGGAAACAAATGCCTCAAGCTCTTCGGTCGTTCCCTCGGCCTCAATCACTACTCCTCCGGAGGTATTTAACACGACGCCCTTCAATGAAAGGCCTTGTGCAAGTTTAAAAACAAAAGGCCTGAAGCCTACACCTTGTACGATGCCATTGACCTCGACCCTGTATCTTTCAAGTTTCATTCAGATCAAAATACTCCTTTGCGGCTCGAATATCGCGTTTTATCTGTTCCGCAAGTTCTTCCCCATTTTTAAATTTTTTCTCGTTGCGCAGCTTGGCCATGAAAAACACTTCAATGCTGCTTTTATAAATATCCCTGTCAAAGTTGAGTATATGGGTTTCTGCACTGATTCTCGCGACATCACCGAAAGTCGGATTCAGGCCTATGTTCGTCACACTGTTGTAACAATCACCGTTAAATAAGGTTTTTGTGATATAAACACCATTATGAGGCATGATCAGGTATTCTTCCGGCTGAAGGTTTGCAGTCGGAAAACCTATCCCCCGACCAACCCGCCTGCCGTCCAGAACCTCGCCGGTAATAGAATAATGCCTGCCCAGCAGTCTGAATACATTTTCCATATCTCCCTTAGAAACCAGACCTCTTATCCGTGTACTGCTTACAATCTCATTATCAATTTTTATCGGCGGTATAATAATCAGTTTGAAATTGTACTTTTTTGCAAGTTCTTTTAACAGATCTGCGTTTCCCTGACCCATGTAACCGAACCTGTAGTCGAAACCGGCAACCAGAAGCTTTGCTCCGAGCTTATCCAGAAGTACTTCCCTGACAAAACATTCCGGCTTCATCCTTGAAAAGCTCTCATCAAACTCATCAAAATAGGTATAGTTCAATGCCGTCTCGCTTAAAAGCTGTATCTTTTTACCCACAGTCGTTAGAAGAGGGGTAAAGAGCTTCTTCCTCAAAATATTCTCAGGATGTTTTGTAAAGGTGTATATCATCGTTTCGAGCCCATTGAGCCTGGCTACACTGATCAGTGTATTCACAAGTGCCATGTGTCCTACATGCAGCCCGTCAAAATTTCCGAGGCCCACTGCAGTCGATCTTTGGGCGAACTTGACATTATCGGCCCCATATATAGCTTTCATCCGTGCAGCCCCCATTCATGCCAGTGTTGAGGCAGTTTTCTCAAAAAAACTTTTTGACTTTTAAAAAAGTTCCAGTATCATTTACCTTTGCTTCACCTATTGCCACAAACCTGCCATCCAAGTCATATACGCGGGCCAGACAGTTTCCATTACCTGCGCTGGTCGTTGACTGCGTCAACTGCTCGCCCACGCATCCGGGGCTGGTTGGAAATAATGCGTCAGGTACCTGTACATTCATTCCATTTCCAAACTTCCAGCCGGAATTTTCATCCAGGGTATAACAAGGCATATTGCCGAACACCTTGTCCACACTCAACAGAGTCGATTGCAGTGTCCCGTCCCTGCGTTTTTCCGCCAGTTCCTCTAATGTATGCGCATCGGATAGTTCAAACGGTCCCGCCCTTTTCCGCAGCAGAAAGGACATATGAGCTCCACAGCCAAGACGTTCTCCGATATCCGCACACAAAGTCCTGATATAGGTGCCTTTCGAACAATGCACATCAATCAGCACCTTTACACCCGCTAGCCTGTCTATTCGCAGTACCTCTGCCGAATAGACTTCTACATTCCTTCTCTGCCGTTCTACCTCCACACCTGATCTGGCAAGTTCATACAGCCTTTTGCCGTCCACCTTCAATGCCGAATACATGGGGGGCAGCTGATTATATATACCTGTAAATGAATTAATTGAAACTATTATTTCTTCATCAGAGCATTCAGGTGGGATAACGGAAAGGACTTCGCCGGAAGAATCCTGAGTATCCGTACTTATTCCAAGCGTAAGCTCCGCCCGATAATATTTATCCTTATCCATAAGAAATTCGATTGCCCTTGTCGATTTTCCAATGCACACCGGCAAAACGCCCACAGCAAGCGGATCAAGTGTACCGGCATGTCCTATTTTACGAGTTCCGAACAATCCCCTCAGATGCGCTACAACATCAAAGGAAGTCATACCTGGAGGTTTTAAAACATTTAATATCCCGTCCATATCAGAGTACTTCCCTTATATCTTCCAACAACCTTTTTTTTGCGTTTTCAAGTGTTCCTGCAGTAGTATAGCCGGCCGCCTTTTTATGGCCTCCGCCTTTATAGAGACTGGCAATCGCTGATACATCAAATGTAAGATTTGAACGCAGGTTTACCTTTATCTCGCCGTTGTCCAACTGCCTGAGCATTGCAGCCACCTCAACGCCTCTGATATTTCTGGCGGTATTGATTATTCCATCGCACTCTTCTTCTTTTGCTCCGGATTTTTTGATCAATACGTTTGAAATCGCCATAACTGCAATTCTACCGTTTTCAAATAATTCAAGCGTATTGATCGCTTCACTGATCAATTTAACCTTTTCAAACGAAGTAGCATCGAACACTTTCTGTGAAATAACCGCTACATCCACTCCTGCCTTAAGAAGTTCCGCTGCAAGCTCATGCGTAAAAGATGTAGTATTACTGTAGCGAAAACTGCCTGTATCGGTAGCAATTGCTACATATAGACAGGTCGCGATATCCTTTTCGACCTTAACCTTCAATAATCCAAGCAGCTTGTAGATGATTTCTCCTGCAGCTGCAGACCCTGTATCAACGAAGTTATGAACTGCAAAGCCGGTATTGGTCGGATGGTGATCAATATTTGCAGTTATTCTGGCGCCTTCGAATATATCCGCCCTATTGCCAAGCCGTCCCAAATCGCCGCAATCTACTGCAATCACAGTATCATATTGTTTGTCACCTTGCTGATAAACTCCTGACAGTTCTATTCCGGGCAGAAAGCCATATGTAAAAGGAATGTCTTCCTCCAGCAATACCTTTACTTTTTTGCCCATACGAGAAATAGCCAATGCCAGCGCAAAAGAAGATCCTAAAGCATCTCCATCCGCTGCTATATGAGGCAGAAGAGCGATATCGCCCGATTTGGAAATTGCATTTGCTATTTTTCCCAGCATGAAAGCCCCCTATTTTCCGTGGATAGTATCGTTTATTAACTTTGATATATATACGCCGCGTTCTATTGAATTATCCAGTTCGAACAAAAGCTCGGGAGTATAACGAAGCTGCATCCTATGTCCAACCTCACGCCTCATAAATCCCGCAGCACTTTTCAAAGCCGCAATAGCATTTTTTTTGTCCGTCTCATCCCCAAGTACGCTTATGAATACCTTCGCATAACGCAAGTCCTTAGTAACATCTGCCGAGATAACACTGACCATTTTAGGCAGCCTTGGATCCTTTAAATCGTTTTGTATAATTGCGCTTATTTCTTTTCTCATTTCTTCCGAAATCATGTTTGTTCTATCCATATCAACACTCCTGTTTATTAAAAATCAGACAGGCCAGACAGACGTTTTTTCGCCTTGTCCAGCCTGTTATTTGTGTTTTGCAGGACTGACCTGACACCAATTAGCATGCTACACAATTATTGCTTGACTTCTTCCATTGTATAGGCTTCTACAATGTCGCCTTCCTTGATGTCATTGAATTTATCCAATCCCAGACCGCATTCAAAGCCTTGCAGCACTTCCTTGGCATCATCCTTAAAACGCTTGAGTGAAGCAAGTTTGCCTTCGTGGATAACAATACCGTCTCTGATGACTCTGATATCCGATTTTCTTTCAATCTTTCCATCAAGCACATAACTGCCTGCTATGGTTCCTACACCAGTTACCTTGAATATCTGCCTGATTTCAGTATGCCCCAATATCACTTCTTTAAACGTCGGCTCGAGCATTCCCTTCATAGCTGCCTGTACATCCTCAATTGCATTGTAAATAACTTTGTACAGTCTTATGTCAACACCGGCATTTTCAGCCGCTTCGGTAACATTTGGTCCCGGCCTTACATTGAAGGCGATGATAATTGCATTGGAAACATTCGCAAGCATGACGTCATACTCAGTAATTGCACCAACTCCGCCATGAATTATATTAACTCTGACATCGTCATTCGTCAGCTTCTCAAGTGATTGCATGATTGCTTGTACGGAGCCTTGAACGTCAGCTTTCACGATGATGTTCAAGTCTTTGACCTTGCCTTCCTTAATCTGTTTATACAAGTCTTCGAGTGAGATCCTGGAAGTAGGTTTCATCTGTTCTTCCTTTTGCTTGAACTTTCTCTTCTCGGCAAGCTGTCTTGCTATCTTTTCGTCCTTGATCGCATAGAATAACTCACCTGCTTCAGGCACATCAGGCAAACCAAGTATTTCAACCGGTGTAGACGGTCCGGCACTCTTGACCGAGTTACCTTTGTCATCCACCATGGCTCTGATCCTGCCTACCGTCGTACCTGTTACAATAGAGTCCCCTACATTTAGGGTACCTCTTTGTACAAGCACTGTTGCAAGTGGTCCCCTGTTTTTATCAAGTTTCGCTTCAATTATAGTACCCTTGGCCTGCTTATCGGGATCAGCCTTCAGTTCCAGTACGTCCGCAGCAAGCAATACCATCTCCAGCAAATGGTCTATATTCTCACGCTTCTTTGCAGAAACATTTACACATATGACGTCACCGCCCCATTCCTCTGATACAAGGCCATACTGCGTCAGTTCCTGCTTGACTTTCTCCGGGTTTGCACCGGGTTTGTCAATTTTGTTTATTGCAACAATGATTGATACCTTTGCAGCTTTTGCATGGTTTATTGCCTCTATAGTCTGCGGCATTACACCATCGTCTGCAGCAACAACCAGTATGGCTATATCCGTTACCTGCGCACCCCTTGCTCTCATGGCTGTAAATGCTTCATGACCCGGAGTATCCAGGAATGTTATTTTCCTGTCGTTTATCTGGACCGTATATGCACCAATGTGCTGAGTGATGCCGCCAGCTTCACTTTCTATAACATGCGTCGATCTGATCGCATCGAGAAGTGAAGTCTTACCGTGGTCAACATGGCCCATAACAACTACAACTGGTGGTCTTGGGATAAGTTTTTCCTGATCTTCCTGTTCAGTATCATCAAAGAGAATGTCTTCCTCATTGATTACTGTTTCTTTCTCAGTCTTAACCCCGAATTCCTCCGCTACAACGGTTGCCGTATCAAAGTCGACTTCCTGGTTGAGGGTAGCCATCATGCCATATACCATCAATTTCTTTATCACTTCAGTTGATGTCTTTTTCAATGCTTCAGCAAGATCCTTTACAGTTATGCTTTCAGGGATCTTTATCGATGTGAGCACAGCTCTTTGCGGGATATACTTATTCGACATTTCACGGTCTTTTCTTGGTCTGTTTAGTCTCCGCCTCTTCCCTTGCGAATCAGTATAAAACTCGTTCAGTATGAAATCTTCAGAAAGCACCTCAGATACGCCCTTCTTTTCAGAAAGACCAATATTTGTAGGTTTGAATCTCTTGGTGCCTCCTTTTACGATTGTCGAAGTTTTCGGAGCTTCTTTCTTCTGCTCTCTCTTTACATCCTTATCCAAATCTTTATTACTGAATTCGCGTCTGATTTCACTTCTCTGCGAACCGAGTTCTTCTTTCTGAGCAACAGTCAAATCAGGCTTTGGTATATCCATGGACCTGTTGCCGCCTGGACGATAACCCGCGCCCTGCGGTCTGTTGCCGTACTGCGGCCTGTCACCGCCATACTGGGGTCTGTCACCCTGCGGCCTGTTGCCGTACTGCGGCCTGTCACCACCATATTGGGGTCTGT
>WSSedL1CaDRAFT_10000802_pt1 | contig 20579 bp, 13 predicted proteins | sample WetSurSL1Cattail_FD_9464 | JGI IMG/M metagenome (IMG submission 9464)
GGCAATTGTAATGTAATGATTAATGAATGGCTCGCCATTCATTAATGGATAATCTTTAGAAGCCGAACAAGCCAATCTGAATGCCTTGCGTATCTCCATGACATCTTCCTCATTGGCTAAACTGCGCGCAACCCGCATAAGGCCTCGGTACTTATTAGTCACTACCGGTTCAAGAAATAGTTTTTCACTCATAACAGAATCATCAGGTTGCGAAGTTAATGATTTTATGAACGTAACTAAAGGCAAGGGAAAGGTAAAATTTCGAAAGGTGCTTTCAAATATGAAATAATCCCCCTCGTTGATAAATTTCCATTTGAATGTTTGAAAATTTCTCCCCTGTCACTGTTTTACCATTTCGTTGGTTTTGTATCTCTCCTGTATTGAGATCGATTTTTATAATATCGTCCGTTACAAGCTCCAATTGCTCTATTTGATTACACAAAATAATTGGCAGACCTGCATTAATGGCGTTACGTTCATATATGACTGCAAAAGACTTGGCAACAATAGCCTGAATGCCAAGGGCCTTAAAACAATCAACAGTTTGCTGGCGCGAACTGCCTAACCCAAAGTTATGGCCTGTTACTACAATATCTCCTGGAGAAACCTTATTGGCAAAATCTTCATATCCCGATAATTGTCCAAATGTATGATTAGTCAAAGCGCCAGAATCCGTCATTTCCATATAGCGACTGTGGTAAATCATGTCGCTATCTATGTTATCAAAAGGAATGTACCACGCCTTACCGTTGAGAATAGTTGGCTTATCAGCAATATCAGTCATTGTTTCCCGATATTCTTCTTGTACAGTTTCTTTTTTGGTATAAGAGAATAAAGAGGCCGGTTGATCAGGAATATGATCAGGAGTCGTAATAAACCCGGCCAAAGCCGATGCTGCAACAATAGCTGGTGGCGCCAGGTAAACATCACCTCGTCCGGTATTTCCCGGATAATTAAAATTGCCTGTACTGATGGTTATCTCATTTAAATTCCTTTGCCTGATTTCGTCTAAAGCGTTTCCCCCAGGACCAGCAGTTGATACAATAGCTCCCGACTCTTTAAAAATATCAATCAAGCCCTCCTGCAAACTTTGGGTCCATATAGCATCGGTTGCAGGAACTATTTTCAGAATAATGCCTGGAACAACTTTCCTGTTTTTAAGAATGCCCGCTACAATTCTTAAATCCTCAATTCTTCCATTGGAACTGGTTCCTATAAAAGCAGAATCAATATCTGTATTCTGACATTTTGCAATTTCAATTACTTCAATAGGTCGTCCTTGTTTGGCTACTATTTGTCTGAATACTCCAACGTTAATGTTCAATTCGTCCTCATATTCCGCATCGGTATCAGCAACTACAATTTCCGGTTTTTTACCAGATTTTAACTCACAATAATCGATGACTTCCTGATTTGGCTTCATAAGGAAGGTAACAGCGCCCATTTCAGTTGCCATAGATGCAAGGGAAATACGACTATCAAGACTTAAGGAATCAATAATATCACCAGTAACTTCAACAGCATAACCAAGAAGCTTATTTGAGTTGAAAATGGCGAGCAAATTCAACGCCAGGTCTTTTGGTGTAAGTTTTCCTTTGAGTTTACCGGTTAGGTTGAGTTTAATCGTTTTAGGCACTCTGAACCATACCTTACCTTTGCTAAATGCGGAGGCAATGTCCTTATCTCCAACACCAAGCCCCAGAGCTCCAATTGCTCCAAGAACATTCGCACGCAAATCGCCAGAAACCAATGTACAACCGGGCATAACCAGTCCTTCATCGATCATCTGATGAGATCCTATTCCTGAATGAATATCAAAAATCCGTATGCCATTTTCTTTTGCAAAAGTCTTGCAAACATGAAGGTTACCTGCTTCATTCAGATCTGAAGTGGTTAGTAGGGCATCAAAAGTAAAAAAAGTCTTACTGTTATCAGCAATGGATAATTTATTATCTGTTAGTTGCTTTATAACATTTGCACCTCCATAATCGCGAGCTACCCTGACATCAATTTGTAAATCAATAATTTCTCCAGGTTTGACAACATCATACGCTGAATGTTTTGCCAAAATTTTTTCAATCATTGTCAATCCCATTCCAGTAGAGTTTAGTTATATATTATAAATCAATACGTTGAATATAATCTTCAGGCATTTTTTATAAAGTAGCAATTTACCAAAAAGATTTGTATTGAATTTTATATTTTTAACAACTGATAGGACTTATTGTTTGGGAAGTCGTTTAATTGCTTACCTTAAGTCCTTCTGATAAGTTTTAACGTATAGTATAACTTTATGAGCCAAGGAAAACAAATCAGTAAATTTTCGATATCCGGTTGGGTTGCTATGGTCATTTTCACTGTATTATCTTTTATTCTTTATGGTAATACACTCCGTAATCAATATTGTATGGACGATTCGATTGTGATTACCCACAATACATTTACCAAACAAGGTTTGAAAGGAATACACGATATTTTTACCACAGAATCGTTCACTGGTTTTTTTGGAAAGCAAAAAGAATTGGTATCCGGGGCACGATATCGTCCGCTCTCAATCGCAACATTTGCTATTGAACAGGAGTTTTTTCATGGAAATCCAATGATAAGCCATTTTATCAACATTCTGCTTTATGCATTAACCGCCTTTTTTTTATATCTGATTTTGCAGTTGATGCTAAAAGGATTTAGTCCTGTTTATGAATATGTTCCGTTGATTACAGCTTTGCTATTTCTTTTTCATCCAATTCATACCGAAGTCATTGCCAATATAAAGGGACGTGACGAAATCCTTGCACTACTCCTATCATTTTCAAGCTGTTTTGCGATGATTCGATACCAGGAAAAACAAAATCGAATCTTACTTATTTCAAGCGCTTTATTGTGGTTTTTAGCACTTCTCGCGAAAGAAAATGCCATCGTTTTTTGGGCTTTGATGCCCATGATGTTATGGATGCTAGGAGCAAAAAAGTTCAACCAATATAAATTTCCCATCCTGGCCTTTACCATTTCTGCCGTGGTTTTTCTATTAATCCGACAGTCGGTAATCGGAGGAGCATCAGGTGTATCTAATGAATTGATGAATGATTCCTTTTTACAAGCTACGTCTCAGCAAAAATATGCCACCATCTTTTATACCTTATCAAAGTATATTATTTTGTTAATATATCCTTCGCCACTTACTTTTGATTATTATCCATACCATATCTCACTTGTAGAATGGAGTAATGCCGGAGCTGTGGCTGGATTGCTAATCTACATTGGTTTGTTTGTATGGGCATTGGTTATTATTAAAAAGAAATTTTTCATCTCACTTTCAATTGCCTTTTATTTATTGCCTTTGCTGTTGGTTTCCAACCTGTTTTTCCCAATCGGTACTTTTATGAGTGAACGATTTATGTATTTTTCTTCCATCGGATTTTGCTTATTGGCAGGACTAGGAATATCTTACCTGATTTCACTTGGAAATAATTGGAAGTATGGGATGTTTGCAATTCTTGGATTGATATTTTTATTATTCAGTATGAAGACTATCAGCCGAAATCGTGCATGGTATGACGATTATACCTTATTCACCACCGATGTAAAAACATCTGTCAATGGTGCAAAAAGCAATTGTTCGGCGGGAGGCATTCTGCTGGACAGTTCAGATACTATAACGGAACCTGTCCGACTTTCAAGTACGCTGAACAGGTCTATTTATTATTTGAAAAAAGCGGTTGCCATTCATCCAAAATATTTTGATGCCTGGCTTTTATTGGGAAATGCTTATTTTAAAAAGGAAAATTGTACTGATTCATCTTTGGGATGCTATACCAGAATCCTCAGCCTTGATGTTGAGCATAAACTGGCTTACAACAATGCACAAGCTTTGGTAAACCGGGAGAAGGACGTTGACATTAAACTAAAAATATTAACACAAATGGATCAATATAAGCCTAATGATTATGAGGTTAATTACCAAATGGGAACACTTTATGGTAAAAAGAAAAACGATTTGGAACGTGCTATCCTTTACCTTACCAAGGCAAGTGTAATCAATCCAATTGGGAAAGATGCCTTCATTGATTTGGGAGTGGCTTATGGTATGAAACGTGATTATATCAAATCTGCTGAGAGCCTTCAAAAAGCAATGGCTATAGATCCGTATGATGTTGGAATTTACATGAATTTAGCAGTCACTTATTATAATCTCGGTGACAAAGACAAAGCATCAGAATATAGCCAAAAGGCCAACGAGCTAAAACACCATAAATTACTCAAATAAACTGTCGTCTCTGATAAGCAATAAAATAGCCGATTGCGGAACGATATTGTATTTTTCCTTGTTAAATTCTATTTCCCAGCTGTTTCCCTGAAGGTAAACCGCCATGTCCCCTTCTTTTGATTGAAGAGGTACATATTTTACCTGATCGGATTTATTTTTCCAAAGTTCGTCAGTTTCAACAATTGCTGGAATTGGGTAGCCGGGACCAACTTTCACCACATAACCGATTTGAATATTTTCCTTTTCCTGTATTCCCGGAGGAAGAATTAAACCTGTTTTTGTACGTTCCATCGGACTTTTAGGTTTAATGAGCACACGATCGCCCACTACAATGAACTTACTTAAATCCTGATGACCAATTTCCAGTGGCATATAATCAATTTTGAATATTAAAATGGTAAAGATAATTTATTTAGGACCAAGAACCAACACCAAGAGCCAAAGTAAGCATATCCATTGGAGCCTGAATAACCCTGATTCTTGTTACTTGATTCTTGGCTCAAATGAATAATTTCTTTAACTTTACTTATTCTTACTCCGGGTATGCAATTATTTAAGCTACTACTTGCTGGTATTATTGTTCTATCATTAAATTTCGCTGAAGTTTATTCGTATGAAAATAATAAACATGCGGATACTGTGCCTGTTTTATTTGATTCCGAAGAAACTCTGGAACTAACTTTTATACTTCATCTCGATTCATTGTACAAGGGTGGATTCTCCGAACAAAAACAATATCCCGGAAAAATTTGTGGATTCAATGAGGGACATATTTATACCATCCCTGTAATTTTTACAAAACGCGGGCATTTCAGGAAAAGTTTTAATGTTTGCGATTTTCCACCTCTGAGGGTACATTTTATTGACAATCAGAGCAAAAGCACTCCGTTTGAGGGGCTCAAAAAAGTAAAGATGGTAACCCATTGCCAGGACAACGACAGTTTATTTGACCAATACGTTATTCAGGAATACTTATTCTATAAAATTTATAATATTCTAACAGACAATAGTTTTAAAGTAAGATTGGCCAAAGTTAAATATAAGGACATTAATAAAAATGATAGTTTGTTTAACTATGCCTTTTTTATTGAAAATCCCGGGGAGCTTGCACATCGGATCAATGGTACCGTACTTGACATTCATTACCTTAATTGGAAAGCGGTGGATCAATACTATTATTTACTAGTAAGTCTCTTCGAATATATGATTATCAATCAGGACTGGTCAATTGGGCTTCAGCATAACATCGAACTGATTGGAATCTATCCTTCATTGAAACCTGTTATGATTCCATTTGATTTTGATATGTCATGGCTCATCAACATTCCATACAACCATCCGACAATAGCATACAGGATAGGTAAAAAGGCGGAACGAAGTTTTTTACCTGACAAAGTGAATCGTCTACAAATGATAACGGTAATCAATAAGTTTAAATTAAAACAAGCGGAGATACTCAACTTAATAAATAACGACAAATTGTTAAATGAAGCCAATAAAACCAAAATTTCGACTTCATTGAAAGCTTTTTATCTATTGCTCGCCAATGAACAATGGGTAAAAAAGGAATTATTAAGACCACACAAACAACGTCATTGATTTTTCTGTCATCAATGAATCAATTAACAAATTAATGCATATATTGCACTGGAAAAACACAGCATAACTATAACATTCCTGGTGTCATGGAATTAGACAATGCACTTCAAATTCCCTCGGAGTTACTTCAACAACAAAATTTTGATGCTTTTATTTCGGTTTCAGGTTATGAAAGTCGTTGTACTTATTTAGCCAGTAAAATCGATCTTTCTGCTATTCCTGAGAAATTGGTACTGGCCTACAACGAGATGAAGCATTGTCTTTATCGCGATTATAATGATGATAAGTTCAAGGAAATGAACTTTGTTTTTTACGAAGTTGCTTCAAACGATATAAGCAGGTTACCGGAGATATTGGATAGTATCTGTCTTAATAATCCCAAGAAGAGCCTGAATATTTTAATCGATTATTCCAGCATGAGCAAGGTCTGGTACCAAGGCATAATTAATTACTGTTGTGAGATTGAAGACATATTATCCAATGTTAATTTATATTTCACTTATTCACCTTCGGAATACTCAAAAATTCATACTGATACTTTGAAATATAATTTCGATCCAAAACTGCCTGTAGAACCAGGGGTTAAACCCGTAGCTCTGATTCTTGGTTTAGGATATGAAAAAGGTAAATCCGAAGAACTTGCCCGCCAATTAAAATCGGAAGCAACTTTTGCATTTTACGCTGACCCTGCTGTTGACCAACGATTTGTTAAAGACGTACTAAAAAATAATCACGAATTGTTAAACCGTATTAATAAAGATCAGATCATTAGATATCCAATATTTGACCTGAACTCAATCAATTCCACATTGACCAAATTATGTGTTAATCTTCGCATCAGCCATCAGTTAGTACTGGCTCCCATTGGACCCAAACCATTCACACTCATGTGTTTCATTCTTTCAGCCCGCTATCCGGATATTAAAATATGGAGAGTAAGCTCATCAGAAACAGATGGATCTGATCGAAAACCTCATGGCGAAATGCTTGTTTACAAGGTTATTTTTACCTCGGAAGAAATTGATTATTAATATCTTTGTAAAATTGAAGATCATTTATATAGTCTACATTGTAAAATTATTCCGAACGAATTGCTATGATTAAGATAGCTGAGCATGCCATGATTTGTAACATTCTACTTTCTTCCTACCTTTATAATCTTTTACATTGAATATGAATAGAATTTGTTCCCTCTTCAATATTAAATATCCTATCGTTCAGGGTGGAATGGTCTGGTGCAGTGGGTGGAAACTTGCGTCGGCAGTAAGTAATGCCGGCGGCTTGGGTTTAATCGGATCGGGCTCAATGCATCCGGAAGTACTGGTTGAGCATATTCGTCAGTGCAAAGCTGCCACCCAAAATCCGTTTGGTGTAAATGTTCCATTAATGAAGCCTGATATCGAGCTCATTATGAACATTATTGTTGAAGAAGGCGTAAAAATTGTTTTTACCTCAGCCGGAAGTCCTGCCAAATGGACATCATTTTTAAAAGATAAAGGTATTACGGTAGTTCATGTAGTATCGAATACAAAATTTGCTCTGAAATGCGTTGAATCCGGTGTAGACGCAATTGTTGCCGAAGGATTTGAAGCTGGAGGACATAATGGTCGCGAAGAAACTACCACCATGGTTTTGGTCCCCCATATCAGGCAAGTTGTAAATTTACCGCTAATTGCCGCTGGTGGCATAGGCTCAGGAAGAGCCATGTTAGCTGCTTTTTCGCTCGGAGCCGAAGGCGTGCAGATAGGTTCGAGATTTGCAGCCACTATTGAATCATCGGCACATATCGCATTCAAGCAATGTATTATTAATTCTAAAGAGGGCGACACTGTACTTACGATGAAACAGCTGACTCCAGTGCGGATGCTTAAAAATCAGTTTTATAATCAGATTCAGGAAGCAGAACTTCATGGAACTAACATTGAGGAATTAAAACTAATGTTAGGCAAAGGCCGTTCAAAGCTCGGCATTTTTGAAGGTAATCTCGACGAAGGGGAACTTGAAATTGGCCAAGTTTCAGCGATGATTAATGATATACAATCAGTGAAGGAAGTGATTGATGATATAATTACAGCATACTTCGAAGCAAAACAAAATTTAAGCTATTAAAAATAAATTGATTATAAAAAAATCACTAAAATTGAAAATCTTATTGTTTTTTGTTGTAAATTCATGAAAATATCTAAAACAAAAGAAAAATTGAATAATATATTAGCTTCAATATTTACCAAATCAGCTATTTGGGTATTTATTGCCTTGGGTGTATCTTTCTCCTCTTGTAATTCCAAAGGTTCAAAAATCAAAGTCGGTTTTTTAATTCGTGGATTTGATATTGAACGCTGTAAAAAAGAAAAAGATTTTTTTATTGAAAGAATGACCCAATTGGGAGGTGAAACAATTATTACAGATGCCAATGAAAATGATCAGCTGCAAATACAACAGGGGATCGAACTACTTGACAAGGGCGTTGATGTATTGGTTATTTTTCCTGTTAATTTAAATACATCCGCAGCAATTGTAAGGGAAGCTAACAATCGGAATGTAAAAGTTATCGCGTATGAAAGTCTTATTCTAAACTGTAAGCTTGATTACTATGTTAGCGCAGATAATGAAAAAGGTGGTGTAATGATGGCACAACATACATTAAATTTAGTACCTAGAGGTAATTACGTTTTATTAGGTGGCAACAAAGCGGACAGAAATGCCGTACTAATAAAAAACGGACAATTTCAGGTAATAAATCCATCGGTTAAACAAGGTAACATCAAAGTATTATATGACATATATAATGATTGGACTGCAGATGAAGGATACCAGGAAATTTCAAGAGTAATTAACCTTACTGGTACATTTCCCGATGCTATTTTAGCTTCCAATGACGGAATAGCGGCAGGTGTTATTAAAGCACTTGGAGAATTTGGTATGGACCGCAAAATTCCTGTAACAGGTCTTGATGGCGAATTATCAGCTTTTCAGCGTGTTGCTAAAGGCACCCAATCAATGACAGTTTTTAAATCGTTTAAAATTGAAGCATATTCAGCTGCTGAAATAGCATTTCAATTAGCCTCAGGCAACAAACCAGATAAATTAAGTAAAACAGTTTTTAATGGTAGCAAGGACGTACCCTCATACCTCATTGAACCGGTTTTAGTTGACAAAAACAATATAAGACAGGTATTAGCAAGCAGTAAAGTGTTTACTGAAAAAGAAGTGTTTGAACCATAGGTAATAAAACAGCTTTTCCCAATTCCAATAATCAAAAATTCCTTAAAACTTCTTTATTGTTTTGAAAATACAAAGTTTTAATACCCGTTTCACTATTTTTGTGTAATTGATATTAAAACGCACAGATATTTATAAAATAATGTTCTGGTCATGGATCAAAATATTTGTATACTGGCTATAAAACCAGAATTTCTGTTGACTAAAATTGGTTTGTATCAGCATGATAATCTGATTTTTCTCAAATCTATTCAGCATTCTCAAGAAATATTAAATTCGTTTAAGACGAAAACAGAACAATATGAGTTTCGGGCTAAGTCTATTTTAGAAGAACTTAGCAATGCTGACATTGTAACATCAGATATAAAAATTATTGTGGCTCGTGGTGGTTTACTCAAGCCAATCGCCTCTGGCGTTTATGAAGTGAATGAAGCCATGAAACACGATCTGCATAACAGTCCCGTTGGTCCTCATTCTGTAAATATCGGAGGGCTTATTGCCGATTATATTGCATCTAAAATTAGCGGTGCCAAAGCATATATTGCCGATCCTGCCGTGGTTGACGAGCTTGATGAAATAGCCCGGTATACCGGACTACCCGATATTCAGCGTCATTCCGTATTCCATGCGCTTAATCATAAATATGTTGCACGAAAGTATGCTCAAGCAGTCAGAAAATCATACAATGATCTTAATCTAATCGTAGCTCATCTGGGAGATGGTATTTCTATTGGTGCCCATAAAAAGGGCAAAGTAGTGGATGTAAATCAATGTTTTGATGGTGAGGGACCCTTTTCTCTGGAAAGAGCCGGAACTATTCCGATGGTAGACATCATCAATATTTGTTATTCAGGAAAATACACAAAAGAAAAATTGCTTACCATGATTCGCAATGAAGGCGGATTATTCGCTTACCTGGGCACAAGCAGTTACTATGAAATTGAAAAGGCGGAAAATAACAACAATGAAAACGTATTAAAAATATTTGAGGCCATGGCCTACCAGATTGCCAAATATATTGGATACATGAGCCCCGTATTTATGGAGCCAATTGATGCCATTTTAATTACAGGAATGCTTGCGAATAATAAATGGTTTGTGCATTTAATTACTGAGAGGGTTAAGTTTCTGGCCCCTGTCCATATATTCCCAGGAGAGGATGTATTGGAAGCTTTGGCAATGAACGGTAACATGATTTTAAAAGGTGAGGCTAATATTTTGGAATATAAGTAACCTTTTAACCTCGCTCAGAGGCCTCACTTCGGTTTCGCATAGGGACATCTAATATCCTTCATTACTTCATCACCTCATCTCAATTAATCAGCTCATCACATTTTTACAAAATATGTTTTACAACATACCAATGTAAGGGTTACTTTTTGCCATTGAATGGTATTAACGTATGAATACAAGTCGGAATAATGTTTTTGTGAAATTGTGAAATTGATTATTTTGATATATGAAAGACAAGGACTTGCAAAAAATGATACGATATCTCGAAGGTGAGATGGGAAAAGAAGAGAAGGACTTATTTGAACAGGAAATAATATCTGTTCAATCGTTAAGCAAATTAAAATGTTTGATGGAAGAAATTGATGAAACTGTTTCTGATAGTCGGATGTTTGATTTGGTGAACAAGCTTAAAGAAACCCAGGAACTGTACAATGCAGTTATTGGAGCAACTTACGTAGTTGCTAAAGAAAGGCGCACCTATGTTAACTGGAAACATATTGCAGCGGCAGGAATAACACTGCTTTTAGTTATTTCTACGGTTGTGATCAATTTTTCACGATCGTCAAACGATCGAATTTTTGCTTCCTACTATGTACAATATAAAGGCAATTTAGAGGATCGTTCTTCGGGCCATGTAAACCCCATGATTTATGGGGTACAGCAATACGATAAAGGTAACTACAGCGAAGCCATAGCTCAATTTTCAAAAATTATTAAAACAGATGGTTCAAATACAGCAGCTCATTTCTTTTCGGGGATTTCTTCAATTGAATTACGCAGTTATGAGCGGGCAATTGCGAATTTATCTTATGTAATCGATAAAAATGACATTGCTTATAGTAATCATGCCCGATGGTATTTGGCCTTATGTTACCTTGAAACAAACCAGACCAATCTTGCGGCAGTTTTACTTGATGTTTTAGCAAATAACGATAATGAATATAAAACCAAAGCTTTGGATCTATTGAAAAAAATCCACTAAGATAATTTCCTCTCTATCTTTCTTTTCTCTTTTCAGAATCGGTGAAGTTCCTAGCTTCGCCGTTTTCTTTTTATGCAAGTGCAAGAAGTTGTTTAATAGTCTACAATTTGCCCAAAATTCCGTGATTACGGGAATAGCTAAAAGTTATCAGTCTCAACCTTTTCCTGAAAACAATTACAGCTACCATCAAAAACCCAAACACAGCTATCCCCCACCAAAAGTAAAAGCTGTAATGTGGGTTGGGTTCAAAAGTAGATGCCGCATTGCCAAGAATAATGTATCCAGACCAATAATAAGGATGTGCGCCAATTTCATCAGTTTGTTCGAGGTATTTGAGCTTAGCACCTTGCATGGCATCGCCAATGTTCCTGTTAACACCCAAATTACTATAAAAATTCCGGATAAGTTTCGAACTGCTTTTATCTGAAACTGCCCACAAAGTCATTACAATGCTTTTCGCACCGGCGGTAAAAAATCCACGCGCAAGGCTAATGATACCTTCACCCTTGTGCATCCGGCCATAACCGGTGTTACATGCGCTCAATACTACAAGCGGCGCATTAATTTTCATATTGTAAATCTCATAAGTATTCAAACAACCATCGTTAACAGAATCGTTGCTTTTACTGAAAACTAATTTGGAGAACATGGGGTATTCATTATTGACGATTCCATGTGCTGCAAGGTGCAGAATATCATATTGTCCGGCAATTTCTTTGAACCGTTCTTTGTTAGCCCGGCTACGCATCAATGTTTTACCCCCGAAAATTTTATAAATTTCTTTCACTTCATTGGTAGCACCAGGTATAGACGATAATTCTGCTGAGTCGCGCTGAATGTCCATGGTATCTTTAGCAGAAAGCATACTCAATTTCATGTGTTTATAATTTGGGGCAACAGCCAGGAGTTTTGCTTTGTTAACATGCAATGTCTCACGGTTCATGGCATATAGGGTACCAGAATAATTATAATACACCGCATGTTCTTTAACCAGGTAGGCTATAGCTTTGAAGCTAGCTGGTTTGTCAGTTGGAAGTTGTGTTTTAGCCAAGGTCTCAAAAGGCACTTGGGTAAGAACATCATCCGGAATAATCAACAATTTTTTGCCTTTGATATAAGGTTCAGCTGGTTTTATCAAATGGTTGTAAAGACGGTTTGCCAAGGCGGCATAACTGCGGATAACCGAATCGCGGAAATCATACGTGAAATCTGACAATTGTTTACGATACGCTTCCACATCTGCATAAAAATCTTTTCCTATGGTATCGGTAAATATCTTAAAATCATTACGGATGAGCAGATATATCGAAATTTTATCCTTACTGATGGAATACTCCAGCATGGCTTCATTAGGATTGAGCAATTTTCGTAAAGAATCGGCATTCATTACTTCTGCATTATATTTGGCATTATAATAAGCCGGATAGTCATGTTTAAAAATATGCAGAAGACTGTCCTGCTGACTCCTTAAGATATTTAATTGTGAATTATATTGGTCAATCCTCTTTTGGTTTGTATTAGGTGAGTTGTAGGATTCGGAAAGGTTTTGGGATATCAGCTCAGTTTGTGTCCAAATTCGATCCTCCTCATTTTTAACGTTTTCCGGCAACAAATGCATGTTTCGTGCATTTACTCCCCGCATGGTGGATAGCAGCATGGAAGCTTTACTCTTTTCCGCATATTCAAAGGCTTTATTGGCGTAAATTTTGTCGGAGGTTTTTCTATATAATTCGAGGCAAACATTGATAATATATGGATACCAGTATCGGATGGCATCTGCATACAAAAACCTTTGTTCATCCCAGCTGAGAGACATCTTATATCGGTGAGCAACAGTCATTGCAAGATCTAAATTGGCAAGACTGGCCTGCAAATCGCGGATAACTTCTGCTTTTGTTTTACGCATATTGGCGACAGCGAAAAAGCATTCACCTTTATTCTCCAACTCGCGGGCTAAGTCTTTATCACTTATGGATTGGGAAATATCGGGCAAATTATAAAAATTGATTGGCGCATGTCTACGAATAATCTCAAAAACTGCCTTATGGTAATATTCAAGTGACTTTTTGTAATCTGTTTTGCTATACCAGTATAAATAACCAAGATCACTATAACCATCCATAAGATTAAGATGATTGTTTTTATACTTCGCCAAAAGATTAGATATATATCGTTTATAGTAAAATTCGGCCTTAGAAAAGTCCTTTGTTTGAACATAAAATTTCCCCAACCAGTACAAGACACCTGCACTGTACCATTGTTTTTTCAATTCAATGTTTTTTATTAGGGCATATCCTTTTTCAATCTTGCTTAATTCTGCACAATTATAAGCTATTCTGGCAATATCATAATCATTCATATCTTTTGTATCTAGCTTTTCCAGCCAAAAACTGGCTTTATCTTTTTCGCCAGTATGTCTATAACAATTTATGATTCTATTAACCAAGTCATTTTTGAATTCAGCATCTGCATTTAAACTATTATATGCTTGCAAGTATGCCCCCAAAGCTTCTTTTTCTAAAACCAGACGCATAAAATCACCTTTGATAAAATAATATCCGGCCCTGTTTCTATTAATTAAAATTCCATTTTCAATTTTTGTCTGATAATATTTATCGCGTTTTTCGCTCTGTCCTGTGGCCCTTAAAACATAAAAAAAATGACGATAAGTAGTGATTAAGTCTGCATTAAAAATTAGGTTAGATTCGTAAATATTAATGGCCGTCTGGTAATAATCAATTGCAGACAAATTACTATCTATTGCATAAAAGCATTCTCCCATTAGCATATTTGCTCTTGCATACCCAAACCAGCTTGTATCACCATTTTCTTTCATATTAAGTATCAATTTTCTCAGATTTTCTTTGGCATCAATTAATTGATTATTATGACAATCCAACTCGGCTTTTGACAGGAGGGGTAAATAAAAAAGTTTGTGCAAATGACAAAAGTTCAAACCTTGAAGGTTTAAGGGCTCACTTTTAAAATTGAGGATTCTATTGTAAATTAATTTAAATTCCCTATAAGTTACATTATCTGTGATAAATTTATTGGCAATAATTTGCGCCGCATTAGCCTGCGGAAACCTTTTCTGTAAAAGGTTTATAATAGCAATATTATACCATGCGCTTACAATTACAGATGTATCTTTTTTTTGGGTAGAATAATGGGCTAATACATAATTATAATGAAGGCTGGAGTCGAAATTTTGTGCATCAAAATACTTTTCAGATAGTTTTATGTAACGCTCATATTTCAGGTTTGATTGGGACCTTAAAACATTACCATGAAACATAGCTAAAACTAAAATACTCAGTACAATTTTATTTATCATTCTTTCTTCGCAATTGTTTCTTCAACCAAATTTAACAAATATCCCATTCATTTTGGCTTTATCATAAGGTTTTATAACTTTAAATAATCTTAAAACTTAAAATCATGAAAAACTATCGAGTTCCTACACCCAATGAGGGAGGTAAGTAATTACTTTCGCGTTGTTCTCAAAATTCACAAATCAACCTAGCATTCCCACAAGCCGGGAAAAGAAATGACGAATAATCCGGGAAAAATTCCCGGATTTTCGTTTTAAGATTTTTCAAGAGTGTTATTACTTCCTACTACAATTAGCAATTATTCATTAAAAACTTCAAAAGAATCATTAAGATTGGAATATAATTTCTTATACCGCTGATTGTGTTGATATTTAATAAGCCATGGAATTAACAGCATTAAAATAACAAACGTTATCAGAGAAAGCATTGCATTACCAGAGAATAATGTTTTTATGCCTTTGATATCGTTCATACAACTATATATTACCCAAGTTGTCAATGTATAAAAATAGATGAGATAGGATATAAAATCAATTGTTCTAATCTTATTCAATTGTTTACGAAAAAGTAACAAAGATTCTTTGACAGAAATATTATCCGCGATTCTTTTCAATACTAATAACCTGTTAATTTGGGAAGTTGTTCTTATAAATAAAAAGAATCCTATAAAAGAAAAAAGAATCAGGGAATTCGTCTGCAAGCTTAAACCAAGGAACACCAGGGAATAGATCATCAAACCAATAAAAATCATCAAGACAGTTGCATAACCAAGGATTTTCAACTTTACATCTGAAAGGACTTTACCGATTGTTTTACAATGATTGACGCTGATGAATTTTTCTACATTCAATTATCAGGTTTGTCAAGATTTGAATTTGAAACATTGCTCTCTGAAAATGAAATCCCAATTTCAAATCTTACAATAAACGATGTGTTGGGTGATACCCAAAAACTTAAATAGAATGAAAAATGGACTGACTTACTTTATTCAGTTAACAAATTCATTATCAAAACTCAACCTTATTGAAAAATGATACCGTTATGGTTCTCGTGTAACATTCCAAACCTTTCCGACATTTTATCGTATTCGTTATAAGAAATTTGCAACATATTTCGTAGATTTGATCTGATAAAGATAAAATTGTGAGGCTTTCGTTTATTTTGTTTGTTTTGTTTGTTTTGATCCTGCCCATGGGGCAAGGTTCCTATCTGTTATCCCAGCAAATTACTGACGAATTAAAGGCAAAACTACCCAAACCCGATCAATATAAACTATTAAAAGCCGAAACTTTCAACGATAAAGGCAAAACCTTCCTGGATAAAGAAGGGAACTTGCCTGACAACTTTAGTATTCCTGAAGCCACAGCTTCTAAAGAAGATCAAAGAAAACTTGAAAATTTTTATACCAACCGGATTAAGGCATCCTATTGTTTCAAAACAGCTAACGGCATGGTATACGAAGTAGTGGAAAAATACATCAAAGGCTTTTGGGAAAAATTTAAAGGGGATAAGCGACCATTGGAAAACGTTTTAAAAGTTCAAAATGCCGCTTATGATTCATTGGTAGTTGCCGACAATTTACGGGCAAAAGCTGAAAAGGAACCCTATATCGACGTTACCATACCTGTAGTTTCACATGCTGAAGCCATTGAAAAACAAGCATTATTCAAACTGCAAAAAGTGCTTTTGATTTATATGAATTGGCCTGAAAAAGCCAATATAGCATGGCTTAATTCTGATGATCCAACTGTACCAAAAAACCTGGTTTCTAATGCTAAGTCGAATATAGAACCTGCCAGAAAGGATACGCTTCACAAAGCATCGGATATTTACAGCTTAATGCAAATATCTAAAAATCAAGTCGATAAATTTAATGAGTTTTTAAAAGAAAAACACCCTGATAAAGTTGGGGCTTATCTTATAGATTTTCAAGGCCTTTACGAGGATGTGATTGATTCGTTACATAAGGAATGGCATAAATATTTGTATAGCGTACCACAGGATACGCTCAAATCATCGTCCAATTTAAACAATACTAATAGTACTGGTAATCAATCATCAATTATCAAGTCAGACAATACAAAAAAACCTGAAGTTACTTCCAGCGAAAAAGGTTCATCTGTTCAAATTAACAAATCTACAGCAAAAGCACCAAACACAAATGTTGTTGACAATTCACATGTTAATGCAAATAAACCTGTCACAGTTGCTGCAAAAACGCAAAATGATGAATCGGACGAAATGCAAAAAAAAAAACGTATTGCTTCCGACAATTTGAATTCGTCCAAAATACCCGGAAAAGAAACATCTGAAAAAAAGAAACAAACTGCGCCAAACAGAAATTCTACGTCCCAAAGCCATAACTTTTTATTCAAGGTTCAAATTGCAGCCTGTAGAACTAAATTGAGTTCCAATGATTTGAAAAGCATTTACCATGAAAGTGCCGAAATTAATGAATCTTTTGAAGATCATTGGTTTAAGTACACTATCGGTACCTTCACATCTTTCAGTGATGCTCTAAATCTAAGGGACAACACAAATGTGGATGGGGTTTTTATAGCAGCCTACCTTAATGGGCAAAGAGTCAGGATTCCTAATTACCTTAAAAGTGGTAGAAAGTAAATAGTAGAAAGTAATGAGTATTGAATTTTTCTAGTATTCCAACATACTATTGAATTTTCAAAACTTGGCCGCCCTCTGCATATCTTTAAATAATCTAATCTTCAAATTTGCACTTGGTCTTCAGATACTAAACAGCCTGAGCAGTAATCTTCCAAAATTCTTATTAATTATTTATTTGTAACGTTGAACAAATAATGTTGATAAGTAGTTATAGAAAGTAAAAAACAGGTTTATGTCACAATTTGAAGTAATCATGCCGAAATTAGGCGAAAGTATAACGGAAGCTACTATTACTAAGTGGTTTAAGAAAGAAGGCGATAATATTGAGGAAGATGATACACTTCTTGAAATAGCCACGGATAAGGTAGATTCCGAAATTCCTTCTCCAGTTGAGGGCAAAATTATCAAAATATTATACAAGGAAGGAGATATTGTAGCTGTAGGAAAAGTGATTGCGATAATTTCGCTAACCGGTGAAGCTACAGAAGCGGTTTCAGTTGAAGAACCTATTGCTGAAACTAAACCACCACAGGTTATGGTTGAGAGTCAACCTAACGTAAATGTTCCAATAGAATCGAAATCAGGACGTTTTTACTCACCTTTAGTTAAAACCATTGCAAAACAGGAAGGTATTTCAGTAAGTGAACTGGAGGGTATCTCCGGAACTGGTCAAAATGGAAGGCTTCGTAAAGAAGATTTATTACAGTACGTTGAAAATAAGAAGAAAGAAGTAGTTAAAGTTTCTCCGGCTATTGCTAAGGTTGAGACTCCTAAAGCAAAAGCCTCTCCTTCAATTGGGGCTGACGATACCATTGTTGAGATGGATCGTATGCGACGGCTTATTGCTGATCATATGGTTATGTCGGTGCATACTTCTCCTCACGTAACTAATTTCCTGGAAGCGGATGTAACCAACCTTGTATTATGGAGAAATAAGGTTAAGGAAACATTCCAACAAAAAGAGAAGATTCCCCTTACCTTCACTTCCGTATTTTTGGAAATAATTGCCAAAGCATTGAAAGAATCCCCCCTGGTCAATGCCTCTGTTGATGGCTACAACATCATTTTACACAAAAAGGTAAATTTGGGTGTGGCTGTTGCATTACCAAGCGGCAACCTTATTGTTCCGGTTATCAAGAACGCTGATCATCTGAATCTTCAGGGTCTGGCTGCTGAATTATTCCGATTGGTTGAGGCAGCACGTACCAGTAAGCTAAATCCCGATGATGTTCAAAGTGGAACTTTTACTTTAACAAATTTTGGAACATTTCGTAATGCTTTTGGAACTCCAATCATCAGTCAGCCTCAGGTAGCAATACTTGCAACAGGGTATATTGAGAAGAAACCAGCAGTAATTGAAACTCCCACAGGAGATGTAATTGCAATCCGCCACAAAATGTTTCTCGGCTTAACCTATGATCATCGTATCATTGATGGGGCTTTGGGAGGTACATTTCTTCGCAGGGTGGCCGATTATCTGGAACAGTTTGATATCAACAGAATTATATAAGGTTTTAACCTAACAAAGTTTCTAAATTAATAGATTGACAAACAATGTACAACGATAAGTTATATAGTATTAAGAAAACTGAGAAGGAAACATTGAGAAATTGGTTTTATCTAATGGTGCTTGGCCGCGTTATTGATGATAAAGCTCCCAATTACCTTAGACAAGCTTTAGGATGGTCATATCATGCACCTTATGCAGGCCATGATGGGATTCAATTGGCAATAGGACAGGTTTTTGATCGAAATACAGATCATCTTTTCCCATATTACCGTGACATGCTTACGGCCATTTCAAGTGGATTAACAGCCGAAGAAATAATACTTAACGGCTTATCAAAAGCTAAAGATGTTGCTGGTGGTGGACGGCATATGTCGAACCACTTTGCAAAACCAGAATGGAATATACATAGCGTATCATCGGCTACAGGAAACCACACTTTGCATGCAGTAGGCGTTGGTCGTGGAATGAAAAAGTACAACCATAAAGGTGTTTCTATATGCTCACAGGGCGAATCATCAACTTCTGAAGGATATGTATTTGAAGCTATCAATGGCGCATCCAATGAAAAACTTCCTGTTATATTTGTTTTTCAGGATAATGGATATGGAATTTCGGTTCCCAAAAAGGATCAAACAGCCAATAGAAAAGTGGCCAATAATTTTTCCGGTTTAAAAAATTTGAAAATATTATTTTGTAATGGAAAGGATGTATTCGATTCGATGAACTCAATGGCCGAAGCCAAACAATGGGCAATTGAGAACCAGATGCCGGTAATTATTCAGGCTAACTGTGTTCGAATTCATTCTCACTCGAACTCTGATCGACACGAACTCTACCGGGATGATTATGAACTCAACTATGTATCTGATTACGATCCATTGGCAAAATTTCGCCGTATGCTTTTGCGGTATAACCGGTTTACCGAAGAAGAAATACTACAAATTGAGGAAAAAGTTAAACTGGAAGTAAAGGAAGCTCACAAGAAAGTTATTGTTGCTGAAGATCCGGATCCCAAGTCCATTTTTGATTTTGTGATGCCGCCTCCGTATGTCTCTGTTAAATATCCGTTAGGAGTCCACAAACAACAAGGTGAACCTATTAAAATGATTGAGGCTATCAATGAAACACTAAAGGCAGAATTCCGTCATAATCCGGATACATTTATCTGGGGACAGGATATTGCCAATAAGGAAAAGGGTGGCATATTCAATGTTACAAAAGGTATGCAACAGGAGTTTGGCATAAGAAGGGTTTTTAATGCACCCATTGCTGAAGACTTTATACTAGGGACCGCTAATGGCATGAGTCGCTTTAATGATAAAATCCGGATTGTTGCGGAAGGTGCTGAGTTTGCTGATTATTTTTGGCCTGCAATGGAGCAATTTGTAGAATGTACCCACGATTACTGGCGGAGTAATGGTAAGTTTGTGCCCAATGTGACTGTACGACTGGCATCAGGTGGATATATCGGTGGCGGATTATACCATTCGCAGACCATTGAGGGTGCATTAAGTACATTGCCCGGGGTACGCATTGTTTACCCGTCATTTGCCGACGATGCTGCAGGACTTCTGCGTACAAGTTTACGATCCAAAGGTTTTACACTATTTCTGGAACCCAAAGCCTTATACAATGCAGTGCAAGCAATGACAGTAGTACCCGATGATTTTGAAGTACCTTTTGGCGTTGCTCATATCCTTCAGGAAGGATCTGATCTTACGATTGTAACATACGGGAATACTACCCATATGTGCCTGGAAGCTGCTAAAAAATTAGAGGTTGAGAAGACAGTTAAAATAGAAGTAATTGATATTC
>WSSedL1CaDRAFT_10000803_pt1 | contig 20568 bp, 21 predicted proteins | sample WetSurSL1Cattail_FD_9464 | JGI IMG/M metagenome (IMG submission 9464)
ATTTTAAAGTGTGGTAACTTCAAATATACACCTTTGGAGCTAATCTCAAAAGATTGGCTCCTCTTTTTTTGTTTCAAATCAAAAATATTTTACCGGACAACAATGTTTCTATTTGTAAAATAATAAGTATTTTTGTTCGATAAAAATTACCATCAATATGCAAGAAAGACATTCTAACAGAGAAAGATATTTTAATGAGCAAAGCATTACTACTGAAAAATATGTAATTCCTTATATCAATACGGTTTTTCCGGTAAATCCGGCAATGACCGTGGCAGAGATTGGCTGTGGTGAGGCCGGAAACTTAAAACCTTTTCTGGATATGGGCTGCAAGGTTTTTGGCATCGACATTGCCCCCAACAAAATAGAGAACGCAAGGCAGTTTTATAAGGATCATCCCCTGAAGGAGAATATCAACCTGATAGCGGCAGACATCTATAAAGTGCAACCGGAAGATATAGATAAATTAGACCTGGTTATTATGCGCGATACGATAGAACATATTCCGAATCAGGAAGTGTTCCTAGCTAACCTAAAGAAGTTCTTAAAACCCGAAGGAAAGATCTTTTTCGCATTTCCGCCCTGGCGAATGCCTTTTGGCGGACATCAGCAGGTGTGCGAAAGCAAAGTACTTGCCAATATGCCCTACCTGCACCTGCTTCCCCGCCCACTATATATTAGTGCGCTAAAAATGCTTGGTGAGTCGGAGGGTAAAATTGCAGGGTTGCTTGAAGTCAGGGATACACAAATAAGCATCAAGCGGTTTCATTCTGTTTTAAAGAACAACAACCTGTCAATTATCCGGCAGGATTACTACCTTATAAATCCGAATTACGAAATAAAGTTTAAGCTCAAGGTTCGGAAACTTCCGGCCTTGTTGAATATTCCCTATTTCAGAGATTTCTTTACTACTACCTGTTACTGTGTGGTAGGGTTAGAATGAATGTTGCTTCTACTCCAGGTCTGCACCTGTGTAGCCTGTACATGATGCAGATGTAGGCATAGCCATACCTTGTGATGGAAATCAGAGCAGTTTGTAACTAAACAAAAACACAGTTACAAACTGTTTTGCGTATTCACTCTACTGGTTTCACTCCTTTGGGACGTAGGCCATTGATGCATTTAGTCAAAACGGGAATCGCACACTACATAGCGTATTAATAAATATGGAGAGGAAAAAGACAAATCCGATATGGTTTTAAACTGTTCCATTATGCTTCCCTCGTAAAGATAAGATTTAATGGTTCGTATATGCAACAGTTGATGTCGAAAATGCATCTTAAGAATGAAAACCTGAAAAACATGATGATTGAGTATCCTATTTAGCACTTAGTCTTACCGGACTAAAATAAATATTATCGGGTATTTTACCAATCACATAAATTACTTAGGATGAATTCTGATTTAGCAAAACATATACTATTATGAAGGGAAAACTATACTTCTTCACGCTACTATTTGTAGCTGTTTTATTTCCGTCTTGCGACAAAGATGATTTATATTATCAGAGCAGTTTTGAGAATAGCTACCAAAAGTGGATCAGTTTCAAAGAAACATCCGGGAATTCTTACAGCTATATGGTTACGCAAGGTTCGGTATTTGGTCCGGCATCGCAAACAACCATTACTGTTAGCGATGGAAAGGTTACACAACGCCATTTTAAATATACCTCCACTACAGGAATGGCTAACATTCCAGCGTCAGAACTGGAGTGGACTGAAAACGGGACTGAAATAAATTCGCACAGCTCAGGTGCGGCAGCTTTAACGCTGGATGAGATCTACAATACTGCCCGCAGTCAATGGCTGATAAAAAGAGAAAATGCCAAAGCTTATTTAGAAACAAATAATAATGGTTTAATATCATCTTGCGGTTATGTGGAAGATGGCTGCATGGACGATTGCTTTACCGGTATTCAGATTGCCTATATAAAATCGTTGTAAACAAATCGCGGTATTCTGATAGAAAAATTGAATGTTATTCTATTTGTAGTTTCTCCAAACCGACAGCTTATAATTACATACACTAGCCATGCGTACCATACTTTTTAATTTGCCGATGTTTTCAAAAAATAGATTTGAAAACATCGGCAAATTGAAAAAAATATCTCTCACCGACAGTGCTTCGTTTATTTTACGGTTCTACATTGAACCAATCCACATCGGCGTAACCCGAATCGTTGCTGGCTTTGGGGCGACTGCAATACACACCTACTTTGGCACCTATCCAGCGGCCTTCGTTGGCTACAAATTCTTCGCCAAGCGGCTGAAACTTGTTGCCATCGGTACTGTAGCTGAACGTACAACTGGCTTTTGGCCAAAGAATGCCGTCTTTGTTCAGAATCTTATGCTGTGTTACCGATACCCGCAAATAAACGGTGTTTTGCGCAAAGGGAGCAGAAGCATTTATTTTTTCGGCACCACCTTTATCGGCATGCAGACAACTAACCTGATTTATTGTAAGTCCGTTAGCTGTGTTTTCAATAAAAAGCGAAGCATAATCCACACCCATCACCACCAGTCCGGCACGCTCTCCTTCTTTAAAAGGCGAAAAAGTAAGTTTGGTAGTGGCTGTGAAATTGGGAGCCGGAAATTTCTGAAGCAAAAGATTGGGAGCATCCCACAAATTACGCGCTTCGCCCAGCAGTTGCCAGCCAAACAGTCGGAGATAACCTTTGTCGCCCGCGCAAAAATACCACACCGGATTGCTGTTGGCCTGCCATTGCCACTGAAGTCCGAGCGTTTGTCCGTCGAACTGATCGCTCTCTACCGGTGTTGCCACCGGATAGGTTTTGCCCACGTTGGGTTTTTGGTAAATGTTTACCGGCGTACCGCAGCCTGCACCCTCTTTGTCGAGGCCGATTATCGGCCAGTCGTTTACCCAGCTCATAGGCTGTAGATGCACCGCCCGACCGTAGGCATACAAATCCTGAAAATGAAGAAACCAGTCCTGCTTGCCGTCGGGCGTATCTACCCATGCCCCCTGATGAGGTCCGTTGATGTCGGACTTTCCCTGAGCCATCACTCTGCGCAATTCGTATGGTCCGTATACATTGCGCGAACGTAAAGCCAGCTGCCAACCCTGCTTTACGCCTCCTGCCGGACAAAAAATATAGTAATATCCCTTGCGTTTGTAAAACTTCGGACCTTCGGTGGTGGTATTGTCCGGATGTCCGTCGAACACCAGACGGGTTTCGGTCAACGCTTTTGTGCCGTCGGGTGTCATTTCAAAAATGCCCAGCAAACTCTTCATGCCTGCCCGGCTACCGGCAAAACCATGCACAATATAAGCCTTACCGTCATTGTCCCACAGCGGACAGGTATCAATAAATCCTTTGCCGGCTTTTACCAGCGTGAGTGGCGACCACGTGCCTGCCGGATTGGAGGTTTTGGTCATATAAACGCCTGCATCCGGATCGCCGAAATAGATGTAAAACTCCTTTTTGTGATAGCGTATGCTAGGTGCCCACACCCCGTTACCGTGCTGCATGGTACTGAAGCGCTCGTCTGGCATCAGTTGCGATAGCGCATGCCCGATGATAGTCCAGTTAACCATATCGTTAGAGTGAAGAATAGGCAATCCCGGCGTGTTGGCAAACGACGATGCCACCATATAATAATCCTTCCCAACGCGGCATACATCGGGGTCGGAATAGTCGGCATAGAGTACGGGGTTTTCATAATTACCATTGCGTAGGTCGGAGACCCAGACTTTGGACACCCCCTGAGCTGATAATGACAGGGAAGAAAGCAAGAGCAATGAAAGTGCAAAAAATGTGTGTTTGTTTAGCGAATAGAGATTCATCGTTTTTTGCATAATAGAATGTATATCGAATAAAATGTTTTAAAAAAATAAGAGCAACCACTAAGACACTTAGTGCACGAAGAACTACTAAGAGTGTCCTATAAAGTGTGTAACTCCGTGTTCTTAGTGCTTTCGTGTTAGATCTTCTTTATTTGGTTCAATAACCACTAAGACACTTAGAGCACGAAGAATCACTAAGTGTGCGTATAAATACAGGAAACTAAGATAAGGGGACAACTGTTTTTATTGTTTTAAATCAATGGTTTTCAAAAGGAATCACAAATAAAACACAAATGCTCCGTTTGTTATATCCTCAATGCTTTTGGCAACAAGGAATATCAGCAAATATAAACTTTGTGTAACTCTGTGTTCTTAGTGCCTTAGTGTTAGATCTTCTTTATTTGGTTCAATAATAAATTAATTTGAATGAAGTATGATGTATTGTGCCAATATGTTTTTATCCTTAAGCTCGCGGGCTGCCAGCAGAGCAAATTGGTATGCTCCACGGGCTTTAAGATGGGTATCATCGGCTTTGACATACAATTCGGCCTTCGATTTTTCAGGTCCGTAGGTCTCTACCAGCTTTTTAGTAGAAGCAGTCATATCGATAAGCGGCACCGCCAACCGTTTAGCCAGCTCTTTCATCGAAGCCACATAGTCCAGACGAATATCACCGCTTGTTTCTGACAAATTGTGTTGCGCTTTCTGAGTCAACACACCGTTATTAAAATATCTGCGCACCACCGAAGTGAAAAGCACCGGAACGGCCCCCCGCGCGCGGGCTTCAGTGACATACAGCTGGAGGTATTTTTGGTACAATCCCCAGGGAGCCGTGCCACGGGCGGTAGAGTCGTTCTCGTCAGTATCCAGCCCATTCTCTTTTTCGTCGTTGTGTCCAAACTGGATAAACACATAATCGCCCGGCTTAAGTTCGTTCCGCAGCTTTACCCACACTTCTTTGTAAAAGGACTTGGAGCTCCGTCCGTTTCGGGCTACATTGGTAAGCACCACATCGCCCGATAAAAATTGAGGAAACAGCTGACACCAGCCGCGTTGTTCTTTATCGCCGCTGTATTTCAGGGTGTCATAGTCGGCCATCGTTGAATCGCCTATCGTAAATATCCTCACCCGTGCTTCCGACATGCTAACCACCAACAGAAACAGCAATATGTAATTAAATTTTTTCATTCGTTTCATTTTTTCGTGCTAAATTCCTTTGCAGGATTCCAGCCGTCGTATCCTTTCATTACATTTTCTACCGTATACTCGGCAGCTTCTTTTTTAGTCAACACTTTTGTCCAGGTGCGCCCGGCAATATCTGCCCCTTTGCCCGTATTATGGTATTCCATATAGCGGGCTGTCTTTTTATTCTCCTCGTTTTTCCAATGATCCCAGCCCACTGCTTTGATGCCGTCAGGCAATTCGCAGTTCATATACAAAGTCATGGCAAACGCTCTCCAGGGTCTGCCCAGGTACATCTCTTTCACCTTGTCGCCCAAAACGACCTTGCAGTTATTAAATACGTAACCGTATTTGATGTTTTCGGGCGTGCTGGCAGCCGTAATATACGAATCGCGTTTACAGAAAATGGTGCAACCTTCGAACCAGGCCGTCGACGGGCCGAAAATAAAATCGGTAGTCCCCTCAATGTAGCAGTCTACAAAGTACTGGCGGGCATTTTGCTTTCCGGTATATATGGTATCCTGATTACCCAAAAAACGGCAATTGACAAATACAGCCCTGTCGCCCTCCACATGAAGCGCCACAGCCTGACCCAGCGGTGCAGCCGAATTCTCTACAGTAAGGTTTTCGAGACGAATGTCGGTGCCACAAATTTTCAGGGTGAAGGTTTTAAACGTTCCCATTTTGTTGATGTTCGCATGATCGTCGTAGTTTATAATGGTATGATCCCGGTCTTCGCCAATCAGTTTTACGTTGCAAATATGCGTGGGTATCTCCAGCTTTTCTTTGTAAACGCCTTTTTTGATAAAAATGGTGACTGCACCTGCTGGGTTAAATGCGCGCACTGAATCAATGGCCTGCTGAATATTACGGAAATTGCCCGTGCCGTTGCGATCCACCACAATATAATTCTGCGGTTGTGCAAACAGGGTTGTTCCAACGAAAATAAAAAATAATAAGACTAGTTTCTTCATGGTTTTTTTGTACAAAATAGTTGAATGGATTTACTCCGGATTTATTTTTTCAGCAACACGCTCACCATGATAAATGGCGACACGGCTTTAGGATCATTGTCGCGTTTGGGCTCCGAAATATAATATTCGTAACTCCCGTCGCGGTAACGTGGCTCGCCACCCAGCCCGGCCACCGAGCAAGCATCGGTAAGCGAAATGGTGCCGTCGGGTTCTTGTCTGATAAAGGTCTTTACAAACTGATCATAGGCTTTTTCGCCCGTCACTAAATACTCTTTGGGCAGGTAGCCTTTACGGGCAGCTTTCACCCAGCTATAAATAAACATAGCTGAACCCGACGATTCTACATAATTGCCTTTTTCGCCTTGCTTATCGGTGACCTGATACCACATACCGGTTTTCTCATCGCGGTATTTCTCCAGCGTCTTACTGAGTTTGGTCAGAATACCGATGATCTGAGGACGTTTGGGATGGTTGGCCGGTAAATAATCCAGCACATCCACCATAGCCATCATATACCAACCCATACTGCGCGACCAAAAATTGGGCGAGGTACCTGTCTTGGGGTTTGCCCATCGCTGCCGGCGACTTTCGTCCCATCCATGATAGTAAAGTCCGCTGACCGGGTCGTAGGTATGCTTTGCCACAATCAAAATCTGGTTAGCCACCTCGTCATACAGCTCCTTCTCTCTGAAGCGATAGGCGTATTCTGCCAAAAACGGCGATGCCATATACAAACCATCGAGCCACATCTGATGGGTATATATCTTCTTGTGCCAAAAACCGCCGTCGGCAGTGCGGGGCTGCGTTTTTATCTGGTCGCGAAGAATGTCCAGGGCTTTTTTCAGTTTTTCCTGCTTTGTTTTGGCATACAAATCGAACAAAATTTTACCGGAGTTCAACTTATCCAGGTTATAATCGTCGCGTTTGTAGCCGGTAATAACACCGTTCGCGTCGATTATGGTATCGGTATAACTTAGCACATAATTGAAATAACGCGGATCGGCCGTGGTCTTCCAAACCTGATAGATCGACTGAAGCTCCAGACCATTGCAGTAGTCCCATTTTGGTTTTTTGGCAAAGTCCAACATCCAGCTTTGCGGATTTCTTTTCATTTCCGAGTCGGCCATCCAAACCGAATAAGGTTTAGCAGCAGTAGTCAGTGCAAGCAGTAACAAAGCACAGCTTATTAATACGGGTTTTAATTTCATGCAGCGTGTTTTTAGTATTAAATAATTGAATAACATCCTTTATTCTCCAATTTTATATTCAATTTAGATTTCCGGTTCAAATAAATCCTGATTGAAACAAATTACAGTACAAATTTGGTTTATTTTTACGAATCAGAGGTAGAAAAATTGATTTAATGTTCGCACATTCCGGTAAAACAACAATCTTTTTGAAGTCACCCACCCAATTATTGAATGCTTGATTAATATAAAAATTGACTATCCACATTTTTTTGTAATTTTGTAGGCCATAAACCGACAGACAATAAAAAATGCGCATTCTTATTCAACGGGTTAATGAAGCCTCCGTCGAAATTGACAAAAAGATAAAATCCTCAATAAAACAGGGTTTGTTGATTTTAGTGGGTATTGAAGAAGCCGACAGCACCGAAGACAGTGAATGGCTGGCCGGTAAAGCTACCGGATTACGCATTTTCGACGACGAAAACGGCGTGATGAACCGATCGGTACTGGATGTGGATGGCGAAATATTGGTTGTCAGCCAGTTTACGCTTCATGCCATGACCAAAAAGGGAAATCGCCCGTCGTATATCAGAGCAGCCGGACACGAAACAGCCGTTCCGCTGTACGAACACTTTTGTAAACAACTAAGCCTGAAACTTGACAAAGAGGTACAAACAGGAACCTTTGGCGCTGATATGAAAGTGGCGTTGGTAAACAACGGACCGGTAACTATCTGGATTGATTCAAAAAACAAGGAGTAAAGCCCGCGGGCTTTTTTTATATATAAAAACAACATAACTATTCCTTTAGTCTCCTTCACGGGAGAGTAAGAGGGCTAACTATCATGAAAAAACATATTCCTAATTTTATCACCTGCCTGAATCTTTTCTCCGGTTGTGTAGCAGTCTATCTTGCTTTCAACGGACATCACGAAGGGGCTTTTATCGCCATCATGCTCTCAGCTGTTTTCGACTTCTTTGACGGATTTGCTTCCCGCCTGCTAAAGGCTTATTCGCCCATGGGAAAAGAACTTGATTCGCTGGCCGATATGATAAGCTTTGGTCTGGCTCCGGGCGCTATCGTTTTTTCGCTCCTGTCCGCCACCAGCATTTGGGAGTACCTCCCCTATGTGGCTTTTCTAATTCCTATATTTTCCGGTCTGCGCCTGGCTAAATTTAATATCGACGATCGGCAAACAAGTTCATTCATCGGATTACCGGTACCAGCTAATGCCATTTTCTGGGCAGGAATGGTTTATGCCTACTCACCATTCATGCTGGACAATATCTGGTTGCTTTTGGTTTGTATCACATTATTCTGCTATTTCCTGATATCCGAAATTCCCATGTTCTCACTCAAGTTTAAGAATCTGGCATGGAAAGATAATCAAATCCAATTTCTGTTTTTGATCGTTTGTGCAATAATACTCGCAGTTTTCCAACTAAATGCTTTCCCCATGCTCATTGGGTGGTATATCATCTTATCTGTTTGCGTTTGGTTGACTAAAAAGCCGCGTGCATAAATTCACAACTCAATTTTCAAGCCTATAGACTTAAAATTGGAAATAAAAGATGTACTTTTGTTTTAAATCATGCATCCATGTCTATCAGCATATCAAATCTGACTAAAAAATACGGAGAACAGGTTGTCCTCAATAACATCAACTTCGAAATTGGCGAAGGAGAAGTTGTAGGTTTCCTGGGTCCCAATGGTGCGGGCAAAACCACCACCATGAGAATTCTTGCCGGAGCATTGTCATACAATACCGGCTCGGCAAAAATATGCGGTCTTGAAGTAAACGACAATCAGCTAAAGACAAGTAGCATGGTTGGCTTTCTTCCCGAACAAAACCCACTCTACGTGGATATGTACGTGAAAGAATACCTGCTTTTTGTTGCCGAAACGTACCATTTGGGCAAAGAAAAAGAGAAACGCGTAAATGAGTTGATCGATACCGTAGGGCTGAGACCTGAATTCCACAAAAAAATCGGACAACTCTCGAAAGGATACCGTCAACGCGTAGGACTGGCGCAGGCACTGATTCCAAATCCCAAGGTATTGATACTGGATGAGCCTACTACCGGGCTCGACCCAAACCAACTGGAGGAAATCAGAGCACTGATTCGTGAAATAGGCAAAAACAAAACCGTGTTGCTCAGTACCCACATTATGCAGGAGATTCAGGCTATCTGCAACCGGGTTATTGTGATAAACAAAGGTGAAATTGTGGCCGACTATTCCGATCTTTCTGAAATAAAATCCTTCAGCGAAGATAGTCTCCACTTCGAAGTTGAATTTGCAGAAGCGATTGAACCGAAAGTGCTGGAGGAGCTGGAATATGTAACCGGAGTTGAACGAATTTCCGACAAGCATTTTACACTCATTGCTTCAACCGACATTCGTGCAAGCATATTTGACTTTGCAACAAAGACAAACAATAAGATTCTGACCATAAAAGCTGTGGAACGAAGCATGGAAGATGTATTCAGAAGTCTGACAAAATAGTTACAAGAAATTATTCAGCTTTTCCAAAGTTTTGAACTTTGGAAAAGCTATACAAAGAAGATGGAAGAAAATTTCGACATACGGAACAATCAAAAAGGTGAAAAAGAGTTTGAAAACTCTTTGCGCCCACTGACTTTTTCGGATTTTAGCGGACAAAATAAAATTGTCGAGAATCTGAAAATCTTTGTGCAGGCTGCGCGCATGCGTACCGAATCGCTCGATCACGTGTTGCTTCACGGACCTCCGGGACTTGGCAAAACCACGCTTTCGAACATCATTGCCAATGAGCTGAACGTAGGTTTCAAAATAACTTCCGGACCGGTACTCGATAAACCAGGCGACCTGGCGGGTTTACTCACCAGCTTGGAAACAAACGACGTGCTGTTTATCGATGAGATTCATCGTCTGAGTCCGATTGTGGAAGAATACCTGTATTCGGCCATGGAAGATTACCGGATTGACATCATGATTGATAAAGGACCCAGTGCCAGGTCAATACAGCTGGAATTAAATCCTTTCACGTTGATTGGTGCAACGACCCGCAGCGGGCTTTTGACTTCACCTTTGAGAGCGCGATTTGGAATTAATTGCCACTTTGAATATTACGACATCGAAGTAATCACAGGAATTATAAAACGTTCGGCACGATTGCTGAATGTGGAAATTGAGAATCAGGCAGCCATCGAAATTGGCGGTCGCAGCCGCGGAACTCCGCGTATTGCCAACGCACTGCTTCGACGGGTTCGCGATTTTGCGCAGGTAAAAGGAAATGGAACTATCGATGTGGAAATTGCCTGCTATGCTCTCGAAGCATTGAACATTGACAAATACGGTTTGGATGAAATTGATAATAAAATTCTGAACACCATTATTGATAAGTTCGGCGGTGGACCGGTGGGACTAACCACTATTGCCACAGCGCTGGGTGAAGATGCCGGAACTATTGAAGAAGTATACGAACCTTTTTTGATTAAAGAGGGTTTTATGAAGCGGACTCCACGTGGGCGCGAGGTGACCGATCTGGCCTACAAACATCTCGGAAAAGTCAGATTGGGAGAAACAGGAACATTGTTTTGATATAAGCAAAAGCTGAGAAAGTATTTATAACCCTAAAAAATATATTTATGGACGAATTGTTAACGGTAAGAACTTTTAGCCAGTCAATCGACTTTGAAATGGCTAAATCCTATCTCGAATCATGCGGGATTGAATGTTTCGGACGCGATGAAATAAACAATCGTGCATATCTCGCCAATGTAAACGGAGGTATAAAACTTCAGGTACGTGCAGAAGAAGCCGAAGAAGCGGTAAAACTACTCTTTGAAAAAGGCTACCTGAAAGAAGAAGATTTTGAGCTATCGCCCGAAATGAAATGGATGGAAAAGTTATTGAATTTTTTTCATCGAAAATAAGAGATAAGTAAGCAATAATAAGTAATTGTTTACAGAAAACAAAATACAAATAAACGCTTTTGTAACTCATAACTATTTACTTGTAACTACATATTTAGCTTTACAACCTGAAACGAAAACCTTGTAACTGTTTTTATGGCACAACAAATGAAAAAGCTGGCGAAGGAAACCGCCATGTATGGAGTGAGCAGCATCCTGGGAAAATTCCTGAACTGGATGATGGTTCCTCTTTATACTTACGTCCTTAAAAGCTCCGCTGATTATGGGATTGTAACAAATTTGTATGCGTGGACGGCATTACTGCTGGTTATGTTGACTTATGGAATGGAAACAGGCTTTCTGCGGTTTGCCAACAAAAACAAAGAAGAAGCCGGAAAAGTATATAGCACCACCCTGATTGCCGTAGGAACAACATCCACTATTTTTGCGCTAATCTGTATATTCTTCTCACATCCCATTGCCAACGCTATGGGGTACGCCAACCATTCCGAGTTTATAGCCATGCTGGGAACTGTGGTGGCCTTTGATGCTTTCGGCTGTATTCCTTATGTTTATTTGCGATTTAAAAATCGCCCGGTGCGATTTGTTGCGTTGAATTTATTTGCCATCTTTGTCAATATCTTCTTCAATATTTTCTTTTTGGTTGTTTGTCCGTGGCTCATGGTCAAAGCTCCAAACCTTATCAGTTGGTTCTATAACCCAAATTACGGAGTCGGCTATGTGTTTATTTCCAACATATTTTCTACCGCGCTGGTAACCGTAGCTCTGTTGTTCGATGTTTTTGTGGTGAAATTCGAATTTGACAGAGCGTTACTAAAGAAAATGCTCAAATATTCATTGCCATTGGTCGTTTTAGGAATTGCCGGCATCATGAATCAGACTCTTGATAAAATACTTTTCCCGTTTTTAATGCCCGGTAAACAAGGGGCATCAGAACTTGGAATTTATGGAGCTACATCCAAAATTGCTTTAGTTATGACTATGTTCACGCAGGCTTTTCGCTATGCATACGAGCCATTTATCTTTGCGCAAAAGAAAGACAAGAACAGTCTGGATACTTATGCTGATGCTATGAAGTATTATATATTAATAGCTTTATTCATCTTTCTGGGGATGGTCCTCTACATGGATATTTTTAAATATATCATCCAACGAAGTTATTGGGTTGGTCTGAAAGTAGTTCCTGTTGTTATGTTTTCATTTATATTTCAGGGAATATTTTTCAACCTCTCTCTTTGGTATAAACTTACAGACAAAACCATGTATGGAGCTTGGTTCTCAATTCTCGGTACTATTATTATGGTACTATTAAATATCATTTTGGTACCAACTTATAGTTATATGGGCTGTGCCTGGGCTGCATTTGCATGCTTCTTTGTTATCATGGTGGTTTCATACTTCTTTGGACAGAAATATATGCCCATAAAATATGACCTAAAGACCATTGGACTTTATACAGTTGTCAGCATAGCTTTATATATCATAAGTACATTTATAAATACACCGTATACCATCTTAAACATAACACTAAAATCCATTTTAATGGTCATATATTTAGTGTTATTGGTTAAGCGTGATTTTTCGTTGCGTACTATTCCTATAATAAATCGTTTTTTCAAATAGAGGTAACCATGAGTAAATTACACATTATAACGCCTGTAAAGGATTCATTGGATATAGCCACCCGAACTATTGAGAGCATCATGAGTTCTGAGATCTCTGTTGATTTCATCTATACAGTATACAATGATTTTAGCTCGGAAGAAGTAACAGATAAACTAGACTTATTATCAAAGAAATTTGGTTTCTTCCTGATAAATCTAAAAGATGTAACGCTCCATCCAAGCCCAAATTATTTAACTATATTGCAAATGGCTCAAAATCGGGCAAACTTCGATAGTGCTCAGCTACTAATTGTAGAATCGGATGTTATTGTAGGTAAAAATACGATTCAGAAAATGTACGAGTGTGCTTTCGAATTTGAAGCTCCCGGATTAATCGCTAGTATAACAACCGATTCAAATAAGAAAATAAATTATCCTTATTTATTTGCCAAAAGATTTAAGAATGAATATGTTCAAACTAAAAAGGATCTCAGCTTTTGCTGTACTCTTTTGACTCATTCGCTATTAACAGCATACAATTTCAATGCATTAAATCCGGAAAGGACATGGCACGACCATTTTATTTCTCATAAGTCAAACGAGCTAGGATTGAAAAATTATGTAATCACATCGGTGCCTGTAATCCACTTACAACACAGCATTTATCCCTGGATGCATCTAAAACAGTCTCAACCATTTAAGTATCGCTGGAATAAATTTATCAATAGATTAACTAATAAATAACAATAATAAACTTCTAATTGTAAGATATGAATTTTATCCAACTAAGTAATCAGATTTTCAACGAATCGGTATTAGATTATCACAACACTGATAATGTAGACACTCCAATCAGTAATCCGTACAAACTAAAAAGCATTGAGTATTATCTGTATCTGAAAAACTGGATTGATACTGTTCAATGGCATTTAGAAGACATCATCCGTGATCCGCACATTGATCCGGTGGCAGCACTAGCTCTGAAACGCCGCATTGACAGTTCCAATCAAGACAGAACAGACTTGGTTGAGTTGATTGATAGTTATTTCTTTGACAAGTACAAAGATGTTCAAATTAAAAGCTCCGCGATCATTAATACCGAAAGTCCGGCATGGGCTATCGACCGTTTATCTATATTGCATCTGAAAATTTATCACATGCAACAGGAGGTTGACAGAAAAGATTCATCGGCAGAACATTTAGCTCAGTGTAAAACAAAGTTGGGCATTCTGTTGGAGCAACAAGTAGACTTATCATCTGCCATTAATCAGTTACTAGATGACATTAGCACCGGTGATAAAAAGATGAAGGTGTACAAACAAATGAAAATGTACAACGATCCTGATTTGAATCCTGTTTTATATGCAAAAGCTAAATAATGTCCAAAATTCTGATTATGCGTTTTTCTGCTTTTGGCGATGTGGCCATGACCATTCCAGTGATTTATTCATTGGCAACAGCATACCCTATGCACGAGATAACCGTATTAAGTCGCAAACCTTTTGAAGATCTATTTAAAACTTTACCTTCAAATATTCGTTTCATTAGTGCCGATTTAAAAGGAAAGCATAAAGGAATCAAAGGTCTTAATATTCTGTACAAAGAACTAAAAGCCGAGAAGTATGATTACGTTGCAGATTTTCATTCTGTTCTAAGATCTCACTACCTCCGGTTGCGTTTCAAGTTGGATGGAATTCACACAGCGGTAATCGACAAAGGTCGCAGCGATAAGAAAAAGCTGACTCAAAAAAATAATAAGGTCTTTGTTCCACTAAAATCAGGTTTTTTGCGTTATTATGATGTTCTTGAAAAGCTGGGATTTAAGTTTGAACTAAATTTTAAATCAATTTTTGAGAAAGCTCCAGTCAACTTATATGGAATGGTTTCTTACTCGGAAAAGAAATCTACTGAAAAATGGCTTGGGATTGCTCCTTTTGCTAAACACAAAGGGAAAATTTACCCATTGGAGTTACAAAACAAAGTAATTGAGCATTTTGCTAATGATAAACGCATAAAGGTATTTGTCTTTGGTGGTGGAGAATATGAAAAGAGCATTATCGATGATTGGGCTCATAAATATCCGACAATCGTTTCGATGGTTGGGAAGTTAAATATGAATCAGGAGCTAGCTTTTATGAGCCAATTAGATGTTATGTATTCGATGGACTCCGCCAATATGCATCTAGCCTCATTGGTGAATACGCAGGTAGTTTCACTTTGGGGGGCCACACATCCTTATGCCGGATTTATGGGTTGGAATCAATGCTTGGAAAATGCTGTGCAAGTTGATGACCTAACTTGTCGCCCATGTTCTATTTATGGACAAAAACCGTGTTATCGAAAAGATTATGCATGCTTAAACCGAATCACGCCTAAACAAATTATTAACAGCATTGAAAATGCACTTCTCTGATTTATGGAAACCGTAATCAACCCGACATACAGTATCTTAAATTCATTTGTAGCAAACATACCAACTCTTTTTGATCAAGAAGGAGAATTGGTTTATGCTGCCAGAAATCAACTGAAACGCTATTCGGTAGAAGGTTACGATATAATAGTGAAACGATATAAAGTACCCCATCTGATTAATCGAATAGTCTACACATTTTTTCGTCCATCCAAAGCTAAACGCGCATATGAATATGCGTTGAAATTACTTGAATTAGGCGTGAACACACCTGCTCCAATTGCTTATATTGAACAGAAAAGTTTTGGATTACTAAATCATGGATATTTCATTTCAATATATGAAAAAGATTATACTGATATTCGGGCTCTTATGACTGGTGCGCAAACTAATGATGCTTTATTACAAGAGCTTTCGAGTTATATTGCCGAATTTCATAACAAAGGAGTTTTACATTTTGACATGTCTCCCGGAAATATTTTATATAAAGAAGTAGATAACCATTTCGACTTTACCCTCATTGACATTAACCGGATGCAGTTTTTGACTACTATTCCCAACAAGAAACGATTCAAGAGTTTTAAACGTTTGTCCGAAAACAAAGCTGTATTAACGAAAATTGCTAAATTATACGCTTCAGCAGCAAAGCTGGATGAAACAGAAGCTGTCTATAAAATAAATAATTATTGTACTGAATTTTAAATATTCAACCAATTATTATAAAATAAACACTGAGAATCATGAAAATAGGATATGATGCCAAACGGTTATTTTGTAATCATCGCGGGCTTGGAAACTACAGCCGTGACTTGATCAGAATATTAAGTCAATACTATCCTGAGAATCAGTATGACTTATTTACCCCAAAGATTGAAATCAAGGTTCCTGTTAATCCGCAAAATACTCACATCATTCAGCCTGACAGAATATATAAACTACTTCCATCATCAATCTGGAGAAGCATCGGGTTAAATGCTAATATAAAGCGTCGAGGAGACGAAATTTTTCATGGTCTAAGTCAGGAATTACCCTTTGGAATTGAGAAGTTATCTATAAAAAAAATAATAACATTTCACGACGCTATCTTTATTCGTTATCCCGAATTATACGCATCTTCGTATCGTAAAATTTTCAGAACCAAAAATATACAAAGTTGCCGGGTTGCAGACCGTATCATTGCAATAAGTGAACAATCAAAACGAGATGCCATTGAATTTTTCAAAGCTGATCCTACAAAGGTAGATGTTGTCTATCAAGGCTGCAATAATATTTTCCGAGAAAAAACTTCAGACGAAAACAAGAAACAAATTAAACGAAAATATAATTTACCGCTTGATTATATGCTTTTTGTTGGTGCTATAGAGCCTCGAAAAAATATTGCAAGCATTCTTCAAGCCATTTATCAAGAGAAAATTGATATTCCGTTGGTAGTTATTGGTCGAGAAACTGCTTATACAAGTGAATTAAAGATACTCGTGGATAAGCTACAATTATCTGGGCAAATTCTTTTTTTACATCAGGTTGAAACAATAGATTTACCTGCCATTTATCAGGTAGCTCAGTTATTTATTTATCCATCTATTTTTGAGGGATTTGGTATTCCAATCCTCGAAGCACTATGCAGTGAAACACCCGTGATTACTTCTTTGGGAAGCTGTTTTGAAGAGACCGGAGGAAAATACAGTATATATGTTGAACCGCAAAATTCACAAGAAATTGGAGCTGCCATGCAAACTATTTTAGGTGACCACAACCGCCAGATAAAAATGAAAACTGAGGGATTGCTATATTCTAAAAAATTCACTGACGACAAGATTGCAAATCAATTAATTAATTTATATATAAATATTTAGTACAAAAAATATGAAATAAAAATGATTTAACAATCATTTTTCCAAACAATAAAAAAACAAAAAATGAAAGCTTCACTCATAATTTCCATCTATAATAATATTACTTTTTTAAAAGTAATATTAGATTCTCTGCATTTTCAAACAGAAAAGAATTTTGAAATTATTATTGCTGAAGATGGTGAAAATACAGCTGTAAAAAATTTTATTAACCAATATCCATTTGAACAACCGTACCAACATTTAACACAAATAGATGAGGGGTGGCGAAAAAATAAAGCAATGAACGCTGCTATCAGGAGTGTTAAAACAGATTGGTTGATTTTCATTGATGGAGATTGTGTTTTACATCCTAAATTTATAGAAATGCATCTTCGATTTGCAAATGAAAATACAATATTAGCAGGTAAACGAGTAATGATTAGTGCTGAAAGTTCTCTCAATCTGATTGAGCAGAGGATTAATATTTCGCAGATCCAATCACACCTGCTTAAAAAAGTATTTTTCAGTAAAGAAAAAATAAGACATTTGGAAGAATCTTTTTTCATCTCTCCTGAGAGTTTGTTTAGGTTAATTTCCAAGATACGAAAGCAACACGGTTTGCTTGGCTGTAACATGTCTTTTTCAAAAAAAGCTATTTATAAGATTAATGGATTTGACGAAGATTATAAATTGCCAGCAGTAGGAGAAGATGCCGATTTAACCTGGCGTTTTGATAAGATTGGGCTACATGTTAAATCAATTCGTAATTTAGCTATCGTTTACCATCTGTATCACGACAGGAAATGGGGAAGTCCAGTTCAAAATCTGGAAATCTATCGAAAAAAACGATTTGAAGAAATCTTCGTTTGTAAAAATGGATTGTTAAAAAATAATTAGCCGTACTCTATCTATGCTTTCCATAATTGTCTGCTCAAGAAATCAAACTTTACCAAAAGAATTTACTGAGAATGTAAGTTCTACAGTAGGAGTTGAATATGAAATAGTTACTATTGACAATTCTAAAAACAACTATTCAATCTTTTCGGCCTATAATTTAGGCTTTTCCAAATGTAAATATCCGTATCTTTGTTTCCTTCATGAAGACGTTCTCTTTAGGACTCCAAATTGGGGTGAAAAAATAATAGCTCATCTACAAGAAGCCAATACCGGAATACTAGGACTTGCGGGTAGCGACTTAGTTACCCGTGTTCCGGGTGCTTGTTCAGGAAAGACATCCTGCGCAAACATAATTCAATCTGATAAAAGTGGTAAAATACCTTCTGTGAAAAGCTTTTTTCCAGAAAACTATAGCAAATCAAGACATTCAACGATCTTATTGGATGGAGTTTTACTTAGCTTAAGACAAGACTTAATGGAAAAATTGAAATTCGACGAACAAATCGGTGGATTTCATGGCTATGATTTTGATATTACTCTTCAGTCTACAATAGCCGGATACACTAATTATGTGATTTATGACATTGAACTAGAGCATTTTTCTAGAGGACAATTTGATGGAAAATATATTAGTAATTTAATTGCAGTATTCAAAAAATGGGAAAATCATTTACCTCTTGTTGGATCAAGTATTACTGATGAAAAACGAAGTCAAATTCATAGAATGGAGGAAGAGAGGCTTTTCAAGTTGACAAAAAAAATGATTAAATTCGGCTTTTCAAGCAAGAAAATAATTGAAGAAACAAGTTATTATACTAAAATAATTCAATCGTCAAAAGCAACACGGAGATTAAAAACAATTTGGTTACAGATTTTCATTAAGAGATTATTCTACTGCCATAAATATCTTTTGAAATAAACAAATTAACTACACCTCCGAAACAATTTATGACTGAATCAATAAAGAAAGTAAATAGAAAAAATTGCACAAACTCTAAGTTTTCTATCTTAATCCCTAGTTGGAACAACTTAGATTATTTACAAGTTTGTGTAAATAGTATTTTTAAGAATTCTTATTTCGAACATCAAATTATTATTATCGTAAATGAAGGATTAGATGGAACTTTAGACTGGATTGAGAAAAAAGAGAATATAGATTATATTCATGCAAAAAAAAATATAGGAATTTGCTACGCATTAAATGTATGTCGGAGCTTAATTGCAACTGATTATGTTGTTTATGCTAATGATGATATGTACTTTCTACCAGATTGGGATAAAGCATTAATGGATGAAATTGAAAAAATCGGGCATAATCGATTTATGCTTTCGTCTACAATGATTGAACCATCAGGCGGCAATCCTTGCGCAGTAATTAGCGACTATGGTACCGATATAAATTCATTCAGAGAAAAAGATTTATTAGACAATCAAAAAAAACTTTTTAGAAATGACTGGAGTGGAAGTACCTGGCCTCCAAATATAATACATCTCGATAACTGGGATCTGGTGGGTGGCATGAGTATTGAATACAGCCCTGGGATGTACTCAGATCCGGATTTATCCCGAAAGCTGTGGGAAATAGGTGTCCGCACCTTCATTGGAAAAGGTAACAGCTTGGTTTATCACTTTGGATGCAAATCTACCAAACGCATAAAAAAGAATAAAGGACAAAAAAACTTTGTACTAAAATGGGGAATATCAGCCAGAACTTTTATGGAAGAATATTTACTTCGAGGACAAAATGCTGTGGGAAAACTTCCAGATAAATCTCTTTCAAAATCAGATAAATTTAAACAATTTATTAAAAGAATAAAGGCTAGTTTTTAAATTAAATACGATAAAAGTTTTCATCTAAAATTGATATGATGCTACTATCTGCTACAATTATAACTTACAATGAAGAGCACAACATAAGTCGATGCTTGGAGTCAATAATAGGAATTGCTGATGAAATATTAGTAGTTGATTCATTTTCGACAGATAGAACAGAAGAAATATGCAGGCAAAGCAATGTCCGATTTATACAGCGAAAATTTGATGGATATGGAAATCAAAAAAGATTTGCTACAGAGCAAGCTAAATTTGATTATATTCTCTCTTTAGACGCAGACGAAGCACTGTCAGATGAATTAAGGAAATCAATTTTAGATGAAAAAAAAAGCTGCTCCAGTTCTTACTATTCATTTAACCGCCTAAATTATTATTGCGGCACTCCTATACAGCATTGCGGTTGGTATCCCGATAGACATATACGAATATTTAACAAGATCATGACTAATTGGACAAAAAAAGATGTTCATGAATCAATCGTTGTTTTAGAAAAAAAGGAAGTAATTCAACTAAAAGGTGATTTACTCCACTACACATGTGCTACAATTACTGAACATCAGGAAAAAGAGAAAAAATATGCCAAGATAAATGCCAAAATTTTGGAAAAAAAAGAGAAGTCTATTTTTATTATAACCCCTTACATCAAAGGAGCTTTTCGCTTTTTTAAAATATATATAATCAAATTAGGTATCTTGGATGGATATTATGGCTGGACAATTAGCAAAACACTTGCAAAATCATCATTTTACAAATATGCATGGGCTAGAAAAGCTATGAAGAACAAATAAATCACTAAATAGGGTCTGCTGAAAAACCTTACATTGAAGTCATCTTGACTTTTTATTTTGTTTAATTTTCTTGAATAATATAATCATGAATGCTATGTAATTGAAGCTTTTCCAGCTAGAAACAGTGACATCAAATC
>WSSedL1CaDRAFT_10000804_pt1 | contig 20556 bp, 17 predicted proteins | sample WetSurSL1Cattail_FD_9464 | JGI IMG/M metagenome (IMG submission 9464)
CCGGCACAGCCCGCCTTCGGATTCATAGTGCCTACAACCACCTTCTTTATTCTGGCCTGAATAATGGCTCCCGCGCACATCTGGCAAGGTTCCAAGGTCACATACAGGATGCAGTCCTCCAGTCTCCAGTCTCCCATCGTCTTACTTGCTTTCTCAATTGCAATCAGTTCGGCATGTGCCAGGGTTGTTTTTCTGGTATTGCGTTTATTATAGCCTCTGCCGATAATTTTATCCTGATATACGATAACGCAACCAATCGGCACCTCGCCCAATAAGATAGCCTTCTTTGCCTGCTTTAGGGCTTCCTTCATATATTTTTCATCCATCATGTTTATGTGTTCCTTTTCACCCGGAATATATTTTACGTTACTGCGTTCCTCTTCCGGTCTTATAAAATATGCTGTACTAGTAACTCATAATTTGCTATAGTTATTTTATCATAACGTAAATGAGGTGACAATATGCAGATACATGGCTTCAATAAACTTACTCTGTTGGATTACCCGGGACATCTGGCAGCAACCCTATTCCTCGGCGGTTGTAATATGCGTTGCCCCTTCTGTCAGAATGCTTCTCTTGTACTAAATCCCAAGGCTCAGCCCTCTATAGGTGAAGAAGAGGTACTTGCTGTACTTTCTAAGCGAAAGAACCTTATCGAGGGTGTCTGTATCAGTGGCGGAGAGCCCACGTTATATAAAGAATTGCCGGAATTAATCCGCAAAATAAAAGCTCTAGGCCTCCTAGTCAAGTTAGATACTAACGGCACCAATCCCGTAATGATAAAGGCTCTGGTCCGGGAGCAATTAATTGACTATATTGCGATGGATATAAAAAACTCCAAGGAGAAATACGCTGTAACTTCGGGTATTGCTGATCTTGATATCCGTTCGGTGGGGGAAAGCGTGTCCTATCTTTTAGGCTCCAATATCCCCTACGAATTTCGCACTACTATTGTGAAAGAATTCCATACCACAGAAGATATCCTGTCCCTCGGAGCATGGTTAAAAGGTGCTAAGTCTTATTATCTACAGTCGTTTCAGGATTCCGAGGATATCATCGAGCCGGGATTAAGCAGCCATACAAAAGAAACCTTGGTAGGTTTTGTAAATCTTCTACGGCCCTTTATCGAACAAGTCTCCTTACGTGGAATTGATTAGAGGAAGAGAGGAACCTTATGTCTGAAGTTTATGAAACTAACCGCTTACTCCTTCGGGTATTATCAAAGGAGGATACTGACCGAGTTCTATCCTTCTGCTTGGATAACCGGGAATCGTTCGAACCCTGGGAGCCCATAAAGGATTTTAATTTTTATACTCCTCCCTATCAAAAAGCCTCCCTTACTGCTGAAAAGAACCTCATGACAGACGGAAAGCTTTTAAGGTATTGGATTTTTCGAAAAGAGTCTCCCGATGAGATCATCGGGAGTATTTGTTTTCAGAATATTCTGCACGAGCCCTACCGGAGCTGTTTGCTCGGATATAAGCTGAGCCACCGCTACCGCCACCAGGGATATGCTACGGAAGCACTGAACAAGTGCATAAAGCTTGCATTTGAAGAACACCTCCTCCACCGTATAGAGGCTTATATTATGGAAAGCAACGAGCCTTCCCTGCAACTGATTAAGCGACTGGGTTTTTACTATGAAGGCCTTGCCTTCTCCTATGCAAGAATCAATGGCATATGGTCGGATCACAGAAGATATGTCCTGATCAACCCGAATACCGGCTTATAAGGTAATTGGTAAATACCAATATCCGAAATCGCCCTGCCTTAATTCCCTCTTTTTGATGGATTTGAAGCTCTCAAACCCGAACATCCTTGCCATGAACTGCTCTCTGCCATGGTATAAGCCGGGTATTCCAAGTATGTAGAAATATCCGTAGCCATTTTTCATCTTAGCAAAGACAAGATGATGATAGCAATAATATCCATGCATTAGAAAGCTGTTATTACAATAGGGCCAGAGCTCCTTCGGCAATAGACCGATGTCCTTCGGTTCAATTTTTACACATTGCGTTATTTCGTTATCCTCGAACGGGTATATTCGCGGATAATTATCAAAAAAATGCTTAGCCGCCGGAGGGTCCGAAGACACAGCGCTCACGGTCTGGTTTGCATTCAACTGTTGTACAGCCTTCAATTCGGCCGCATTCATTTCTTCTATTATTTGAAATAACTGCTCCTGACCTTCCTTATCATATTCCCGATTCAAGGCACCCTGATTCCATGGTTCCACTTCCGATTCTTTTTCTTCCACTAATTGCTCTGTATTAATTAAGGCTTCCCCTTGTATGTCTTCTATGTAACCTGCTTCTTGCTTTGCGGTCTCCATTGACTGCCACTGAAGTCGCTCTACCATCTTATACCCTCCCGGCAGCATATATCTGGGAGTATTTAATTCTGCTTGGAGCTGTTCCTGATGAGCATCCTTCATCGACATGGTATTTCGTTCAAATTCGGCACTTAATCTTATACTCCTCTCCTTCGTAGTATCCGGTTCCTGATCCGGCTCCATACGCTTTGCCACAGCTTCTTGTCTTTTGTCTTCTTGTCTTTGGTCCTCTTGTCTGTTTTTCCCTCGCCTCAGAGCAGTATGAACTTCCTGTGTAACTATGGGTTTATCGTCCCAAATTGTTGCAAAAAAAACACTTTCATTTAAGAAAATCATGATTCCGCTCATATTGGTCAATGCAAAACCAGACCCCATGACATTATTCTCATCTGCCGACAATTTACTGTCCATCACTTGATTCTTTAACACGGTATCGCCCAGATAAATCAGCTCTACTCCCTGCTTTCCCCTCAAAATCATATAAGTAGGGAATATGCTGTCAAGCTGACCAAGTAGCTGCATATGCAGGGTTAACTTGCACTGCCCGCCTTTTGCCTCGACTTTGACAAAGCCTACATTTTTTTTCTTCAATCCATCTTCATATTGATACATATACGAAACCATTCTTTTATAATCAGTCAAAATAATAATCCCTCGCTTTCCATTGCCTGATCAGGTTGTATCATTTCCTGTTCAATATATTCATGAACAAGCTATAATATTACAATGGATGAGGGATCTTATGAGGTATTATTAATGACACCCGAATCATTAATTACACGTTGTACTATTTAACAATTCATTCGAAAGTGCAGCAAACTGCCCGAGGGTTAGTGCTTCACCTCTAATATTATCCGGGAGACCAAGTACTTCAAGCGCTTTTTGAACCGCCTCTTTATCAAAGGAAACCTCTATAGAGTTATTCAACCCGTTCACCAGTGTTTTGCGTCTCTGATTAAAAGAGGCGCGAATCATGCGAAATAACAGCTTTTCATCTTCCACAGCAACCACGGATTTCTCATGAAGGGTAAGCCGTATCACAGCCGATCCGACATTTGGGCGCGGCATGAAACAGTTCGGAGGTACATTTGCGGCAATATAAGGCTTTGTATAATACTGAACCGCAAGAGATAATGCCCCATAATCCTTGGTGCCCGGCCCTGACTGCATCCGGTCCGCAACTTCTCTTTGAACCATAACTGTAATACTGACTAACGGCAGCTGTTTCTCCAATAAATCCATGACAATCGGAGTCGTTATATAGTAAGGTAAATTTGCCACAACCTTAATCGGTCTGCCGTTATTTCTCTCTTGTATCAGTGCCTTTAGATCAAGCTTAAGAATATCCTGATTAATTACCGTGACATTCTCATAGGGTGATAGCGTATCTGCAAGAATGGGCAGCAACATTTTATCAATTTCAACGGCCACAACCTCTCTGGCATTTTCACAAAGATACTGTGTCAATGTGCCGATTCCGGGTCCGATTTCAAGAACAAAATCCTCTTTGGTAATCTCCGCGGCCTGAATTATTTTATCCAGAACATGCGTGTCAATCAAAAAATTCTGTCCGTATTTCTTCCGAAATACAAAGTTGTATTTATTTAAGATTTCAATTGTGTTTTTTGGATTTCCCAGTTCTGCCATGCTTGTCCCTGCCAATTCTCTCTCTGTTTCTATTGTTGCTTCCTAATCTACTACTTTTGTCAATTCTTTATTTATTACTATTGTTGCTTCCTAATCTACTTCTTTCGTTAATTTTTTATTAATTACTACGTTACTTCTTAATCTACATTGTTCTAAATTTACTATGTTCTTTTTGCCTAATTTATATGATAAAATTTCTTTGCGTTCTCCGAGGTTGTCTTGATTACTTCTTCACAACTGATATTCTTGATTCTTGCAATCTCTTTTGCAACATAGGTCAAATTGGCAGAGGTGTTGCGCTTTCCTCTCAATGGCACAGGCGAAAGATACGGACAGTCCGTCTCAAGCACCAGCTGGGACAACGGCGCATATTCGACTACCTCCTTCAGCTTCTTCCCGTTTGTAAAGGTAACGACTCCGCCGATTCCCAAGTAAAAGCCCATATTCAAATACTGCCTTGCCTGTTCTATCCCATAGCTGAAACAGTGGATAATAGCACCGATTTCTTGAATGTCCGCTTCCTTTAGCATTCCATAGGAATCACTAATTGCGTCACGGCTATGGATGACGAGCGGCAGCTCCTCTTCCTTCGCAAATTCCATCTGTCTTGCAAACCATTTCTGCTGAATACTCCGATCCGCAGTATCCCAGTAATAATCCAGTCCGATTTCACCGACTGCCACAATCTTCGGATGCCTTCCCTTTTCCTTCAACCATTCAAAAACTTCCTCACTTAATTCCCCGGCATCACCCGGATGTATCCCGATTGTGCCGTAATGATAAGGATATTGTTCTATAATTGCCCGTATACGATCAACCGATTTTATGGAGGAGGAGGCATTAACAACATATTCAATTCCCTGCTTTGGCAGATTCTCGAGCAGCTCTTCCCTGTCTATATCAAAAGCATCATCATCATAATGCGCATGCGTATCAAAAATCATATTGGCTCCCTTATATTCTTTATTTATCCTGTAGTCTTCGGTTAATAAACGCCAATCGTTTATTAAAAAATCTTACAATAAATCCAACTGAAAATGCTGCTATTAGTGTTCCTTCACGAACTCCGATCAGTTTATGAAAGATACCGAAGGAAGTAATTGTTGTAATCATTACCATTGTTGTATCAAAGAAAACCTTAACCACTCCAAATTCACGCTTTAGCTTAGCTGCAATTACCTTAATCAGTGCTTCTCCGGAAAGAATCAATACATTGGCAGTCACCTGCAAACTGATTCCGAAGGCAAGCACAACACAACCAATCAATAGAAAAATCAGCTTTTGCGGATAGCTCGTAAGGTTAAAAACCGACAGCATCCACAGTGACAAATCAATGAAATATCCGAAGATAATTAAAACAAAAATCTGCAGAATCTGAATTTTCTCATATTCCTTCCCCAGAAGAACCATCTGAGCTATTACAAACAGCATATTAAATATAAATGTAAAAGTCCCCATAGAAAGAGGCAACCCTATACTTAGTACATACGGTACACCGGAAATAGGCGATACTCCCAGCTCCGCCTTTGTCGCAAAGCTGATACCTACGGAACAAAACCACAGTCCCACTATAAATAATACGTATCGAATGAATATTTCCTTCTTTGGCATATTGTCGAACCACCTTTAGTTCCAGACGTCTATCTACAAGCTATCAGACTGCAGACAACATTTATCATATGATGATAAGAAGTAATTGTCAAGACGGTTTCCAATTGGCATTGACCCTTATCATAACCATTCAGCCTAGTAAGATAGTGACAAGACCGGAAAAGAAATGTTTCCATATAGTAGCCGCTTTCGCTAAGTTGCCTTACTTATCTTGATATTTCATTCTGATTTTACCGGTCATACTATGAATCATAAGCTTCATAACACAAGTCCTTACCATCACATTCATGTTAATCGGGAAATCCTCCATATGGTACTGCTTCATTAATACGTTCATTGCATGTTCTTTCTCCCCATCGCCTACAAATTGAAGGAAACCTTCTCCTATCACACTTTCATATTCCATCGTGCAGCTTCCGGTCTCGGGCGATGAAACCAGCTTATGGGAGCAATCCATCTCAAAGGCGACCCTGTTATTCTTTCTTATCAGCTCATACTTCTTCCCTTCATTCGCACCGTGAAAATAAAGAACCGTATCTTCGCCTACAATTTCCATTCCAAAATTTAAAGGCAAAATATAAGGCACCGGTTCATCTGAAATCGCCAGTCGGCAAACCTCACATCTTCTAATAATATCAATTAAATCACCGTTGTCAGTTACTTCCCTGTCACTTCTTCGCATCGCTGTTTCTCCTACTCTTCGTGTCGTCTTCTCTTTTTTTTGTTCTGCTTATATTGTTTACAAAACTTGTTATATAACTTGTCCTCTTTACAATAACATAAAGTTATCTACATTTACATCCCCCAACCACTAACTCAATTTATCCTGCAAATACACGTTTTTAACTTTTAATATAACTGATTGTTTTTGCCACTCAGTGACAACTATTGATAGAATAATCTTTTCTTCATAGGATATGTTTGTTCAGGGTATTACTTGTTATTTTCTAATATTTTATTCATAATTTTCTTCCTTAGTATAAATCGTGTGATTATGCTCCAAAAAAGCAAAAACAACAACTCTGTGATTAAAAAAGAAGTCCCACCATTCGTTGTATTTGTTTTCATACCATCCATTTTATGAGCATATATAGAAGCGTCATTCATAGCATGAATTATAACGAGTCCCCAAATATTTTTACTGCATATATAAACCGCAGCTGCGAAACTGCCATATCCCGCAGCAAAAATCATTTGAGTAATAACATAAGATAAAGATATACCCTTATGAGACAAATTACCAATATGTATTAAACCAAATAAAAACCCTGTAAAAAAGCATACAAAATTAATATCTAATGAAGTGGTATGCCATTTTTTTAGGAGAATATGAAGTACCCCCAGTCTAAAAAAGAATTCTTCAAATATACCTACTGATATTAACCCTAATATATATTGTATTATTTTGATTCCGGCTATATCTGGCTTTTTATTAATTAGTGTTTGTACAAATAAAATTATTACTATTGACAGTATAAAACCACCTTGAATTAACGCTTTTCCTGTGTTTCTAAATGATAATACATCAACATTTACCCATTTAGCTTTCGCAAGAAATATAACTATGCATATTGATAAACTAATTTTTATAATGGTTAATGGGACATTCATAACACCTTCATAAGCATTCTGTAATCCCAGTATTAAACAACTACCTTTATAAATAGAATAAATAATCATTAGAAACAGAATTGCTATAATACTATGTTTTATCCTAATAAATTTTATAAACTCAATCATTCTCCACCTCTTATTTTGTATTTATTAGTTTCATTTTCTATTAAGATTATAGCTTATATATTTGGTGCTATTATATCTTATCAACCACGAAATTGCTATTGTCTATTAACATTATTTGTTAAATAATTACGTTTTGGCTGTCTATCTATATCTCGATTTTGCCATACATCAATCGCCTCACTTACACTATTCAAAATAAGAATTCATTCCTTTCGGTTACTATAATGGAATTCCAAATGATTTGTTTTTCTAAAATTAAAATGGTACAATAATACATAATATGTGAGTCTCGTTTAATATATTTTTTTGGAGGGAGTAAATTGATGAAGAAGAGATATAAAGTAAGCCTAGTCTTTGGACTAGTTATATTCATTTTCATCTGTGGTTGGTTGTTACGACTTGACCGCTTTGGGTTCACGAGTCTTGATTGGGTAGATTTTATAGAATATAAGCATGAACTATACGTAGCCGTACCAGATACCAACGATACACGTCATATTGTTGCTGACACTGACATCGGTGTGAAAGTTGGAGAAGTAAAGTATACCCTTCAGGGCAAGGTGCGGAGTAGTTGCTATACCTATCGAAATTTTGATGCCTCCTTTTTGGAAAAGGGGACACCTATTTATCGGATAAAGGATGAGAATAAAAAGAATCAACTTGCGATATACATAGATGGATTTTATTACTTATACCAAGCGGAAGATGATTGATTAGATAATATTAATACCCTGCCGGCTAAACACATGATGTTTAGTTAGCAGGGTATCTTCTACGCCTTAGATTATTACTTTATAATTCAATTAACTTTATTTCTACACATCTGTATACACAACATTTGTGAGTTCTCAAATAGTTTGAGAATTTCTTAACGGATTTACTAGGTTTTAGACACATGATTCTCAAATAGTTTGAGAATATTTCTCATAAAGATTGAGAGTTTCCTCATAATTCTCATAAAGTTTGAGAGTTTCCTCATAACCTACTTTTTCTGTTATTATTATATAGATTCTTTAGAAATACTACAATGAGCTATTGATTATATAATATTTGTGGTACATCGGTCTAAATCAACCTCGTCATAATAAAATATATTTTACTGCAATATTGTTTTAGATTGTGCATCAAGAATTACTTACTTATTGGAGTTCTATTTAAATGATTTCTCTTTACAAACCATACGAAATTGATCTATGCACGCTTTAGATATTGCATCATCCATTAACTTTTCTTCACAAATTAATTTTTCAATATCTATATTGAGTGATACATCACTAAGAAGATTAACCACATTATTAATTATTGATTTCTGTATTAATAATCCGGTTTTTTTTGTCCATGCATCTATATCTGATCTTATTTCACTAAATTTGTGTCTAGTAACATTTAAATTCATACGAGAATTGGCAGTACAATTACAATAAAGTTTGAATACTCCTAAAGGAAACAAGCCCCACAGATTTGTATTGAATTTTATTCCATCTTGACAAAATACAAATGCGTCATTATGCATTATTATATCAATATCAGAAACTTTTTCAGCTAAATGAGATTGGTTATATAAAATTTTAGTTATACGATCAAATAAATCATAAGAATCATCGTAAATACTTTCAATTAACCTATCTCTATTTGAATAATCCATATTTCTAGTTTCAGAATAATCAAGTTCATTTGAGAATAGAAATTTATTGTTTCTGCAAAAAATTGCGTAATATCTTGTATCAAATCGAACTGTACCAAATTCAACATCAGATTCCTCGTATTCATCCCAATAAGTTGACTGTAGTTCATCTTCTATATCAAAATCGTCATATACTCCCCTAATAATATAGTTTCTTTTATGTTTTTCTCGTGAAATCGGTATTTCACTGTAACCAGAAATTTTTGAGAGCGAAGAACATATTTCACCTTTTGAGAATAGAAAGCCATTTATTGCAGAATATTCACATCCTTCATCCGAATTACAGTATTCATGATTCAATAAAATTATTCCTGTTTCTGAAGATAGATTAATTGGATTATTAGTATATGCAATATCCCATATTTCTAGGTCATTGTTTAAGAGCATAATACAATATTTCCATTCAAATCCCATTGTTACTTTCGAATTTTTTATTTCCTCATAAGAGTAGTTATAAAAAGATTGTTGCTTGCGATATTGAACTATGAGGTTTTCTAAATTATTAAAATATTGCATTATTATATTAATATAAGTTTCAGTTGAAGTGAATAAATTTCGTTCACTTATATTTTTCTCATTAAGAGCAAAAAAAGGTAATTCCAACCCCGAATCTTTAATTAATACTATTATATTTCTAATTAGTTTTTTAAATTGATCAAACTTTTTAACATCAGAATATTTTTCGTCTGATTCCATATTATCTTTAATCCAATACTCAAGATTTGATAATTCATCAGTAATATTAGTAAGTGCATTAATTTTAGCAGTTATTGGAGATATTAATTTCTTTCGTTTTATATCGATACTATAAAATTGATCTTTTAATAAATAAGTTTCATTTAATAAACTATTAAACTCTGGATTAGTTGCTATTGTATTATATACATTTTCGAAGCTATCAAGATCAACATATATAATTCCTATACTAGGATATATAAAAGTATTTCTCAAGTATGTTTTAATTTTACTATATACAAAATCATCCTTTAATTTTAATCTAATTGCAGTTCCATGAAAACTGGATATAGTTAAATTTTGTATTACTGCAAGATTGCTATTGGCTGCAAGAGAAACTTGATGAATAAAATCATCCTCCTGCTTTTTCGTAAATATTTCAATATTGTTAGCATTAATTAAGCACGAAACAAAACCTATCCCAAATTTAGCTATACTTGGGAATTCAAATTTTCTTTTATCAAATCCAGAATAGCCAGAACCGGTTACTTTAAAGAGAAATTTTTTCAAATCTAAATTATTCATTCCAATACCTGAATCAATAATGATTAACTCTTTACGTTTTTCTGAAAACCCAATAAAAACATTATCACAATTGTCGTTAATATTCCAAGATCGTGGTGATATACTATCCATAGGAATTGACAGATCTAAATATAGTCTTAACAATGATGCATCTATCGAATTTTGTATCAATTCTCTAATAAAATCAAATTCATCAGTATATATAGATTGAGACAGCAATTGCCATATTTTACCATTATCATCGATTTCAAATCGCAATTCCTCAACATCAAAATTTGTTCCTGAAGCCTTATTAACTTTAGTATTTGGAGCCGGAAAAATCACTGCATACTTTTGTAAATATGTATTCGCATGAAGTATTTCATTATTCAAATAGCTTAACCATGTAGACCAGATTTTATATTGGTCAACATCTTCTGCAAGGACTTCGATTACTAATTCGTTTGGACTATAGTTATATGTTTGCACTTTTTTATTACGTATATTATGGTTAAAAGCTTCAACTGAATAATTTGAGCTAAAACACGATAAAACAAAATCGTTTGTTCTACACTCTTCAATATCCATTAAATCTCCAATTCTAAGTAAGATGGAGAGCAGGGAGTATTTTACCTCGTCGAATTCTATCCTATCTTTTTTGTTGAAACAATCATCTTTATATAATTCTTGAATATTTAATCCGTGAGCATAGCAAACAAAAGAGATGACTGGTTTTAATCTATCTCGATGATTTATTAATTTCAAATGCTCATCAAAATACTTATCTAAAACTTTGGTTGAAAATTCATTATGTTTATCCCTTAATTGGATTTGATCAGTTTGATCATACAATGCCATTCCTGTGTCGTGAAACAAAGCAGCCATAATAAGACAAAACAATTCCGTATCAGATAGGTTTTTTTGTATAGAATCACTGAGTAACACGGACAAATAATTTAATATACGAAATGAATGTTGAATACCATGATCAGGATAGGTACTAAATTCTTTCTTAATAAACTGCAATAAAAAATCCATATCAGATGCTATAGGAATCAGGATTCCTGAATACTTAATTGCATTCTGTGTTGTTCGTTTCGACAATTGTTGATATAATCCTATGTCTAGTAATGATAACATTCCCATTTGTCCTTATCCCCTATTTTTTATATTTTACATCTGTCCTACTAAAATAATTCTATATTCATTTTAATGTCACATTATTATATCCATGGAAGTATTTACACTGTTACTCTAAATCTAGCCTGTGATTTAATATCTACGAATAAACACGATTGATGCTATACATATTGGTATAAGTGGCTAAAAACTTATGCAGATGAACTTCACATTGTCAATATATGTGATTCATTTTCTTTCTTCTCTAAGCTTTTTTATTTTAATAAAATTTTTCATCCATATTTTACCACTATGCTACACAAAATGATGTAATTATTTGCAAAATTTATGTTTCTCTAGATGAAAATATAAATACCCCGCCCCGAACAAATTAGATTATCCATATTTCACCGGGTCCTCCATATCTAGCCTTACAATAGATGAATATCTATCTCATCATCAGTGTAAAAATTTAATTCTTTGACTTTTATGCCTTTTTTCTTTATAGCTTTTCGTAACCTCTTGCATCTATCCCATTGGTTAAAGTACCCTGTATCTGGTAAGATATTTTTTAATTTTACCCATTTATGGTCAGGATATATCAATTTTGCCAAACGCTCATGAACGTTTAATACAGCAAACGCTATAATCTCTTCTGGTAAAGTGTTCTTATTACAAATAATGAAGGGTAAATACCAATCTGCAACTTCATTTTTTTGATCCTCGCTCAGAGTTTTGATTTGTAATAAAACAAAAATATGAACAAGTGTTTCAAATGAAATCTTATCGGAATAAGGATCAACAATCTTAAGCAATGTCAAAAGTTGTTGTTCGGAATAATTCATATAGTTACTCATTAACAAGGTTGCAGCAATAGCAGAATAGCACTTGCAAATTTCAAACATTTTTGAAGTATTATTGTGTTTTAGCGTCTCTATCCCAAGTAGATAGTCTAAAAATATTGATATAGATTCTTCTTTCCATATTGAATAGATATCACATGCAAAATCATAGGCACTTGTGTTTAAAACTATTTTTATCAACTCTTTATTTGATTTAGTAATATCCTTACATGTTTTTAAACAATCAAAAATTCCTTGCTGAAATCCAAATGTTTGTTTCCAGATAGCATTACAATTTGCTAGGGTAGGGTTAATCGTAATTAGAACATTGCAAATACTGTAATCCATATTTGAAAAAGATTCTAAATCTATTGGTGTTAATAGGTATGCATAAGATGTTAAGTATTTTTCTTGAATTTCAGGGCTATCTAAATTAGCAAGATAGTTCACTATCTTTTTTGAATTGGAAGAATCTGTTACAAAAGCTTTTCGTATTAATTCTTCTAAATTTATCTGGGATATGTTAATCCAATCAAATTTAAGAGATGCAATAATTAGGTTGGAATGCAAAGTATATTTACCCCAAAAATCAAATTTTCCATCAAAATACAGAGATAACAATGCATTGCCAAAAACGAATCTTTCTTTTTCAAAAACTTTATCAATAAGTTCCAATGATGCATAGATATCAATGGTTTTATTTCTTGTATAAAAACATGAGTATAGCTTTATAAACATTGTAATACCAAGGTTTTTATTACCAATAAAAGTAAATATGTTTTTAAATTTTACTAATTTGCTCCATTCATGATTAATTAATAAATCATAGGTATTCGTAACCCAAGGTGGAAATTTTTGCACATCATTAATATTTTTTACCAAAGAAATATCATTAGAGATATTAGCCATATTGTTTTTTGCGCTTTTAGAGAAAAATTGTAAACTGAGAATATCCGTATTTACTTTTTTAATTGAACCAGTGCCTGTAATAAATGAAAAATTATAAGTAATATCACTGTAGCAGTTAAACCAAACAAATAGAAGTTCGTTAATATATTCTTCTGAATTATTTGCAATAATGTAATTAGGGGGTTTTTGTCCTAACATAATCCAAATAAGATATTGCAATTTTTTACCATCGATGTTAGGTATGTCTGAATTTAGAGAGGATATTTCAATCGGTATAGCATAGTTGTTTTCAGAATTATCTCCATTAGGTCTATTAAAAAGCGATAATAGTAGATTGATATTGCGAGCATAAAGATCCGTATCTTCAAGAGATAGAATTAATGAGTGTGTCCAAACACATCCCGGTCTAACCATTTCATAGGCATACCATGTTTTTGCCAAAACTATAAGTTTTTCTTTTTCTAAAAAGTAACCAGTGAAATATGAACTAAATTCTTCAGATATTTCTGTATTTGAAAAATCACTAAGCATGTCCATTTTTTGTTTAGATTCTTCTGAAAGTGAAATAGACGCCTCTAATAAATGATGTCCATTTGAATATCCATGTAATATTTGATGTATAACAACATGATTTTTATCCATTTCAATCACCTATCAACAAATATAGTGGCAAAGTTAAATCATTACCAATATAATCATCATTACTTTCAACAAGTATCCTTTGGTAAGGATACTCCTTATCCAAAAGTGAGTCTTTTTGTTCAAGTTCACCACCCTGAGCGCTAATTCCCCATGTGTAATATTCTATATATTGTGGGTTAGAGTTACAATATTGTGATAACATATTCATGCGTTCATTTAAAAATTGCTCAGGCTTCATTTCGCTACAGTTTGACTTCATTAAATCCCAAGCAGAGAACATAAACCCTATTTTAATCTTTTTATTTTTACGAAGGTGTAAAAAAATTCTTAGCAACTGAATAATTTGGATCTGTAATGGATCGTGTTCTTTTGGATCACGGGTCAGGGGCTTTGTATTGATAGACTCTTCATTATTTTGATCTCTAAAGTGTTCCGAAATCAATCCGAGTTCTTTTACATTTTTCACATTTACAAAAAACAAGAATGTATCTGCTTCAATTATATAGTTTGCTAATTCTTCTGGAATTTCATGTACTGCATATATTTTTTGAAATGTCTCGCCAGATAAGTCAGGCAAATACAAGTCAACGGTTTCTTTATTAGGAAGTTCTAAATTTATTGTTATGTCTTTGTGCTCGTTGGTTTGAAATGTTCTCTCCAAAGGCTCCATGTTCACCCATTTTTCGCTCAAGTTAGCAAGATACTGTACATTCTCAATTCTATGTAATTTGAGTTTTGAATCATAATTATCTGCACTAATTAAATTCATTAAAGCTGCAAGGAAAGTTGTTTTTCCTGCATTAGGCAACCCCGCAATAAAACATTTATTATCCATTTGTTTCACCACCTAGCAATTTGTAGTTCAATTTATTGAACTCTGACTTCAAGTTATTTGTAGGAGCACATGGAATATAGCTTGAATTTTGACAATTCTTTTGCATCCATGTTTTTAATAATCCATCTATTCCATAACCGATAGCAAGTCCTTTGTTTTGTGGCATTGCCGCTATATTATGGACAGTTACGTCTGAAATATATTTACTTACTAAGGATACCAAGCTTTGTACACTCTTTTCAACAGCCGCTTTTAAATTAGCATCTGCGGATGCTTGAATTGCATCGTATTTGCTAACAATAATTTGTGCATGAGTATGATTTGTGAATAACTGTGCATCAAAAATTGTTCTTGCCATGTTACGCATTGAATCTATAGCACCATTGCGAAGAGTTTTATCTGCCAGTTGCACTCCATCAAGTACAAATGTATAATCATCAGTCGCTTTCAAAAAGGGCATATTTTCTTTTAAAGTAGTAACATTTCCTTTGTGTGAAAATATGAACTCTCCTGATATATCAGCAAACAAATAATTTGTTTTTGAATTTGTTTTTGGGTCAAATAGCTTCATGTGCAAAAATATTCTTTCATTGAATCTACTTGTTCTTAATGTTGATGCCGTCCTATTTTTTGAATTTAAGCGGGTATAAAATGAGCGTTCCTCATACCCTGTCAATGTAGCAGAGTCTGAAAAGTAGAGTCCACAAAAAGGGGTTCTTTGAAACAATTGATAAATTGTAGTTTCTATCGTAGTTTTTCCACTTTCATAAGGCCCAATAAAAGCAATTATTTTGCTTTCTTCAGATGCTGTTATTGGATATATTTCATCTAATGTTAATGCATTACCATGAGGTAACCTTAAATAACCCGGCTTTTCAGCATCCTCATAGAGTTCATCTGAATTTAAGGTCTCTATTTCATCACTTATAAGTGTATCAATATCAGGTACCTGCTCAACCTCTATTGCAGGAATTCTATTTATTATATTAGCATCTTCCATAATTATTCACAACCTTCTAATTTCTCGAGAATACATTCAAGGTATATCATTTTTGCCCATTCCAAAATAGTATTCTCTACTAATTCTACATTAAATGAAAGTTTGTTTGACGCTGTACTTTTCCATACATCAGGCATATTTGCTTCTAAAGCGCAATTTATTGAAATCAACAGCGGGGTATTCGACTGTAAGCTTAAATTAACAGGATAATCCTTTAATATTGACATTTTTTTGTCATTGTCAAGAGAATCAATAATTTTAACAAGGGAGTATGATTTAGTATCTGATTTACAATTGGATAACATTTTTTCCAAAAATCCTTCAAATGCAAAAGGTCCTGGACAAACTTTTACAAGGTCAGCTAATTCTTTTCCTAATATTAAGGCAATATTGAGTGGTGCTGTTGTTTTTGAAATTGATTTATTTAGCTCATTGCTCCAGCTACCAGTTATCCAAGATAAAATATCAGAATCCTCGCTTAAAATATCCAATTTTTCTTTTATATTTGTTTGATTTACATTTATAAGCTTAAAGTTTTTGTTAAGTTCTAATAAAGATTTTGAAAGTGATTGTATACCCGTATCGTCCAGCGTTGTTAATCCTTCCGATAACTTAATGAACTCATCTGTGCTTTTTGTAGCGTATGTTTTGCATTTTATTTCTTTTTCTCGAAGCTCAGATGAAGTTTGAAAAAAGCACTCAAATGCTTCGGTAACTAATTCTGGCACTAATATTTCGAGATTGTAATGGGACAAACACATTACTGAAACTGCAATAGTTACTTTTAATGATTCTAATTGCATTAGCTTCATTAAGCAGATAGATGATAAAATTGATAGTTCTCTTAAGCTGTTATCTTGAAACCTCATGTCGATATCTTGAAAAATGGAAACAAAATCATTTTTAAATTGCTCCCTTACATTTAGGCCAAAAGCCATCATAACAAGATCTGATATATCAACGTCTTTTCTGTTACAGTATTTATCGATACCTTGCCACCTTTTTTCCAATTGCCCTTCTAGCGGATTAGGGCATACCTTAATATAATTTTTAGAAAATACATTTTTCATCATTTTACCTCCAAATTAATTTCGTCAAGAATCTTTTTGTACAAAGCTTCAAGCTTTCCCTGCTCTTTAGCATGATTAATTGCATTTGTAAGAACTGTTGCAATAGATTTTGATTTATCTTCTTCTGATATTAAATCTAAATATGTAAGGATTTCAATCTGCTTAACCCAAGATAAGTCATAAAAATTATATACGATTTCTCGTTCATCAATAACTATACAAGCATTATCTATAAACGCTTGTTGAGTAAATGGTTCGTTTAAAATACATGGTTGAGAATCCTCAAGGTTTTCTTTTCTTTTTTTATCTATATTTATTTTATGTTTAATAGAATTTTTGCCTTTTCCACAAGAACTATCAAATGTGAATGAGTCTCTATCTGAACTTAGACATCTTGGGAATATCTCTATATTTAGTATTTTTTCATTATTTTCAATTTCCCCCTCGATTGATAGCCAATTATATCTTGGTAGCCAATCAACAGTTCTTGTGGGATGTACGGCGCCTGAGTAGAGTATGACATTATTCTCACTTATGTCAAATGATTGCGAATGCATATGACCATATAGTTGTATATCAGCTCGTTTGTTTATACGTGACAACATGTCTCCTTTAAACTTCCAACATTCAGGTGGGTGATGACACATTAATAGTGTAGCTGTGCCATCACTATAATCTGGAATTTGAGATTGACCTATATACATTAATCTACCTGTTTTATAATCTGTTTTAGTGGAGATAAAAGAAGAATTAATACCAATAATCCTGAAATGAAACTCATCAGTTAAATCAAAGCCTTTTTGCCAAGAAATTTTATTGTTGGAAATATCACATTCAAATCTCCTCGCAAAATTATTATAATTTTCTATAGGAATAAATAACATGCTTTGGTTATCAGCATTTATGTATTTGCTAAATTCTTTATCAGCAGCATCAATGGTACATGAAGACTCGACGGCATCTTGCGCAATTGGAACAAAAGCAGAGTTGTCGATTGTGATTTGATTAACATCGTGGTTTCCTGGCACACAATATACATCGCTTGGCTTGATATTAAAAATTTCACAAATTTCATTGAGATAGTCTTTAGCAATATTATATTCCTCAGTATTGCCGGAAAAGGCAATATCTCCAGTGACTAGAATACCACATACATTATTTAAAGTTTTCGTGGCATTGGATTTTAAATCAGTTATTATCGCTTTACGTAAATCATTATCAATATCATCTGGTTTATTACTTGACTTTACAAAATGAATATCTGATAAATGAATAAAAGAAATTTTCGACAAAGTACACACCTCACTTTAGTATTGAGTTTTCTTTTATTTAATAATTGTAACTTTTTTAGGATTGCTTAAAAATTGCAGTGACTTTTGCAATGTTATTTTCTGTACCCATTGTTTCACATGCTATCGTATTATTAAGCATTAATTACTGATTTTGATAAGATTTATGTATTCATTGATATGTTTATCTTCCCATTGCTAATATATGTAGTTCATTTTCTTTCTTCTCTTTATCTTCTATTTATTTTGATATAATTCATCTCATCCATATTTTACCACTATACTCGACAAAATAAAATAGTTATTTACAAACTTAATATTTTATATTTCATTATAGTTCCTTACAATTTTCCATGTATATTTTCTATTAGTTAAGAAAAACTAAGTAGAAAATCAAGGAGGCAATTGATGGAATTACTAATCCGGCCTGCAATCGAACAAGGAGAGTGTCTTTCAAGTTATCTTCAAAGAGTATCGAATTCAAATTTTATAAGTTCTCACTACCTATGGCGCCATGTCTTAAAATCAAATACCCATTATCCCCAATCATCTATTTCTAGATTAGTTGATGTTACCCCATCTAGCACACTAGATTTAAGCCTATTGTCCTCATTGTTATTAACTAGCCAGAATACACTTGAGGACATAACTTTTATGAATGTTTTCAAAAAGTTTGGTGTTGATATAGATGATATAAATCACAGTCGTATATTAGGTAATCTCATCGATACTAACAGAAAATTTTGTCCCGAATGTATCTCTGAAAATCCGTACTTCAAATTAATATGGCAGGTAACAGAAATTAAACATTGCGAGAGACATGGACTTGAACTTAATACAAAGTGTAGTAATTGTAATAGTTTTATACCCATACTCCCTAATTCAGCCGATATTAGAGAGTGCCCTTCTTGTGGTTTTGATTTATGCAAAAATTTAAGAATGCAATATGTCAGCAGTGGCAATGAACAAAGAATCTATGCTGATTGGCATTATATGTTAAATCAAAAAACATCACCTTTACATTCAATTGGTAACATAAATAATGAACAGAATATAGCTCTACGAATTTTATTTTTTACAGAACCTTATAAGAATGTACTAACCATGGATGAGAAGACTACAATGTCTTCTATAATGCAATTAGCAAGATGTACTAAATCATCACTGACGTTTATACACTTAGGATCAATTCTTCATTTTTTACGTAAATGTAATGTTCCAATTCAAGAATTCTTCAGCATGAATTTACCCCAAGAATATATTGTTTCAATCTTAAGACCGAAAGTCAGATTAATTGATAACCTTACATGCCAGGCCCCTTGGTGTAAACAATATCTTAAAAATGGCTCACTAAAAAGAACTCCAAGCTCTTTAAGGATTCACAAATCAGGTGATACCCTAAAATATTATATGTACTGCAAATCATGTGCTACTGAGTATGCACTTGATACTAATGGATTGCTCTGTGAAAGAAGTTTCTTTATTCAGTTCGCTTGGAACAAAGTAAGACCTCTACTAAGCAGCTGCTGCACTTTAAAGGAATTAACTCTTAAGCTTAATTCTTCTCAAGACAAAGTAACAAGGTCAATTATCTTCTTAGCTGCTAATCATATTATAGCCCAAGATGATCTACCGGTTAATATACCTTCAACCAATAATGAAGTCATTATGTCAAGAATTAAAGATAATGTCATAAAAGGTATTCCAGCAAAGAAAATCCGTAGTGAATTAGGGCTTAAGTACAATGACTTTTTATATTATTGGTTAAGCATCGAATGTCAGTTACTACAATTCAACAAAAAAGTTCGTAGACCTGACAAGGCATCATCTAAGGAAGAACGAGAGAGAATGTTCACATCTGTAGTTGAAGAATTAATTGACAGCCGGATACCCATTACGATTAATTCCATATGCGAGGAATTAGATATATGTCCAGAATCGTTAAGACAATGGGGCCTGCTCCCAAAAGTCAAAGAATATAAGAATCTGCAAACCGACTTATTCAAAGAAAATTATAGGGATGAAATCCTTAATAAAGCAAATGAAGTATTATACAAAACTCATTTAAGTAATAATCAAATCAGTAGCGAAGAACTCTATAAGTCTATTGGTGTTAGCAGAACTGTCCTTGTGCGTAATTTCCCTGATTTGACAAAGTATATCCATGAAAGATTATTAGAATATAAGCCATAATCTCTATACAATTGTTTATAGGTATGATATAATATAGAAAAAAATGGATTGGAATAGTTTTATGGAAATTATCGACGGCAGAATGATTAGTGAGCTAGTTCTAACTTCAAAGGAAGTTACAGAAATTTTAGATATAAAAAGGGCCAGACTTAGTCAGATGGTTAAATCAGGTAAGCTGATGCCGATTAAAAAGAATGTATATTTATTGTCGGATGTATTAAAGAGAAAAGAGCAGCAGGAGGAACTTCGCAGAAAATATTATAGACCATCAAAGCTTAAAGAATAGTAGGGGGTGCTTAGTGTGAAAGAAAGTAGTGGGTAGCCAAAAAATGGCCGCATTTGACCAAGCTATTCAAAAAATAACTTTTTATGAGTATATATTTTACAAATTTACTTTAAGAGGC
>WSSedL1CaDRAFT_10000805_pt1 | contig 20549 bp, 18 predicted proteins | sample WetSurSL1Cattail_FD_9464 | JGI IMG/M metagenome (IMG submission 9464)
CGAGCGAGCCGGTACAGGCGGTGCTCGAGATCAACGGCGGGCGGGCGCGGGCGCTCGGTATCGCGCCGGGCGAGAAAGTCCACGCCAAGATCTTCGGAAACGGTCCATAAAGTCGCGCGGAGGGTTGCGGGGAGACCTCGATTTCGTGTACGGCGTAAAGGCCGTCGCGGGGCGTAGCGCAGCCTGGTAGCGCATCTGCTTTGGGAGCAGAGGGTCGAGTGTTCGAATCACTCCGCCCCGACCAGTCTTCACCGCGTAGCGGTGGAGACTGCCACGGCGGTGCTGCGAAGCAGCGAAGACGGGCCCGCCTGGGACAACGCGGCTTCGCCTTGGCAAGCCGGTATCGCGAGCTTTGGCTCAGCACGCCAGTCTTGTGTAGGATGGCCGGCGGTGATTTGGATTTGGCAGGAGGCTCTCCCTTGCGCGCGCGCATCTATCAGCCGACCCGGAACGCGATGCAGTCGGGCAAGGCCCGCACTAAGGCCTGGGTGCTCGAATTCGAACCCGCCAGCCCGCGTCGCGTCGATCCTTTGATGGGCTGGACGAGTTCGTCGGACATGCTGAGCCAAGTCCAACTCGCGTTCGATTCCAAGGACGAGGCGACTGCCTACGCCAAAACGCACAACATCCCGTTCGACTTGTTCGAGCCGCACAGACCGACGCCGAAACCCAAGGCCTACGCCGACAATTTCCGTTATGATAGGAAAGTGCCCTGGTCGCATTGACCGGATCTCCGACCCCGTAGCTCAACTGGATAGAGCAGCTGCCTTCTAAGCCGCAGGTTGCGTGTTCGAGTCACGCCGGGGTCACCAGTCTACGCCGCGCGAGCGGCGGAGACTGCCGCGGTGAAGAGCGATAGCGCGAAGCCTGGTTGCTTGGGTTCGCGCGGCTACGCCTTGGCAAGCCAGCCTGCATTGCCGTCCGTCTCCGACCTGTCCCGATATGCAACAGGGTTTTGCCGCTACCCTTTGACGCCCGTTGACGTGGCCCACCGAAAAGCTAAAAGCGCCGCCCTGATAGATTAAACGGGTGTCATGAAAATCGTCGGCGGCAAATGGTCCAATTGGTCGGGAAGTGTCAGCTTCCGTCCGAGCGTCGTGGTGGCGCCGCAGGATGAAGTCGACCTCGCCATCGCCATCCGCAAGGCGGAAGGGCACGTCCGCTTTCCCGGTAACGGGCATTCGTTCTCGCCGCTTAACCAAACTGACGGCACACTGATCGACCTTGGCGCCTTTACCGGCCTCAAAGGTTTCGACCCCGAACGCCAAGTGGCCACCATCGCGGGGGCGCAGCCACTATGGGGACTGGGCTCGTTGCTGCACCCGCTGGGCTACGCGCTCAAGAGCATGGGCGACACCGACCGCCAGACGCTGGGCGGCGCGGTGGCCACGGGTACCCATGGCACCGGCCTCAAAAACGGCAGTTTTTCCGCCGACGTCGCCAGCTTCCGGCTTCTCACCACCACCGGCGAAGTACTGCACTGCTCGCCCGACGAAAACGCCGAAATCTATAGCGCCGGCCGTCTTGCGCTCGGTCTGTTCGGGGTGATGACTGAAATCGATATGGCGGTGCGCCCGGTTTACAAATTGCAGCGCCGCTACTTCGTTCGACCAATGAGCGAGTTGTTCCGCCAACTTGACGGACTGGTTGGCGCCAATCGCCACTTCGAGTTCTTCTGGTACGCCCATAGCGATATGGCGGTGTGCAAATCGCTCAACGAGACCGAGGCACATGCTCCGGCGCGTCACAGTGCTCGGACGCTTTATGCCCGCGGTGAAATCCGCCGGCCGCAGGAATATCTCTTTGCTGGGGGGGCGGAGCTGCTGCGGCTGATGCCGGGACTGACGGTGCCAGCGCACAAGCTGTTCGGCGCCTTGATGCCGCGCAAGCAGAAGGTGCGCTGGAGTCATGAAGTGTTTCCGACACCGCGTACTATCAAATTCAACGCCATGGAATATGCCGTTGCCTATGACAAGGGCGTTGCGGCGGTGCAGGAAATCGTCGCGATGATCCGCAAGAAGAAGCTGGCCACCAGCTTCCCGATCGCCTTCCGTACGGTCAAAGCCGATGACATCTGGCTGAGCCCGTTCTACGGCCGCGATAGCGCCACCATCGCTGTGCACCAATACGCCAAGGTCGATGCCAAACCGCTGTTCTCGGCCTGCGAGGCGATTTTGAAGAGCTATGGCGGGCGGCCACATTGGGGCCAGTTCCACACCATGACGCGCGACGAGGCGCTGGCGCACTATCCCAAGCTCGACGATTTCGTCGCCCTGCGCCGCAAGCTCGATCCTAAGAACAAGTTCCTCAACGAGTACTTGGCGAAGTATTTCGCTTAGCGCCTCGCGAACGTCCAGATGCGAAGCATTTTGCGGCCGACGTGGCGGGCCCAGCCGGGATTATGACGTGGCAAATTTTCGTCGCCGATGACGTCCTGTTGGGCCGCCAAGTGCAAGCCTGACCGCGCTGCGGCATTCAGGATGTCGGCTTCGACATGAACAAAGCTCTTTAGCCGGACGGCTTCGCCGGTTTTGCCATCGCGGAAGTTGGCTTGCGTTCCTCCGGCGATACGCTCCGGGTGAATCTCCGACAGAAAAAGCGTGCCGCCCGCGACCAAGGCGCCGCTTGCCCGCCTAAAGAACACATTCAGGTCTGCGATGTGTTCAAGGACCAGAGCCGTCACCACCGCATCATATCCGCTCAGGTTCATTGCCAGCAGATCGCCTTCGATGAGCGTGACATTGGGAAAAGCAGTGAGTTTGCGACGTGCCTCGGCCAGCATGCCCGGCGATAGATCAAGCCCGGTTACGGCATTGCCGGCCTTAGCTAGGCGGATGGTGTGTCGGCCTGTGCCGCACCCGAGTTCCAGGACCTTTTGGTCTTTGAGATGAGCCCAAACCGGTGGAAATGCGGCATCATCGACGAAGACGGTAGAATTGACATAACCGTCGTAGATCGAAGCCCAACGATTGTAGCCGAGGCGATTTTCGGTAGAGGAATTCATGGCATAGCTCCATATGCGGCGAACAGCCTGTCGCCGAGGAGCATAAATTTTTCGACCTTGGATAAGGCCCGCAGCGCCACTGCACGCAAAACGGATAGCGGGCGCTATGTGGTTTGTCCAGATTTGGATCGCGCTGTGGCAGCTGGATTAGCCACAATCTTGACCGATCGAGGGGGCTAGCCCTCCAATTTCCGGAAGAAGCAGCTTATGGCGCCGGTGTGACAGGCGGGACCGGTCTGGTCGACTTTCAGCAGGATGGTATCGCCGTCGCAATCGACGAAGGCTTCCACCAGGCGCTGGGTGTTGCCGGAGCTTTCGCCCTTACGCCAAACTTTCTGGCGCGCGCGCGACCAGTAAGTGACCTGGCCGGTGGCGAGCGTTTCTTCCAGCGTTTGGCGCGTCATCCACGCCATCATCAAGACGGCGCCGGTGGAACTGCTTTGGGCGATCACCGGAACCAGACCGTCGGCGTTGAACGTCACCGCAGCGAGGAAATTTTCGTGGCTGATCACGTCGGTCATGTGGCCCTCATTTGGGCAAATCCCGCCTCGAGATCGGCAATCAGATCGCCGGTGTCTTCCAATCCGGCATGGATGCGGATGACGGGGCCTTCGGTCTCAAACTTTTTCGCCGTGCGCGTGAAATGCGCCGGGATGATCAGGCTCTCGTAGCCACCCCAGGAATAGCCGAGGCCAAAGTGCTTGAGGCTGTTCATGAAGGCGGCGAGTTGCGCTTCGTTGATGGGTTTCAGGATGACGCCGAACAGGCCCGAGGCGCCGGTGAAGTCGCGTCGCCACAGCTTGTGGCCGGGATCGCTTTCGAGCGCCGGGTGCAGCACGCGCGACACCTCCGGGCGTTCCTGAAGCCAGCGGGCCAGTGTGAGGCCGTTGCCCCAATGGCGCGCCAGCCGCACGGGCAGGGTGCGAAGGCCACGTAGGGCAAGGAAACAATCGTCAGGACTGGCGAACAGGCCGAGATCGTGGACGTAGGTCTCCAGGCGCTCAGCGTATTCCTCGCCGACGCTGATGGTACCGATCATCACATCGGAATGACCGCCGATGTATTTGGTTGCGGCCTGAATCGACAGATCGACGCCGCGCGCAAGGGCCGGAAAGTAGACCGGCGTCGCCCAGGTGTTGTCCATTGCGACGGTGGCACCGTGCTTGTGCGCAACTTCGGCGATGGCGGGAATATCCTGTACCTCGAAGGTGAGGGACCCGGGGCTCTCGCAGAACACAAGTTTGGTATTGCCCTGAAACAGCGCCTCGATCCCGGCGCCAAGGAGCGGGTCGAAATAGGTGGTCGCAACGCCCATGCGTTTCAAGACGCCGTTGCAGAAGCGGCGTGCGGGTCCGTAGGCGCTGTCGGTCATCAAGATGTGGTCGCCGGACGCCACGACCGACAGAATGGCCGTAGTGATGGCGTTAAGGCCAGAGGGCACACTGACGGTGCGGGCGGCGCCTTCGAGTTCCGCAACGGCACACTCAAAACTCTCGGTCGTCGGCGTGCCGATACGGCCATAGGCGTAACGCGGCGCTGGCCCCCCGGACACCTCGGATTTCAAAGATTCGAAATCGGGATGCAGGATAGTCGACGTGCGATAGACCGGCGTATTGACGGTGCCGAAATGCTCGGCGCTCATCCGCCCGGCGGATACGACAATGGTCTCGGGTTTCTTCGATTTCTCGCTCACGGCTGCCGCCTGAAGTTCTTCAAGCGGCAGCCGTAATCCGGAAAGGCGTCCGGTGCAAGCTTACCGGATACCGTGCATGCCCTTCTTGAGGATCGGCGAGAGCAGGATCGCGACACCACCCGCAATGATGCCGGCGATACCGATGGTTTGGAACACGCCCATGTAGGTTTCGAGCGAAACCTGCGCGTTCAGCGCCTTGCCGCCGACCGTTTCGGTGGAGGCAAGCTGGGCAACGATGCCGCCGATGTACTGCGCCACCGCGGAGGCCATCAGCCAGACGCCGAACATCATGCCGACCAGCTTGGGGATCGACAGCTTCGACACGGCGGACAAACCGACCGGCGACAGGCACAGCTCGCCCATCGAATGCAGGTAATAGGCGAGCACCAGCCAGAACAGCGGCACGCGGAAATCGGCGCCGTGGAATTTGGAGCCGAATACCAGGACCAGAAAGCCGAGCCCGACCAGGATCAGACCGATGGCAAATTTGACCGGAACGTTCGGTTCCAACTTGTGCTTGTCGAGGAAATTCCAGGTCAGCGTGAACAGCGGCGCAAAGGCGACGATGAACAGCGGATTGAAAATCTGCACCTGTCCAGCAGGCATCACATATCCCCAGATCGCCGGAATCGTCAGCATCCAGAAATGGAGATCGTGATCGAACACACGGAACGGCGCCAGGATCACCAGATCGGTGTTGCGGTCGGCATAGAGCGTCAGCGACGAACCGGCCTGTTCGAACAGGGTGAAAAACACGACCGAGAAGCAGGTCAAGACGCAAGCAACGATCATGCGGTCGCGCTCCTCGCGCGTGACCGAAAACATCGCCCAGACCGGCAAGCCAATAATGGCGGCGAAAAAAGCGATGAACAGCACTTGGCCGAGAACCGGCAGCGAAGCGATGAACCCGAAAACGCCGACGGCAGCCACCTGATGCGCAATCGAGGCGGTGGTCATCGTATTATTGAGCAGGAACCACACCACCGGGATGGCGCACAGCGTGCCGACGTAGAACAGAAATTCGATGTTTTTGGCGTTCGCGGGCGGGTTGCCATAGGGCTCGAGTTGCGGGCCGGCAAACTGGAAGCGTGCCCAGGCAAAGCACATGCCGATGCCGGCCAACACGAAGCCCCACGTGTAGCCGAACCAGATTGCGAATAGCGGAACAAAGGTCTGCGAAATGATCGAGCCGGCATTGATGCCCATATAAAAAATCGAATACGCAGAGTCGCGGCGCCGGTCGTTGCGGTCGTAGAGCGTGCCGAGAATGGTCGTAATATTCGGTTTAAAATATCCGTTTCCGACGATCACCAGCGCTAGCGAGACGAACAAGAGGAAGACGTTGAGCGGGTTCCGTTCGCCGTCGAACTTGTAATGCCCGTCGGTGATCTTGGCGGGGATGCTGGCGGGGGCGCCGACGATAGAAATCGTCTTATCCTCGTTGCCGACGATCTTGTAGCGTGCACCATTCTGGACGAGGTACTGGACGGCGTCGTCGCCGCGGCCTTCCATCTGTACGTCGTAACGGTGGTTGTCGATCGTGACATAGGGCTTAGCCGCATCGCCGCCGGTGAAGGCGAGCATCATGTAGCCGATCGACATCAGAATCGCGCCGGTCTTCACCGCCCGCTTGGGACCGATGAACTGGTCGGCGATGAAGCCGCCGATCAGCGGCGTTAAGTAGACGAGCGAGGCAAAGGCGCCGTAGAGCCCGTTGGCGACGTTGTCGCTGAAGACGAAATGCTGGACCAGGTACAGGACCAACACCGCCCGCATGCCGTAATAGCCGAACCGCTCCCACATTTCGGTCGAGAACAGAAGTTTCAACAGGTGCGGATGGCCATGCCAGAGTTTTGGTTGAGACTCGGCCGGCGTGGCGGTTTCGGAATTGCTCATTTGGACCCCTCAAATCGACGCAGCGCACTTGTTCGCTCAAGGGGCGGGCGCCGTCGTTCGCTGGGGCGGGAGTGTTGCGGCAAAACAGACGTTAAAGCAACTCGACGCTGCGTTCCTCACGGGAATAGGGCACGAAGCCCATCCGCTGGTAGAGCGGCAATGCCCGTGGATGATCGAGGGTGCAGGTATTAACCAGAAGCGTCGAAATTGCCCGTGACCAAGCATTCTGCACCGTGTGGTACAGGAAATAGTATCCCAGCCGTTTGCCGATGAACTCCGGCATCAGCCCGAAATAAGCGAGCAGCCCGGCATGCGGACCGCGGAAGTCGAGTTCGGCCATCCCGGCGGGATTGCCGTCAACGTACAGGACATAAATCTCGATCGCCGGATTTTGGATCAGACTGGCAAGCGCAGAATCGTCCAGGCGGCGACGGTCGACCCAGTAATAAGGTTCGCCGATCGTGTTGTAGAGATAGCGGTAGAAGTGAACCGGCGGCTTTTCGGCCCGAAGGAGCGCGATCTTGGTGGACGGATGCGGCGGCGGGACGGCGGCGGGTTTCGCCTTCATCTCCAGGAAGGTCACCGTCATCGGCAGAAAACGCTTCGATCTCGAGCTCGCCATGGCGAATAAATCCAATCAGGCCGTTTCCACAGGAGCCTCGGGGCGCGCGCCCCATTCGGACCAAGAGCCGTCATATAGCGCAACATCCTGCGCTCCAGCGACAGCAAGTGCTAGCATCAGGATGGCAGCGGTAACGCCCGATCCACAGCTCGTGACGATGGGTGCGGCAAGGTCGACGCCCTTTGCTTTGAACAAATCCTTCAGCGCGCCAATCGGTTTCAGGGTACCGTCCGGGGCGAGCAACTCGGCATAATGCACGTTACGGCTGCCGGGAATGTGGCCCCCGCGGACACCCGGGCGCGGCTCCGGCTCACGGGCATAAAAGCGGGGTGCACCACGGGCGTCGAGAATCTGGGCGGAACCGTCACAGGCGATTCGCATCACGTCCTCGAAGCTGCGTACCAGCGCCGGATTGGGACGGGCGTTGAAGGTGGCCGTGGTTTTGGGCGTCAAGCGATCCACCACCGGATAGCCGACCTTCTTCCAGGCTTGGAAGCCGCCGTCGAGGATCACCACCTTGTCGTGGCCCATGGCGCGGAACATCCACCACACCCGCGGTGCCGAGAACATCGGCGCGGTGTCGTAGACGAACACGGTCGTATCGTTGCCGATGCCGAAGGCCCCCATTGCGGCTTCAAAATTCTTCGGCGCGGGCAGCATGTGCGGCCACGGGCTCGACGGATCCGACTGGGCATCGATGTCGAAGAACTGCGCCCCTGGGATGTGGCCGGCAATGAACTCGGCGGCGGGATTGCGCCCAGCGACGGCCATGTACCACGAGCAATCGAGGACCTTGACCTGCGGATCAGCGCGGCGTTCGGCGAGCCATAAGGGCGTAACGAGCGGGTTCATTTTTCGAATGGGACCGTGATGAGAGGATGAGGGTTGGCAAGCCAAGACGGGGTGGGCAGGTTCTTGGACCGCAGGAACTCGGGATTAAACAGCTTGGATTGATAGCGCGTTCCGTAATCGCAGAGAACCGTCACAATGGTATGGCCGGGTCCCATTTCCTTGGCCATGCGGATGGCGCCTGCGACATTGATGCCGGTCGACCCGCCGACGCACAGGCCTTCGTGCTGCAACAACTCGAACACGATCGGCAGCATCTCCTCGTCGGGAATCTCATAAGCATCGTCGATCGGCGCGCCTTCGAGATTGGCGGTGACGCGGTTCTGGCCGATGCCTTCGGTGATCGAGGAGCCGTGCGCCGTAAGTTCGCCGGTCTTGATCCAAGAATAAACCGCAGCCCCCAAAGGATCGGCGGCAGCAATGCGCACGGCCTGGCTCCTCGATTTCAGCGCGATGGCGACGCCCGCCAGTGTGCCGCCTGATCCCACCGATGTGACGAAGCCGTCGACGCGGCCGTTGGTTTGCTCCCAGATTTCCGGTCCGGTGGTTTCGACATGCGCCTGACGGTTGGCGATGTTGTCGAACTGATTGGCCCAGATGGCACCGGCCGGTTCGCTTCTGGCCAATTGTTCGGCAATGCGGCCCGAAATTTTCACGTAGTTGTTGGGATTGCGATAGGGCACCGCTGGAACTTCAATCAGCTCGGCCCCCAACAGGCGCAGAGCGTCCTTCTTCTCCTGGCTCTGCGTCTCGGGAATGACAATCACCGCGCGGAAGCCGAGCGCGTTGGCGACCACGCACAAGCCAATGCCCGTGTTGCCGGCGGTGCCTTCGACGATAACGCCGCCCGGTCTCAGGGTCCCATGGGCGATGGCATCCTTGACGATATACAGCGCGGCGCGATCCTTCACCGACTGGCCGGGATTGAAGAATTCGGCCTTGGCGAGAATCTCACAGCCGGTTTGCTCAGACGCACGGCGCAACCGGATCAGCGGCGTGTTGCCAATGGCGGCGAGGGCGTCTGCTTTGATGTTCATTTCGTGCATGTCCGGAGGGAGCGGTAAACGTTACCGGCGCGTCCGGACATCCGCAAGGTGTTCCGGAATAGCGCAAAACGCGCTGTGAAATCAGCACGGGATTTGCACGAACCAGCCGGGATGCCGTGCATCTGTCCCGGAGCGGGTCATGGGAAAGTTGTTGCGTTATGGGTTTGCGATTCTGATCACCTGTTGGGTGGTGGCGCCGGAACGCGTGGCTGCCCATTTCGACACACCGCGATTTCAAGCCGTAAAAGCGGAACTGGCTGCCGAACGGCCGGCCGCAAAGTTGTGGGAGGACGTCAAGACCTGGATCGGTGGCGCCCAGAAGTAACCGTCTTCCTTTCGTCTGACATTCGCGGAATTCGAGTGAAACCTCTTCACCAATTCCGTTCATCAACCTGAACGGTTGCATCTGCTTCTCGTCCGTAACAACGCGGCCGTTGTCGCAACTGGTTGCAATTGTAATGTTCACTTCCAAATTCCCGAGATGTGTTGTTTTTGGAGTGTGGTGGAGCGATTTGGCGTGCCGCCTCTTTGCGTATGGGCATCGCATGTTGGCAGCGTTCCTTACGCCGTTTTCAGGTGACATACAGACTGTTGATATGTGCAGGGGGTAAACCTCTTCCTGTAACAACGGAGTGCCCCATGCGTCTCGTAACCGGACTTCTCATTGGCGCGGCGATCACCGGCATAACGGGCCTCGCTCTCGCGGCTGGGCCCGCGATACACGAGATGACCGTCGCGACGCCGGATGGCGGAACTGCTCATATCCGCTACACCGGTGACGTGCCGCCCAAAGTGAATTTTGTCTCCGGCCCGCACAGCCCGTTCGCCATGACGGCTTTCGGACCGGGCTTCGGAACCGCATCGCCGTTCGCGGAAATCGCGCGCATCCAGGTCATGATGGACCGCCAAATGGCGACGATGATGCTGCAGGCCCGGCAGATGCGGGCAGCAGCGATGACCGATCCGCTCTATCACGCCACGCTCGACGGCCAGCCGGCCGGCAACAACGGCCTTAATTTTGCCTCGACCAAGTCGGGCAACACCTACTGCCTGCGTTCGGTGCAGATCACGGCGTCTGGCAATGGCGGCGCACCGAAAGTCGTCTCCCACACCGAGGGCAATTGCGGTGCCCCTCCTTCGCCGCAGCGTAAGACGTCCACTGCAACACCCCTAACTACCATTGGGCCGGTTCAGACCATTTCCTTCACCCCGCGGATGCCCCCCCGTTCGCACCAAGGAATCTGAATCGGTTTAGACCCAAGGCCCGCCCGCCCCGGCGGGCCTTGGGGTTTTTAGCTTTTGAAGTCGGGCTCAGGTTTCTCGCAAAACGCGTCGTTTCCTTTGCGATAAGACGCTGCGCGATTTCCAATTGTTCTGCAGGTGCAAAGCAGGCGCGGAAACTCAGACCCCGCGAAGGGCCCGAGCAGCGCAGTCAGTTGCGGAAATGAATTGGCTCCCCGGGACGGATTCGAACCGCCGACCAACCGGTTAACAGCCGGTTGCTCTACCGCTGAGCTACCGGGGAACACTTGCGGACGCGTTCTCTAGCGCATCCCGTGGCGCGTGCCTATATCAAACTCGGGTCCGCTTACCAAACCACTTCAATGACAGAAACCCGCGACAAACGCGCCAGCATCCAACTCGGCCGTTACGCCATCCCCGTCCCCGAGACCAGATGGAAGCGCTCGCTGCTGGGTTGGTGTCTGACCGCCGCAGGATTATTGCCCGTGGTCGGTTGGGGATTTCTGCCGCTCGGGCTGTTGCTGCTCTCGGTCGATAACCGAACGATTCGGCGTGGTCGCAGGTGGCTCGAAGTGCGCTGGGGCCGCTGGCGCCAGGCCCGCAAGGCATCACAAGGCGGTGAAGAGAGCGATGACCCGGGCCAAAAAGAAAGGGCCGGGATTGAACCCGGCCCCAAGGCGTTGGGTAATGGTGGGGTGTCTTCAAGGGAAGACAATGGGAAGATGACTGCATAAGGTTAACAAACCCTTAACGCCTTGCTTATTTAGGTTATTTTTCTGAATGCACGCATTGCGGGCGCGCCCCGGAGCGACTCAGTCGCCCCGGTTTGGAACAATTTGTTTGGAAAAAGAGAGTGGAGGCCACGTCCAGAATTGAACTGGAGTACACGGTTTTGCAGACCGTTGCGTAACCACTCCGCCACGTGGCCTCAGGAGCGCTTTCAGGGAAACTGGAACCCGGTTTTCCGGCCGAAAGTGCGACAATCAAAGAATCTAGAGCATTCCATCGTTTCTGTGAAACGGAGGAATGCTCTGGGGCAGGCGCTATATCAGATGCCTGCGCAGGACGCTATGCCGGGATGCCGCTGACACAACAGCGCGGGCGTTGCCGCACCGGCATCCGGTTCCTATATGGCTTTCCAGGCCAGGCCGCTCTGCCGGTCAGCCGAAGGTCTGCCGCCGGACGGTCGAATTGGGGTCCGTGGCGCTTACCTGATTCGAATCGGAGGGGATTACCATGGGACATTCGCGCCGCTTGGCCTGGGCTGTGGCCACCTTGTTGCTGTGCGGGACAGCCTACGCCGAACACCCGGCACCACAGGCGTTCTCGCTGCTGGAGGCGTTAGGCATCGCCTACACCACCAATCCACAACTTGCCGCAGCCCAAGCGGGCCTGCGCGCCACCGACGAGACCGTCGCGATCGCCAACGCCAATTGGCGCCCGACCATCTCGGCCACCGGCACCTATGCCTATGACGAGGCCAAGATCAGCGGCACCGGCGGCGTGAAGACGATCACCCATCCGCTGAGTGCGACCATCGGGTTCACCCAGGAGCTTTTCCGTGGCGGCCGTACCTATGCCGAAATCGGCAAGGCCAAGGCCAATGTTCGTGCCGCCCGCGCTGAACTGCAGGCTTCCGAGCAAACCGTGCTGCTGGCCGCAGCGACTGCCTACATGGATGTCGTGCGCGATACGGCCATCGTCAATCTGCGCCGCCATAATGTCGATGTCCTGCGCCGGCAGAAGGAGTCCACCGCGCTCGAGTTCAAGGCAGGCTCGCTGACGCGAACCGACGTCGCCCAGGCGGAAGCCCGGCTCGCTGGTGCGCAGGCGGCGCTGACAGCGGCAGAAGGCCAATTCGCGATCAGCCGCGCCAGTTTCGTGCAGGTGGTCGGTCGTCCGGCCGAGACTCTGGAAGAACGCCCGGCCAACCCGCCGGCCGTACCCAGCACCGAGGACGCCGCGCTGAACATTGCGACGCGCGGCAACCCGGCGTTGATCGAAGCGCAGGAATTCGAGAAGGCCGCCGACTACGCCGTCGATGAGGCAATCGGAACGATGCTACCGGAAGTCAATGTCCAAGCTGGCTACCAGTATTCGCAGCAGTCCTACGCCTCAGCACTCGGCGCGGGGCAGGTGACCCAGGGTATCGGTGCCCAGCTACAGGTCAATATTCCAATCTATCAGGGCGGGGCGGAGCAGGCGGCCGTCCGTCAGGCCAAGCAACTCCATGCCCAGGCCCAGCTCAACGCTGCGGTGGCCGACCGGCAGGTGCGCGCAGCCGTCGCATCGGCCTGGAACATTTATCAGGCGGCACTGGCCAATATTGACTCCAACGCAGCCACCGCTAGGTCGAACGAGATCGCCTTCACCGGCGTCAGCAAGGAACAGCGTGTCGGCGGACGCACCGTGCTCGACGTCTTGAATGCGCAGCAGGAGCTGCTCAATGCCCAAGTGGCGGTGGTCACCTCGCGTCGTGATGCGACCGTGGCGGCCTTCCAGGTGCTGGCGGCCTCCGGGTTGCTCACGGCCAAGAGTCTCGGGCTAAAGGTTACGATTTACGATCCGTTAGCACATTACGATGACAACGCGACCCGCTGGGTCGGTTTCGGAGATTGACATATTTTTGAAGTATCATGCTGAACGTTAACGCGTTCTTTGCCTTCCAAGATCAACTATTCTAGGGTCTAATACGTTAAAGTCTGGCGGTCGGGAGTTTCGCATGGTTTCGAGTCCTCAGCACGAACCCACAATGGAGGAAATCCTCGCCTCCATTCGCAAGATTATCTCCGAGGATTCAACAGAAGCGGCTCCCGTCGCAGAAGCCAAACCCGCTCCCGAACCGGAGCCGGTCTCAGCGCCGGAGCCCGAAGCCGACATCCTGGATCTGACCCAGGAAGTTACCGCAGAGCCCGTCGCGCCGCCGCCCGAACCGGCGGTCTACGAGCCGGCGGCCGAAGTCGCACCACCCGAGCAGGACGTCGTGTTCGAACCGATCGAAGAACATCATGAGCCCGCACCAGCCCCGACGCCTTCGCCCGAAGGCATCTTCTCGGATCACACCCGCCAGTCGATCGATGACGCCTTCGCCGCTCTCGACGAAGAGGAAGAGGTAGAGATGCCCGTCGCCGCTGCACCGAGTCCCGTTCAAGCCGTCGCCCCCTCGGGGTCATCGGTCGAAGCCGTGTTCGAGCACGCCGTCCGCGACGCCTTCGAGCCGGTGGTCAAGGACTGGCTGGGTGCCAATGCCCCGCAGGTGATCGAGAAGATGAAGCCGCTCATCCGCGAGTGGATGGACGAGCACTTCCCGGCCCTGCTCGAAGGTGCGGTACGCGAAGAGGTCGCCCGCGTCGCCAAAGCGCGTGGGTCGAAGCGCTGATTTTAGGCTAATCCGGGGATTAGCCCGGATAACCCCTTGACGAATTGGTGTCCGGGCTGGTTTCACCCAGCCCGGACATTTCTTTTTGTCCGGTTGTCCGGCTGAAATATGACTGCGCGGCGCTTTTTGCGCAAAACCGCTCACACTTTTGCGCGCGCCGCTTCAGAGGGGATCAAATGCTCGATAAGACCTTCAACCCACAAGAAGTGGAAAGCCGGATCTACCAGCAGTGGGTCCAGTCGGGGGCCTTTCATGTCGGCCGCCGGCCCGACGCCGATCCCTTCTGCATCGTCATTCCACCGCCGAACGTCACCGGGCGTCTGCACATTGGTCATGCCCTCAACAATACGTTGCAGGACGCGGTGACCCGCTTCCAGCGCATGCGCGGCAAGGACGTGCTGTGGCAGCCGGGCATGGATCACGCCGGCATCGCCACCCAACTCGTGGTCGAACGCCAGCTTGCCGCCAAGCAAATCAAACGTACCGATATGACGCGCGAAGAATTCGTCGCGAAGATTTGGGAATGGAAAGAGGAATCCGGCGGCGCCATTCTTGACCAGTTGCACCGCCTCGGCGCCTCGGCCGACTGGGACCGCGCTCGCTTTACCATGGACGAGGGACTGTCCCGCGCCGTGCTGAAGGTTTTCGTCACGCTCTATCGCCAGGGGCTGATCAAGAAAGACAAGCGCCTGGTCAACTGGGACCCGCGGCTGCAAACGGCGGTTTCCGATCTCGAAGTCGAAAGCATCGAGATGAAGGGGAACCTCTGGTATCTGAGGTACCCGGTGGAAGGCACTGATGAGTTTATCACGGTGGCGACCACGCGCCCCGAAACCATGCTGGGTGATACCGCCGTCGCGGTGCATCCCGACAATCCGAAATACCAGCATCTGATCGGTAAGCAGGTGAAGCTGCCGCTGTGTGGCCGCTTGATCCCGATTATCGCCGACGAACATGCCGATCCGGAAAAAGGCACCGGCGCGGTGAAGATCACTCCGGCGCATGATTTTGACGACTTCGAAGTCGGCCGCCGTCACAATCTGCCGATGATCAATATTCTCACCAAAGACGGCAAGCTCAACGACAACGTGCCGGAGAAATATCGCGGGCTCGATCGCTTCGTGGCGCGCAAACAGATCGTCGCCGATTTCGAAGAACTCGGCCTGTTCGACAAGATCGAACCGATCGTCCACGCTGTGCCGCACGATGAAAAGACCAAGACGGTGGTGCTAGAGCCGTACCTGACCGAGCAGTGGTATCTCAATGTGAAGCCGCTGGCGGAACGCGCCATCAAAGCGGTGGAAGACGGCCGCACCAAATTTGTGCCGGAGAACTGGACCGGCGTCTATTACAACTGGCTGAAAAACATCCAGCCCTGGTGCATCTCGCGTCAGCTTTGGTGGGGACACCAGATTCCGGTTTGGTACGACGACACCGGGAACATCTACGTCGCCGAAAGCGAAGCCGAGGCGGTTGAACAGGCCGGTGGCAAGACCCTAACGCGCGATACCGACGTGCTCGACACCTGGTTCTCCTCGGCGCTGTGGCCGTTCTCGACGCTGGGCTGGCCGGACGAGACGGCGGAGCTGAAGCGGTTCTATCCCACCAACGTCCTCATCACCGGCTTCGACATTATTTTCTTCTGGGTTGCCCGGATGATGATGATGGGGCTGCATTTCATGGACGATGTGCCGTTCCACACCGTCTACATCCACAATCGCGTCCTCGACGAGAAGGGCGTGAAAATGTCGAAGACCAAGGGCAACGTGATCGACCCATTAGAACTGATCGACCAGTTCGGCGCCGACGCGCTGCGCTTCACCGTGTGCCTGGCGGCGGGGCAAACCAAAGACATGCGCATCGGTCCGGCGCGCGTGGAAGTGAACCGCAACTTCGCCACCAAACTGTGGAACGCGGCCCGCTTCTGCGAGATGAACGGTTGCGACACCCGCGAGGATTTCGATCCCGCCAAAGTCACGCACACCGTGAATCGCTGGATAGTTGGCGAGACGGCGCAAGCGTGCTTGGATATCACTGGAGCCCTTGAAACGTTGCGTTTCAACGATGCGGCGTCTAGAGCCTATCACTTTGTTTGGGACATTTATTGCGACTGGTATCTTGAATTCATCAAGCCGCTGCTCAACGGCACCGACGAAGGCGCCAAGGCCGAAGCGCGTATGACCGCCGCTTGGGTGCGCGACACCGTGCTGAAGCTGTTGCATCCATTCATGCCCTATATCACCGAAGAACTGTGGGCGCGCACAGTCGAGCATCTGACGCCACGGAAGACGCTATTGATCGAGGCAGAATGGCCGAAAGGACTGGAGCTACTTCCTTGGGATAATGCAGGCGCGCTCCCGGAAATGCGGTGGGTGATTGACCTCGTGCAGGGCATCCGTTCGATCCGCTCGGAAATGAACGTGCCGCCGTCGGCGAAGATCGCTCTGGTGCTGAAAGATGCGAGCGCCGAGACCAAGGAACGGCTCGACACCCATCACAGCCTGATCGCTACTTTGGGACGGCTGTCGACGACCGCGGTTGCCTCCATTGTTCCGCCGGGATCGGCGCAATTTGTGATCGGCGAAGCAGTGGCGGCGCTGCCGCTCGGCAACGTCATCGACTTCGCCAAGGAGCGGGCGCGGCTCGAAAAGGAGCTGAACAAAGCGAACGACGAAATCGCTCGTTTCGAAGCCAAACTCGGCAACGAACAATTCGTCAGCCGCGCGCCGGAAGACGTTCTCGCCGAACAGCGGGAAAAACGAGCCGATGCGCAAGCACTGGCGGCACGGCTCAAGGAGGCCATCGCGCGCGTGACGATATGACGGACGTTTCAACCATCCGTACCGAGCGGCTGCTGCTGCGCCGGTTCGTGCCGGAGGATGTGGTCCCGCTGCACGCGATGTTCTGCGATGCCGAAGTGATGCGTTATGGTTCACGGCCGCCGCATACCGAGATAGCCGAGACCGAGGCGGTGGTGGCCAAGACGATTGCTGCCGGTGATGCGGGCGAAGCGGACTTCTTCGCTGTGCTGTGCGACGGCGAACTGGTCGGCAATGCCGGCATCTGGCAGAACGACGAAGTCGGGTTCTCGTTCGTACGCAAGGTCTGGGGCACCGGCATCGCACGCGAGGCCGTGGCGGCGATCATCGAACGGGCGCGGGCGCGCGGGATGCACAAGCTCACCGCCGATGTCGATCCGGGCAACCTCCGCTCGCTGGCTTTTCTCAAGCACTTCGGTTTTGCCGTCACCGGCGAGGCGAAGAATACCTGGCAGGTCGGCGGCGTCTGGGTGGACAGCGTCTATTTGGAGCTGAATCTGGCGCAGCCCGAGTAAGGGCTTTCGGGCTTAAGGACGCGACGAAACGGATGGGCTAGGACTGTAAGGCCCTCACTCTAAGCGTGTCGAAGGGGGAGGCCACTCTTGTAGTGGAGATAATATATCCTATGTAATAGGACGCCATTCCAGAAAGGATATTTATGCCGACCCTGTTTGAGCCGCTGAAGGCGGGCGCTTTGGAATTGCCCAATCGCATCGTCATGGCGCCGCTGACCCGTACCCGCGCCACGCCCGACGGCCGCGTGCCGGTTGATTTGATGGTCGAATACTATCGCCAGCGCGCGTCCGCCGGACTGATCCTCACCGAGGCCACCAGCGTTGATCCGATGGGCGTTGGTTATCCACGTACCCCAGGCATCTGGAGCGACGAACAGACCGAAGGCTGGAAGCCGGTGACCAAGGCTGTACACGACGCCGGTGGACGGATCGTGTTGCAGCTTTGGCATGTCGGGCGCATTTCCGATCCGGTCTATCTCGACGGCAAGACTCCGGTGGCGCCCAGCGCTATCCGGCCCAAAGGCCATGTCAGCTTGGTGCGGCCGATCAAGGAATATGTCACGCCGCGCGCGCTTGCGCTTGACGAAATTCCCGGTGTCATCGCCGCGTACAAGAAGGGCGCCCAGAATGCCAAGACGGCCGGTTTCGACGGCGTCGAAATCCATGGCGCCAACGGTTATCTGCTCGATCAGTTCCTGCAGGATTCGACCAACAAGCGCACCGACAGATACGGCGGTTCGATTGAAAACCGCGCCCGGCTGACGCTGGAAGTTGTCGATGCCGTCGCCGAGGTCTGGGGCGCGGATCGCGTTGGCCTGCATCTGGCGCCACGCGGCGACGGGCAGGACATGGGCGATTCCGATCCGCTGGCGACGTTCTCCTATGTGGCTCGCGAGACCGGCAAACGCGGTCTGGCGTTCCTGTTTGCCCGCGAGTTTCGCGGCGACGATTCCATCGGCCCGCGCCTCAAGGAAGCGTTCGGCGGCGCCACTATCGCCAACGAAGGCTTCAACCAAGCGAGTGCCGAGCAGGCGCTGAAAGACGGCGTCGCCGATGCGGTCGCGTTCGGCAAGGACTACATCGCCAATCCCGATCTGGTGGAGCGGTTCAAGGCCGGCGCGCCGCTCAACGCATGGGACGCTTCTACTTTCCACGCGCCCGACGCGCACGGCTACACGGACTACCCGGCGCTGTAGCGGATACGGGCGGTGCGACAGGAATCACGGCTACTCAAGTGTAGAAAATAACTGCTACACTTTGAGTGGCCGGTTTCCAGGACTTCCATCATGCCCAGATTCGACAAATCGACGCTTCCTTCTCGTCACGTCACCGAAGGCCCCGAGCGGGCGCCGCACCGTTCCTACTATTACGCCATGGGCCTCACCGAGGAAGAAATCCACCGTCCGTTCGTCGGCGTGGTCTCGGCCTGGAACGAAGCGGCGCCTTGCAATATCGCGCTGATGCGCCAAGCGCAGGCCGCCAAGAAAGGCGTCAAGGAAGCCGGTGGAACGCCGCGCGAATTCTGCACCATCACGGTCACCGACGGCATCGCCATGGGCCATGAGGGCATGCGCTCCTCGCTGGTCAGCCGCGAAGTTATCGCCGACAGCGTCGAACTCACGGTGCGCGGGCATTGTTACGACGCCATCGTCGGCATCGCGGGCTGCGACAAGTCTCTGCCGGGCATGATGATGAGCATGCTGCGTCTCAACGTGCCGAGTGTGTTCCTGTACGGCGGCACCATCATGCCGGGCCGCCACAAGGGCAAAGACGTGACCGTTGTGGATGTGTTCGAAGGCGTCGGCCAGCACTCGGCCGGTAAGATGGACGCGTGCGAACTTTCCGAACTCGAACGCCATGCTTGCCCGGGTGCGGGCGCTTGCGGTGGCCAGTTTACCGCCAACACCATGGCCTGCGTCTCTGAAGCGATCGGCTTGGCGCTGCCGTATTCGGCCGGTCCGCCCGCCGAACTGTTGGCGCGCGACGACTATGCGCTGCTGTCCGGCAAGGCGGTGATGAACCTGATCGAAAAGCGCATCCGTCCGCGCGACATCTGCACCAGGAAAGCGTTCGAGAACGCGGCGGCGCTGGTGGCGGCGACTGGCGGCTCGACCAATACCGCGCTGCATCTGCCGGCGATGGCCAACGAAGCGGGCATCGATTTCGATTTGTTCGACGTGGCGGAAATCTTCAAGCGCACGCCGTATCTGGCGTCGATGAAGCCGGGCGGCAAATACGTCGCCAAGGACTTGTGGGAAGCAGGCGGCGTGCCGATGCTGCTGAAGGTTCTCCTTGATGGCGGCTATATCGACGGTTCGTGCCTGACGGTGACCGGCAAGACGGTGGCCGGGAATTTGGCGGACGTGAAATTCAATCCTGACCAAAAGGTGATCGTCGATCTTGATCACGCTCTGGCGCCAACCGGCGGCGTTGTCGGTCTCAAGGGCAATCTCGCGCCCGAAGGCGCCATCGTGAAGATCGCCGGTCTCAAGCATATCAAGCACCAAGGCCCGGCGCGCGTGTTCGACGGGGAAGATGCTGCGTTCGAGGCGGTGCAGAAACGCGACTACAAGCCGGGCGATGTCCTCGTCATCCGCAACGAGGGTCCCAAGGGCGGCCCCGGCATGCGCGAAATGCTGTCCACAACGGCGGCGCTGTATGGCCAAGGCGTCGAGAATATCGCGCTGGTCACTGACGGACGTTTCTCCGGCGGCACGCGTGGGCTTTGCGTCGGCCATGTCGGTCCCGAAGCAGCCGATGGCGGGCCTATCGCGCTGTTGAAAGACGGCGACGTCATCACCATCGACGCCGAAACCGGACGGATCGACGTCAGCGTGTCGGAGGCCGAATTCGCCGAGCGCAAAAAGACTTGGAAGCCGAAGGCGCCGCTTTATGCCTCGGGAGCACTCTATCGGTATTCGAAAAATGTGGGACCGGCCCGGTTCGGCGCGGTGACGACGCCGGGCGCCAAGGCGGAAGTCACCTGCTACGCCGATATTTAGTCTAACCACCTTTTGGGTGCGGTAATTCTGAAATGTTGACATTATAATCGCCCTTCTGAAGCATGGAGTCGGGGGGCGATAGTCAATGTGTCATTCACAGTGGAAAGCAGCAGCTGCATTCTGGGCCGTTCTCGCCCTGGCGGGTGCGGCGCATGCCGCGGACATCGGATCGGTTCGCAATACCGCAGTCCAGTTGAAGTTCGATCTCAAGCCGCTGCAGTCTCAGGAAGCGGTGCTGAAGGTCTTCGTGGCGCACGCCGACAATTATGTCGACTGGTGCACCGACAGCAATCCTGGCGGCCGCTGCTTTAACGATCTCAGCCTCGGCAAGATCATCAACATCCACTTGTTCAGAACGCAGATCGATTTCGATCGCGGTGGATTGGACAAGAGTATTTCCCTGAAGGTCGCCGACATTGCCACTGTCGAGTTGTACGAGTTTCCCGGCTTGCTTGAGCCGTTTCCGTACAGCATCAGGATCG
>WSSedL1CaDRAFT_10000806_pt1 | contig 20520 bp, 20 predicted proteins | sample WetSurSL1Cattail_FD_9464 | JGI IMG/M metagenome (IMG submission 9464)
CCGCCAAGCGCGTAAGCACCGGAAAGATAGTTCAAACCGGTAGTTGAAAGACTGAATACGATTCCAGCCGCAATCCCAGCTACGCTTCCTCCGGAAACTCCGCCGTAACGCGCGGCAAGCAGAACCAAGATAATTGCCAGCACACGTCCAAGTGACACCGCGCCCACATTTAAGTTGGCAAGCGAAAGCAGGATGACTCCGGCCGTCAGGGCTGCACAGGCAATTTCCTGTGCGGTCATCTCACCGACTTTTTTGCCGGCCTCCACAAGAGAGGTTGTCCGGGCAAAAAAGTACGCCACACCCGCCGCAATCAACGATTCTGCCACGTACATGGCAACCGTTGCAGAGGTAGATCCATTGACTATGATAATGGCCAATCCGGTCGCCATCACCGGTAAAAAAGCGGTGACCGGCGCAAAACCCGGATGCATCCTGAGTTTCACCAGATCATTTAACGTCCAGCGAATTGCCGCCGCCGCTAAAATCCCGGCAATGTAATGAACCGGCACTGTTGCCGAAGAAGGAAGCAGATAACCCGCCGCACAGCCTAAAATCACACTCCACAGTGAGGAGTAGGGAAACGCCGCCACCGCTGCCACGCCGAACGGCGCATACTTCCCAAATACAAGTCCGCGGGCGCATAGCAACCCCAACGTGAAATAAACTAGCTGCTTCGCCAAAACTTTTGTGGGAACCGAAGCCGCCTCCACAAAGCTGACGCGCTCCGCCTTTGCCTTTATCATTTTATGACCATTCCTTTCTTGAACAAGCCGTTTGAAAGAGTTATCTCAAACCAATAATCAATATGAAATATTTGGTAACTTGTCCATTTTTTGGTACTTTTGATTATACTATACGTATATGCGCAGCGTTGTCATAACGTGTTGTAATAATTTGACGGTTTAAATCATATTATGAACGTTTTTCATTTTTTTTAAATTTGTAAGGTTTTTTGTAGTCACAGGCTGGCAACTGTGGTAAAATAATATTTAATATATTTCTGAATGACATAGAAATCACTGTAGTATAAATTTGCTTGGAGGGTGAAAAAATGGAGTATTCTTTTTCCGATCGTGTTTTAACATTGAAACCATCGGCAATCAGAGAGATTTTTAAATATGCGGCAGACCCGAGCGTAATCTCGCTCTCTGCCGGCAACCCCGCACCGGAGGCTTTCCCTGTGAAGGAAATCGCGGAAATCTCCGCAAAGATTTTTTCGGAACGCCCGATTGACGCGCTCCAATACAGTATCACGGAGGGCTACCCTGCTTTAAGAAATCAACTTACCGCCTATATGAAGGAAAAGCACAATGTTGGGCGTGACTTTGACAACATCCTGATTACGAGCGGCGCACAGCAAATCATGGACTTGGCAACAAAATCGCTCTGCAATGAAGGTGACGTGGTAATTTGCGAAGCACCGAGTTTTATCGGTTCATTAAACACCTTCCGCTCCTACAATGTCCGCCTGTGCGGTATTCCGATGGAAGCGGACGGAATGAATATAACTGAACTGGAAAAAGCGCTGCAGAAAGAAACACGCGTCAAATTCATCTACACCATACCGAACTTTCAGAACCCGGCCGGAGTCAGCATGAGTTGGGAAAAGCGAAAACAGCTTTATGCTTTGGCGAAGAAGTATCAGGTTTTAGTGATTGAGGATAATCCATATGGAGATTTGCGTTTTAAAGGCGAGCATATTAAAACGATCAAGTCACTGGACGAAGACGGACTTGTCATTTACGCGGGAAGTTTTTCCAAAGTAATTTCCCCCGGAATGCGTGTCGGCTACACAATTGCGCCGAAGGAATTGCTGCAAAAGATGATCGTCTGCAAGCAGGGCGAGGATGTTCACACCAACATCTGGTCACAAATTGTCTGCAGTGAATTTATGGCTCACTACGATTTTGAAGCACACCTCGAACGGCTTCGCGCCATTTACCGCAAGAAATCGAAGATTGCGATGGATGCGCTCGACAAATATCTTGCGCCAAAAGTAACTTACCATCCGATTGAGGGCGGCCTGTTCATCTGGTGTACCCTGCCTGACGGCGTTAACATGCAGGACTTCTGCAAGCAGGCAGTTCTGCGCAAGGTCTGCGTCGTTCCCGGCAACGCATTTTTAACAGACGAAAACGAACCGTGCCAGTCATTCCGCATTAATTTCTCTACTCCGACCGACGAGCAGTTGGTAAAGGGAATTCAGATTCTCGGTGAACTGGCCGATGAGATGATAAAATAATATCCGATCAATCAAAAATCTTTATATCTACTTTCTCCCACCACATTAAGGGAGAAGAAAGTAAGAATACCAATAATTTGGAGGCAATCTAAAAATGGAAACCACTCATATTGAGCGTAAGAAAGTAATATTCAGCGCAATTCAGCCAAGCGGAACCATCACGCTGGGAAATTATCTGGGAGCGCTCAAAAATTGGATCAGCTTACAGGATGAATACGACTGCATTTACGCGCTGGCGGATCTTCACACGATCACCGTGCGGCAGAACCCGGCGGAATTTCGCCACAGAGTACTGGAAGCCTACGCGCTTCTGCTTGCCTGCGGTATCGATACGGAAAAAAGTCCGTTCTTTATTCAAAGCCAAGTGCCAACCCACGCTCAGCTTGCATGGGTTTTAAACTGCTACACCCAGTTCGGCGAGTTGCAGCGCATGACGCAATTTAAAGATAAATCAGCCACACACGCCGATAACGTGAACGCAGGACTTTTCACCTACCCAAGCTTAATGGCGGCAGATATTCTTCTTTATCAGGCAGATTTGGTTCCTGTGGGGGCAGACCAGAAGCAGCATATAGAGATTACCCGCAATATTGCAGAACGCTTTAACGGCATTTACAGCCCCACCTTTACCATACCGGATGCCTATATTCCAAAGCAGGGAGCACGCGTGATGTCCCTGCAGGACCCGACAAAGAAAATGAGCAAATCCGACGAAAACGTCAACGGCTATGTTGCCGTACTCGACAAACCGGACGACATTATGCGCAAGTTCAAGCGCGCCATCACGGACAGTGACGCCTGTGTACGTTTTGCCGACGGCAAAGACGGAGTGAATAACCTGATGGGCATTTATGCCTGCGTGACCGATTTAACAAATGAGCAGATTGAAAAAGAGTTCGAAGGCAAAGGCTACGGCGACTTCAAGTCCGCTGTCGGAGAGGCGGTCGTCGAACATCTTCGTCCGATTCAGGAACGCTTTGCCGATTTCAGCAAGAACAAGGATTACCTTGAAAAATGCTACACCGAAGGGGCGCAGAAAGCGCTCAGCATTTCAACCCGCACCCTCAACAAGGTCATGAAGAAAGTCGGATTTATCCCCAAAGCTTTTTAACGCTTATCATTTTTTCTGACTGTTCTACTATAGAAATTTAAAAACTCCAGATTACCAAAAGCGCAATGCGCAAACGGTTTCTGGAGCTTTTATTATTAATTTTCAGTTTGCTGGGGAACCCCAATGAATATCGATGTTGTCCCCGTCTTCCAGATTTTGCAGATACGCCGCATCCTGCCCGTTTACTTCTATCACGATTATCCTGCCCTGCGGCTTGGTAAGATCAATATCAACAAGATTCAGCATATCGATAATCACATACGGCGAATGGTCCGGCTTGATTGGGAGCTCCAAAGGAGCTCCGTTCAAAGTAAAATGGATTAACCCTACGCTCTGCGCTTCTTCCGGGGTTGGAGCCTCCTCCGGAGCAGCCTCCTGCGGAACCGGTTCTTCCAAAGCCGGTGCTTTCACCGGGACATCGTGGCTTTCCGCTTGGGAAGATTCCTCTGCGAGTGGCTCAGCGTCATTGGCATATTCTATATGATCTCCGTCAGACAATTGATAATCTAAATTTTCAGGATGTCCGTTTACCAATAGAATTTTGCCATCAGCGCTGTAATTGGTTGCCTGTATGAGATCTCCCAGTGTAACGATCTGGCTCGTTTCGACCTGATCATGATGATTCAGCTTTTGATCAGGCAGTGCAGGCAATCCGTTTACCCTGGTGTGTGTGCCGATGATTAAAGAAACATCACGGAAGGTGACTCTGCCGGCCGGTTCAAATTTCACAACCTCGCTCAGAAGCGGCTGTGCATCTTTACCGGGTACCGCGGGCGTAAATTCAATCGCGTCACCGGCTTTAATCAAGGTCGAAATCGTTGCATCCGCACCGTTAATCAGAATTTTTGCCACGTCCGGGTGACCGCCATACAGTATTTTCTTCTCTCCGTTCAGTTCAATCATGATACTTTGTCCCGAACGGCTGATAAATTGGCTGTAACTGAATCCATTCATCAGCAGTACGTCCAGCACCGTCAGCTTTTTGCTCCGGAACAGCTTTGCTTTGCTGCCGTTGAGTGTAATAGAAAAGCTGTCGCTGATCAAATTGAGCGCGGCGGAAATGGCAATTCCCAGCGGAGTCGCGAATTCCGGCCCGGTGATGTCAAGATTCGGAGCAGAAACATGCATCATAAAATTATTTCCACCGATTGCCACTCTGTTTGGTTCTAATTTAAGACATTCCGCAACACCGGCACACATTCCCTGTAATTTACTTCCTCCTCCTACTAAAAAAACCGCAGAGGTCGGCTCGCCGTTGGCTTTAATAATATCCTGCGCAATTTCATTGCAAAGCAGTCGCATGACCGGCTGGATATCATCACGTATTTGGGCAGATGTCATTGTATGGTCAAACCCTAAAATATCTTTAAATGATACATCCTCTTCTTTACTGATTCTGAGTTTGATTTCTTCGGCGGCGTTGAAATCCAGCAAATATTTTTTCATGATCGCTTCGGTAACTTCATCACCGGCTACTGTTGCCATCGTATAGGCGACCACGCCGCCGTCCTTTGAAATGGCAATATCGGACGTACCCGCGCCAATGTCAACCAGTGCCAGATTAAGCAGCCTCAACTGCTGGGGAATCGCGGCGTTCATGGCAGCGATCGGTTCCAATGTAAGGCTGGATACATCGAGCCCGGTTTTATGCATCGTGGTATAGAGACTGTCCACAACTTCTCTCGGCAAAAAGGTAGCAATCACTTCGACGCCGATTCGCTTCCCTTTATGATCCAAAAGGCTGGAAATTGGATAATCATCCAAAAGATATTCCATTACCGAATAGCCTACGAGATAAAAAGTGTGCTGATCATCCACACTATTTCCGGGTTCGAACTGCCGCTCCGCCACTTCAATTGCCCCCGCCTCCAGACGGCAAACCAATTCCTGGTCAATGGACTGGGAATCTTGAAGCGCAATTTCGTAAGAGGCTTTCTGTGTTTTCAGTGCACGTCCGGCGGCCGCTACGCAAACCTGCTTGAGCGTATAACCAAGCCGCTTTTCAAGGCGTTCCTTAACAAGCCGCGCTACCTTGCTCACTTGTTCAATATCCTCAATTTGCCCGTCAATCATGGCGCGCTTAGTGTGTTCGGCCGTTTCAACCGCTTGGATGCGCAGGATTTCTCCATCCAGCAAACCGACAATGCCAATCACGCTGCGCGTGCCGATATCCAGCGCAAAGACATAATCAGCAGGAGCCGTTTTAACAACCGGATTTTTTGCTAAATTGTGCTGACGCTTATTGCCCATTCGATATGGCCCTCCGTCTTTCCGAATTTTATCTTCAAACCGAACCGTCTGACTTTAGAAAGCCATGATTCGGGACACATTAACAGTATGTACCAATTAATTTTACTACGAATCTCTTCTAAATGCAATCCAGCCAGCCCGCAATGGCGCGTTGTTAAAAAATATAATAATTGTTAATGTATACTTATTATATCGGCACAAATTAGAGGGAATGAATAAAAATGCGTCCTGTCTATGTAGACAGGACGCTGAAAGCCCGCCAAAATTGGTGGATTAATTTCTGCTTGGCTTTTTCTCTATCACATAGCGTTTCCCCTGCCAAGTGTTTTTCTGCTTAAGAGCCTGATCAATTCCGCCAAGTACGGCAATTTTATTCACACCCCAGCGCGGCGCAATCAGTTTGTCATGCGCCCCGTCTCCGGTAATCCGCTCAATCACCGTTTCACGCGGAAAGACTTCAAGCTGAGAGCAAACGACATCGATGTATTCTTCTTTCGCCATTGGAATCACCTGCCCTGCAGCATACTGGCGCGCCAATTCCGTTCCCTTCATAATCTGCAAGAGGTGGATTTTAACCGCATCGGCTTTCAGTCTTCCAATTTCACTCGCCGTTTCCAGCATCATTTCCGCTGTTTCACCGGGAAGCCCATTAATGATATGAACACAAACTCGGATACCGCGCGACTTCAGCTCTCCATAAGTCTTTAAGAACTCGGCGTAGTTGTGCCCCCGATTTATCTTTACGGCTGTTGTGTCGTGAACAGTCTGGAGTCCAAGTTCAACGGTAAGGTAAGTACGCAGGGACAATTCGGACAGATAGTCCATTGTATCCTGTTCCAATGAATCGGCGCGCGTGGCGATACTGATTCCGCATACGCCGTCCATTTCAAGAACTCTTTCATACAGCGCGCGAAGGGCTGGGAGAGGAGCATACGTATTGGTGTGCGCCTGAAAATAGGCAATCACATCCGCGTCGCTTCTTTTTTCCCGAACCCGGCAAAGTTCTGCCCTTACCTGCTCCACCGCGCTTTTACCTGTGCTGTCAGTAAAGTCACCGCTTCCGCCAAGGCAGTAGGTACAGCCGCCGATTCCTTTTGAACCATCCAGATTCGGGCAGGTAAACCCGGCGTCGATTACCGCCTTGAACACCCGACGGTCAAATATGGTTTTCAGATGATAGCTGAGGGTGTGATACCGTTTATTATCACTGGAATATTGAAAGGGACTTCTTTCCATTATTTATCTGTCTCCCTTAACATTTCGCAACGCACTAACTGAATGGTACTTTTTCAGCCTCATTATTTGTTGAATATCTGTCATGGTCTGAAATGCTCGCGAACCAGCTGAATATATTGATCCGGAAACTTCAAGCTGACGCCATGCCCACAGTCTGGAACCAGTTTCAATTTGCTGCCTTTTATTGTATCATGGAGAATGGCAGCGGATTTTCTCATCATGGCGTATTCTTTTTCACCGCACATCACAAAGCAATCCGCTGTTGTTTTTTCCAAATTAGAAGGAACCGCAAACCGTACGTTATCCGCCATCATGTTAATCATGGATTCTTTTGACATGCCGGCGCTGTCACGATAATAATCTTCAAACATATCCTCCGGCAGGTACATCTGCTTGGCCTGAAGCTTTGCGAACCACCTTTGATTGACAAGTGGAAGAGAAAGGTTCAACATTGGCTTGGTGATCTTTTCCATCATTTTACTCGGCAAAACCAATGCGCTTTCAATCACTGCTTTCTTGGCAATGTGATTTGACTTTGCCAAAATATCAACAGTAACCTGTGCACCGATAGATAGCCCGCAGACGGCAAATACGCTTCCGTTGAAGTTCTCATTAATAAATGAAATCACTTGATCGGCGCTATAAGAAATGGAATGGAATACTGTTGTATTTTCTTCTCCGTGTCCGTCAAAAATCGGAGTGACAATATGATATTCCTCTTGAAAAGCTTCAATCTGCGGTCTCCACATCCAGTTTGAAAGCCCGCCTCCATGAAGAAGAATGAGCACAGGCTTAGTCCGGTTTCCAAATTCTTTAAAGATCATAATAGAAACTCCAATTCAAAATGTACCACAGTGTAATGCACTGCCATTATTTCAAATACATCGCGGTAAGGTACCTTTTTCCGGTTTCCGTCTTAAAATATTTTTGGAGGACGGTTTGCGCCTGGAGTTCGGTCATGCTGTCTTCATAAAGATTAACCAAAAAATCTGCTTCCACCAAAATCTGATAATCCATCCCGTCAATTTGCGTGTACGTGTGATGATGACCGATCAGAAAACAAACCCTTTCAATCAAATCAAACGGCACATCTGAATTTTCGAGCATTTCTTTCGCGACCGGCGGGCCCTCCAGTTCCTGATATTTCCCGCTGGAAGAACCGTATTTCTGTTCACTGTTCCGAATTCCGATATCATGCAGAACAGCCGCGAGTTCTAAAATCTCCATCGTTCTTTCGTCCAACGATTCCAGTTCTCCAATAGATTTGGCAAGCGCATACACCTTGAGCGCGTGGTGTACTCTTTTGGGGTCTGCTTCGTTATAGTGTATCATCGCTTGGATGATACTACTGATCTCAACGTTCATTCTAGCACTCCTTCCAGTCGTCTACTCTGCATAAATTTTCAGTTTTTCTAAGTTCAAAATTCGAAATGAACTGCCGGAAAAAGAAAGAATTCCTTCATCCCTCATCCGCCCCAGTTCGCGCGACATTGAGGGGCGTGAAACGTTGAGGAAGTCGGCCAACTCATTGCGGTTAAACGGTAACGTAACATTAAGGTTTTCCATTTTTGAATATTGTTCATAAAGGAACGTACTCAGTTTTCCCCTCATGCTTTTAATCACCAGATAATCAATTTTTCGGTTGAGATACAACGCTTTGTCCGCTACAAGATGAACAAGATTCATTGTAAGCTGTCTGTGCCACGGGCAAACCTTCTGGCAGGAGCTGAGTATTTTTTCAGGCAAAAAATAAAGCACCGCACTTTTTTCCAGTGAAAAAATCGTAGCAGGCGCGCGCTGAGAATCGGCAAGTGCCGCGACCTCACCAAAAATTCCGCCGGCCTGTATCTTATTCAGTACAATCCGTTCGCCGAGCGCTGTTTCTTTTGTAACAGCCACCGCGCCCGCAAACACAACACCAATTTCTCTTAATGGAGCGCCCGCCTGCGCAATCAGTTCACCTTTTGCGTATTCCACACTGCGAGGCGAAATACAGCCCAGCATTTGCGCAATTTCATCCGCTTTGATTCCCTGAAACAGTACGCATTTGAGAAGCACATTAACATATGTGTCAAAAATAAAATCGCGCCCTTTCCATCTCGTAGCCATAGCTACGGACATAATAAAGAAATTATACTATACTCTTAACTGAAAGACAAGGAGCGAATAAATCTTTTGGATTACATCTTTCAAAATTACAAATGATATTAAAATATATTGCGTTAAATCGCATGGAGGAAAATTATGAAACGTAAAATTATCAGCATTGATACCGAAAATTGCAACGGCTGCGGCCTGTGCGTAAATGCCTGTCACGAGGGTGCACTCAAACTGATCAACGGCAAAGCCGTCCTGACAAGTGACAGCTACTGTGACGGGCTTGGCGACTGCCTGCCGGAATGCCCCACCGGAGCAATTCAGATTATCGAGCGTGAAGCCGACGACTACGATGTTGAAGCTGTAAAGCAAAAAATGCAAGCAGAATCCGATCATAAACACCCCTCCGGCGGCTGCCCGGGAAGCATGGCACGCACCATGGAAAGAAGAGTACAGCAAAGCGCTGCGGAAGTGCCTCCCGCACAGTCTGAGCTGCGGCAATGGCCTTGCCAGATCAAGCTGGTTTCACCGAACGCTCCTTATTTTCATGGTGCAAATGTTGCTATTTGTGCGGACTGCACGGCATACGCTTACCCCAACATTCATAAATTCATGAAAAATAAAGTTACACTCATCGGATGCCCAAAGCTCGACGATACGGACTACAGTGAAAAACTGACAGCAATTCTCAGCCAAAATGACATACAGAGCATCACTGTGGTGCGCATGGATGTTCCATGCTGCGGCGGTATGGTGAACTACGTGAAATCCGCTCTGCAAAAAAGCGGCAAGATGATTCCATGGCATATCATCACCATTTCCACGGACGGCAGGGTCATAGACGAATAATGTCGTTCAATATAGCAAAAAAGAGCTTGACACAGCGTCTGAGCGCTGTGTTCAAGCTCTTATAAAAATTAGTTAAAGCCCTTTCATGGGCGGTGCTGTCTGCTTGGTGTGTTTTGCCTTACCCTGAAGTTCCGGAACCGGAGCAACATCATTCTTTGGAATATGCGTCTTATGGTTACTCTCCGTACCGTGCGGATCTTTCGGGTCCGGCCGTCTCATCCCGGCTTTTGCCATTCTATTGTTTCCTCCTGTCATTTAAAAAACTTCAATTATATTTTTATTTGCTCTGTTTTGACAAGAACCGTATCAAACATCGTCATTTTTGACAGACTGCTTTTTGGCATTTTTGTTTTGATTCTGATTTTCTCTGGTGATCGGAGTCTGCCCGTTTGCCTTTTGCATTCTGGCCTTCTTGTTGTCAGGCTGGCTGTCTTTTGGCATTTGAATTCCTCCTACATAATATGATTTTCAAAACTTTCCCCGGAAACCTTCAAACCAAGGCCGTCCAGTTTTTTGCAGATTTGGTCGTGGCTCGCTCCGGTAGTATCAAAGTCGACAGCCACACGCTTGAGGTCATTCGTAACGCTTACAGAAATCACACCCGGAATTAAATTAATCTGACGTTTCAATTCCTTTTCATCATGCTTTCCATCTAAATTTTCTAGATCAAAATACATGCTCGCTTTTGACATAAAATCACCCCTGTGCTTATTATGCACAGGGGTGATTCGCTTTATGAAGGGAACCGCTGAATAAATCCTGGGACACATTGTGCCGCCCAATTTTCGGACGGACAGCGTCAAGAATGTTTCGAATACGGCAAGCATTTGTGTGCAGTCTGCACAGTTTGGCTTAATCAGTGCCTTCTAAACCTTTTTCCAATTCATTAAAATCATTGATTGGCGGCGAGCAGGCGTTATTTTGGCACACATAAAAGGTGCTTTTGCCATTCTTTAGACTATAGTCTTTCGTAAATTCCGCAATTTTCCGAATCTGCTCGGAATTCTTTTCATCAATGACAAGTACCGCAGTATTAGGAACGAATTTTTTTCGAATTAGCGTTTTGAGTTTTTCCAAATCATCAGAAATTTCCATAACACACACAATTTCTTGCGCCGGATAAAGTGCGAGCATCAACGCCATCAATGCAAAACTGTAACCTGCGGGATACCCTTTCACCGCCGCAGCCAGAAATTCCAGCTGGCTGGCAGCGATTTCCTCCAATTGGGCGTCTCCGGTCAGCTTGGCAAGCTTCATCAGGCAGTACCCGGCAACCGAGTTGCCCGACGGAATTGCGCCGTCATAGGTTTCTTTTGGACGATAAATCAAATGCTCTGCATTTTTTGCAGTAAGAAAGAATCCGCCATCCTTTTCATCCCAAAAATCATCCAGCAATTTCTTGTTAAAATGAACTGCCTGTTCCAAATAGTCGGCATGAAAGGTGGCATCGTACAATTCCAGCAATGCCCAGATAAAAAAGGTATAATCGTCAGCACTGCCTTTTCCGGAAGTTTCTCCATCACGAAAGCGTACACACAAACCTCCAGCTCCATCAGTGAGGCTTTTTAATAAAAATTCAGTTGCATTCTGCGCCACGTCCAAATAGGTTTCATTTCCTAAAATTCGATATGCCTTGGCAAAAGCAGCGATCATCAGCGCATTCCATGAAGTCAGGATTTTATCATCCTTATGAAGTGCAGTACGTGTGAGGCGGTAAGCATAAACCTTAGGAATCAGATTTTTGATGCGCTCGTCAGGCTTGTCAAAGTCCGGGTTTCCGATCCGGTTTGGAATATTTTTTCCTTCAAAGTTTCCCTTGTCAGTAATATGAAAAAAGTTATTAAAATAGGTTCCATCTTCCTCACCCAAAAGGGAGATCAGTTCTTTGGGAGTGAAAACATAATATTTTCCTTCTTCACCGTCACTGTCCGCGTCCTGCGCGCAATAAAACCCGCCGCTGCTGTCTGTCATTTCACGTTGCACATAATTTAAAATATTTTCCGCAACGGTTCTGTAAAAGGATGTGCCCGTAACCTGATACGTTTCCAGATAAGCCATGGCAAGCAACGCGTTATCATAGAGCATTTTTTCAAAATGCGGAACAAGCCACCTGGCATCTGTTGAGTAGCGTGAAAATCCAAAACCGATATGGTCATAAATTCCGCCCTGAGCCATTTGATTCAAAGTCTTTTCTACCATAGCAAGCGAGCGGCCGTCCTTTTCCAATAGATGATACCGCAATAAGAATAGCAAGTTGTGAGGCGTTGGAAATTTAGGGCTGCTGCCGAACCCGCCATATTCCCCGTCAAAATTTTGAACAAACTGATTCTGAGCGGCAAGAAAATCTTCCTTTGTCGGTTCTATGCTGCCCTCTCCGCCCGCTTGCGCCTGAACTGCTTCAATAATCCGGTCGCTTGACTGAAGAAGCTCGTCTCTGTTCTCCTTCCACCGCTCTGTGACAGCAGCCAGTAAGTCGAGAAGACCAGGCATGGAATACCGCGAATCCTTTGGAAGATAGGTACCCGCATAAAATGGCTTTTGCTCTGCCGTCATCAAAATGGTGAGTGGCCATCCGCCGCTCCCGGTTAAGGCCTGACAAACCGCCATATACACAGCATCCACATCCGGGCGTTCTTCTTTATCCACTTTAACAGCGATAAATCCGCGGTTCAACGCTGCGGCAACCTCGTCATCCTCAAAGCTTTCATGTGCCATCACATGGCACCAGTGACAGGTAGAATACCCGATACTCAAAAAAATCGGTTTATCTTCGTGCCTCGCTTTTTCAAAGGCTTCTGTTCCCCAAGGGAACCAGTTTACCGGGTTATAAGCATGCTGCAGCAGATATGGGGATTTTTCATTGATTAATTTATTGGGTATCCTATTCTTATTCATGGCATCACCACCCATCTAACGCAACATTATTTGAATTTTATTTCAATGGTAATATTGTTATCCGTTCTTATCCATATGATACATCAATGGCTGATTTAAACTCGTTTTTTGCATGTCCATAATATAAATGCTTGCCGGGCTTTATGCTTTTAAAATTGTTGCTCAATCAAATTATCCAGATTAATTCCCATTACACTCCCATTAAAATAAGGCGATTTTCAGGAAAACTTCGCCCGTAAATTTTACGATCTGCGTCAACAATAAAAACAGATGCGGGAACGCAAAATACGCCACTATGGAGTTGTACAATTCCATAGTGGCGTATTGGGATTTGTGTTATTGCTGTCTAATCTGATCCAGATAATACGATCAAATGGACTTATAATACCTTCTCGTATATCGGACAGTATTCCATGATTCTTTCAGGTACCCAAACAGCCAAAAAGTCATATCTGCTCCTGAGATTCTCAATTTATTTGTCCTTTTTCTTCTTTGTAATTAATTGAGGCTGAGTTACGACCTCTCTTACAAATGTTGAGGGAGCAGAGACTTTTACATCTGCTTTCTTCTTTTTCTTAACTTCCTTTTTAATATTCTTATCGCCCATTTTATGTTCTCCTTTATCATTTATGTTTTGTATACTCAATGAAAATATTATCTTCAGTATAAACCTATTCCTCATAAACATCAAATAGACATCAATTTTTAATTAGAATTGTTTCAGTTATATTCTTATTCCCATTAACGAATAAGCGCAAGCTTCTATCCATCCGATATCCAAACAAATACGAACACGCCTGCTTGAATTATTTGAGACGTTTATCATCTTTTCGTTCAGTAAATCTGGAAATAATAATCACCAAAGCAATAATCATCAAAGTAAAGATCGCATAAAAAATCGACCCAAGCGGCTCAATCTTAAAATAATCAAGCAGTCCCGTTGCAAAAGCCAGCACACTGCCGCCCAAACAGAACCATCTGATTAATTTCTTGTATTTTTCTTCCATACCTTTTTTAATGACTTCATTGTTGTATATTGACCCTTTTCCAGTAACTCCGCAGTATAGCATATAAACCCCTGAAATTATCACACATACATCGAATATTTGAGAATATGTATCCATTTTATGAATTTCCTTTCTTAGTCGATTTAAAAGATTACCCTTTAAAACCTTTATTTCCTGATTATTTTATAAGATTGGTTCAATCTATCCATAGTATACCACGGAAGTACAATCGATTGACATTACTGTAATAGAAATTTCAAAATATTATCATTCTCTCAAAAGAATTTATTCTGAAATATGAGGAATAATAATCCAAGTCGGAAATTGGCTTTTGAATCGGGACAAGTATGGAGAAAAAGATGAAAAAACGAGAAAAAGGGCTGTCGGCATGGCAACTTACCATGATGGCATTAGGCACGGTAATTGGGGGGTCATTCTTTCTTGGTTCCTCGGTAGCGATTCATGCCGCAGGTGCTTCTGTTTTAATTTCCTATATATTAGGAGGCGTTCTGGTCTATTTTATTCTTTACGCACTGTCGGAAATGACGGTAGCCAACCCCGATTCCGGTTCCTTTCGCACCTTTGCGGCGGAGGCCTTTGGGCAGGGAACCGGATTTGTTGTGGGCTGGGTGTATTGGACCGGCATGATTCTGGCGATGTCCAGTGAAGCCACGGCCGTGTCTATCCTTATCCGCCAATGGTATCCCAAAATATCCATTGCCTTCCTTGGCAGCATCATTATCATTGCGGTTACACTGCTTAATCTATTGGGAGCTGATAAACTCAGCAAATTGGAAAGCGGCCTTGCGTCTGTTAAACTGTTAGCAATTGTTTCTTTTATTATTTTAGCAGTAATGCTAATTCTAGGGCTGTACGCAGGCAAGCCGGCAATCGGTCTAGGCGTATTGAAAAACGAGTCCTTAATGCCCGGCGGGATAAAGGGAATCGCAGGAAGTATGCTTATCGTGATGTTCGCCTACGCAGGGTTCGAAATCATTGGTTTAGCCGCTTCAGAAGCGGATGACCCCAAAGAGACTGTCCCTAAAGCAATTAACTATACCGTTCTATGCCTTATCGGCTTATATATTCTCTCCGTGGCCGTAATGCTGCCGCTGATTCCTACCGCGGATATCAGCGAGAACGTAGGACCAATGGTAGCGGCACTGGACAAAAGCGGTATCGGATGGGCAGGAACCGCAATCAATGTCGTGCTGATCACAGCGATCCTTTCTACCATGCTGGCAGCGATGTTCGGACTCGGGAGAATGATGCGTTCGCTTGCCGATGAAGGCCTTGCGCCAAGCCTGTTAAAAGATAAAAAAGATGTCCCTTATCGCGGAATCCTGTTTTCCGGCTTAGGCATGATTTTAGGCCTGGGTATCGGCTTGTTTTTTCCAAGCGTTTACTTATTTTTGGTAAGCTCAGGAGGATTTGCTTTACTTTTCACTTACGCTATCATTATGGCCACCCATATACGCTTTCGCAAAAAGCACGGCTGCCCTCCGGATGGAAAGTGTCAGCTGTACGGTTACCCGTATTCCTCAATCGGGGTGTTAATTGCATTGATTATTATCATCTGCAGTATGCCGTTTGTATCAGGGCAAGCATCCGGACTCATTGCCGGCGTGATTATCATCGCCTTTTACACCATATGTTATTTCATCATGAGATATTTTACGGCAAAAAAGCGTTAATCATACTAATTCAATGAGGAGACCCATTTTACCCGTAAGATCAGGATAATTGAGATGATCGCCGCAACATAGTTGGAGAATAGATTGCCCCAGAAAACAGAATAGAATTGCAGTACCTGCTCTGTGGCGAGAATAAAAATAAACCGCAGAAACCAGATACGGAGGATACCGATCACCATGGGTACACTTGTTTTTCCAAGTCCTATAAAAGCGCCCTGTACTCCCATGCAAACTCCAAAGCCCACCACAGAGTAGGTGTAAATATGCAGCGCATGGTTGGCTATTTCCAATACGTCCGCCCTTTGGGTGAATAATACGGTAAGATACGGTGAGGCCGGTACAATAATACCAATAATCGCAACCGCAGTGATTGCGCTGGCAACACAGCCGATCAAGGTTGAGCGTTTGGCCTTATCCGCCTGTTTCGCACCGATATTAATACTGACCATCGTGGTGATCGCTGCGCCGAAGGAAGCGGGAAGATTGAAGCATACCGCGGTGATATTGTTGGCAATTCCCTGTCCGTTCAATACGACCGCACCATACTTTTGAGTTTCATGATTAATTAGGAAGAAACCAAAGTTCAGCATCAGGCTGGTAAGCATGGCGGGAATTCCAACTTTAATTAGCTGCCCGATGAGCTTCTTATCAAGTTTAAACCCTTTTAGGAAAAGCTGATCTTCCCCCTTCTTTACGAAAAGTTCGTAAAACATCCAAACACAGATCAGCACGTTTGAGCAAAAGGAGGAAAGGACGCAGCCTACTATTTCCATGCGCAGTCCGACTACAAATACAAAGTTGAATATAATCTTGAGCACCAGCATTATGACCATACGGATAAAGGTAGCTTCCGGTTTTCCTGTGGCATTCTTAATGGCATTGTAAATGCTCTCCAAAAACGAAAACGGCAGGACGAAGGAATAAAGACTGATATATAACATGACATTATGTGATATTTCAGCGTCTACGTTGGATGAAATCGGCAGCGCCAGCAGAGCCGAAGCCGGTGCGATACAAAAACCCACAACAAAGGCGAACACAACGATCTGCACGGATATTTTTTTGACTTTTTCAAAATCCCCCTGACCGTTGGCCTGCCCGATAATCGCCATCGCCGCCACGCTCAGGCCCTGAGCCAGCGCTGTCATCATATTGACAACCGGCTCGCTGTATGTAACTGCGCTCGCCACCAGCGTTCCCGCGGCATTGTTAATAAACAGGCCATCAGACAGCGGCATAAGTGCCTGAATGACGCTCATCATCAGCGTGGGCAGCGACAGCATCATCAGTGTCTTTACAATGCTGCCATGCAAGATCTGATCACGTCGCTGTTCTGTGCTTTGATGTAAAAACTCAATATTCAATAGTAACCCGCTTTCTTTTTATGAGCTTATATTTTATCATCATAGTCGATCGTTTTCAAGGGTTATATAGGGTATTATTGACATTTCTCTTGTTTTATGTCTATTAATGTCACTTATAAGTAATTATTCGCTCTTGCAGTTTATCTAATAAGCGGTATTTTTTTCTCTTTATTTATCTATTCGTTAAAAACACAAGACCGCCTTACCGATATTCCTCGGTAAGGCGATCTCACAAACTATTTTCAGAAGATAAATCAATTCTCATCGGCATTTAGCCGATGACCTGTATATTACGTTAGAAACGTTTTTAAGTACCTGTTGATTTAAAAGTGTTCAATAGGTTCTGAATTTATACCTCTATTGTGCCAATCAAACTTCTCATTGCTAAAATCGTTCTGCTGATGAGATCATCCAAAGTCCAGCCAAGCATTTCAGCACCGTTGCTGATAACGTCTCTGGAACAGCCGGCGGCAAAATTCAACGACTTAAACTTTTTCTTTACGGATTTCAGTTCCAAATCCGATACGCTTTTCGACGGACGCATCAGCGCGACCGCGCCGATTAACCCAGTGAGTTCATCGGTGGCGTAAAGAATCTTTTCCATAACATGTCCCGGTTTAATTTCGACAGTAAGCGCATAACCATGACTGGCAGTGGCGCGGATGATCTTTTCATCGATTCCCAGCTCCCTCATGATTTCCTGGCTCTTGATACAATGCTGCTCAGGATACTTTTCAAAGTCCAAGTCATGGAGAAGGCCGACCACTTTCCAAAGCTCCACATTTCCTTTGTCATATTCTTCGGCAAAATAGCCCATCACACCGGATACAATCTTCGCGTGTTTCAAATGGAATTCATCCTGATTATATTGCTCCAAAAGGGCTTGCGCCTCAGCCATGGTTGGGATGGTACTCATTTTTATTTCTCCTTTTTATTTGGCCATACAGCTTTCAACAAGATGATCTCTTTGCAAGTGTTCCATCCATGTCAAAAGCGATTAGTTTGATATGCATACTAAATCTTTGATCCTTTTGAATCATACTCTATTTTATATCTATACTATTATACAATGCTTTGTACAGTTTTCCAAGTAAAATGGCAAGTTCACTAAAGAAATAATCCATTAAATTACCATATGTACTAAAACATTGAAGCATGCCCGACCATATCATGTTGATTCATCTTTAAATACACTTTAATTATTTTATACTTCTCCCCCGCCGCAGGCGGGGAAGAAGTATATTTTTATTAATGTTGCTTTAATAAAGAAACAGTTGCCGGACGCATAAAAGGCGCTGTGAAACCACAGCGCCCAATGACTACTTTACATAAGGAAGTAAATAAGCATATCCCTGCTCTTCCATCTGTTCGGCGGGAATAAAACGCAGCGCGGCGCTGTTAATACAATAGCGCTGCCCACCCAATTCCTCCGGCCCGTCTTCAAACACATGACCAAGGTGATCATTTCCCGTACGGCCGCGCACCTCAACACGCTTCATTCCATGAGAGCTGTCCTCCTTCTCCAAGATCACATTTGGATCAATTGGTTTGGAAAAACTGGGCCAGCCGCAGCCGGATTCGAATTTATCCGAAGACAGAAACAAGGGCTCTCCGGTAGTAAGATCAACATAGATGCCACGATCGAAATGATTCCAGAACTCATTGTGAAACGGAGGCTCAGTTTGACTGTTCTGGGTCACATCAAATTGTATTGGGGATAATTTCTTATTCATTTCCGCCTTTGTCGGGGCCTCGTATAGATGCGGGTCAACAATCGACTGTCCTGCTTTTTTGATCTTTTCTACTCCAATATGGCAATATCCGTTTGGATTTTTATCCAGATACTTTTGATGATATGTTTCCGCAAGATAATAATTTTCTAGAGGCTTTACCTCAATTGCGACCGGCTTTTCATATTTCTTTTGCAAGTTTGCAATCGATTCCATAATAACCGGTTCATCGTCATGGTTTATATAATAGATTCCGGTTCGGTACTGGCTGCCCGTATCACCGCCCTGCCGGTTCACCGAGACCGGATTGATTGCCTGATAGTACAATTCAAGCAAAAATGAGAGACTCACTTTCGTTGGGTCATAAACTACATGCACTGTCTCCGCGTGTCCAGTGTTTTTACTGCATACCTCTTCGTACGAAGGATTTTCAGTTTTACCGTTGGCGTATCCAACATCTGTTGCCGTAGCCCCGTGAACCGCGCCAAGATATTTCTCTGTTCCCCAAAAACAACCGCCCGCCAAATAAATTTCTGCCATTTTTCCTCCACTTCTGTTAACGCGTTCTTCCGAATATTTCCGGAGAAGCCTATCATAAATTATTCCACCCGCTGAAAGATATATTCATCGTTTTGCAGAACCCAATTACCCTTAAATTTCGCTCCCCAGGCGCCAAGTTCAAAATGCGTCCTTGCAATACCCAAATCAATGCCCTGATAAGAGCTTCTGTCTGCAACCTGTGCCGTTACCGTTCCGGCTTTATAAGTAAAATGAAACGGCTGCTTATTCATAGCTGACGGCGCTTTTGTTACGGCTTCGATTCCCTTTGTCACCCACTCAGGCAGCGCCGTGCTGGATTCAATAAAATCTTCCTGCTTTTTTGTCTTTCTGCCCACCAGCCCGATTGCTTTTTCTTTTAAGGTTTTCTGCTTGCCGACACACCCTACGGGAATGATGCAAAGCAGTTCTTCCTCGTTGGTCAGGCCGCTCTGTTTTTGGCAGACTTCTTTGTCAAAAGTTCCGCTTACCCAACAGGTGCCCAAGCCTTTTGCAGTGCACTCCAATACGATCAATTCGCCAAAGTAGCCGGCAAGTTCCTGTAAGTGCGGAAGTTTTTTATTGCCGGCCACTGCGAAATAAGACTGCACGCCATGAAACATTCCATAACTGCTGGAAAAGCTCTGAAACGCTTCCGCTCCATTATCAACGAAGCGGATAGAAAGCCCGCTTTCCCTGTTGCAAAGATCGACCAGACTCTGAATTTGTTTTACGGTATCCGGCTTCATTTTTTCATCACTATAGGTTCTTCGGGAAGTTCGTGCATCAATCGCACGCAGCCATTCTTGTTTCATTTCCATATTAGACACCTCATTTTCTGATTATAGAAGTACATCACTGTTCTCTACTCTCCCAATCGTTTTTCCGGGAAATTCGTTAATATATTTTTTATATTCTTCTCCCCACTGGTAGATCGCATCCAAAACCGGTAAAAATTTTTTACCTATTTCGCTTAATGAATATTCCACCTTGGGAGGAACCTGCGGATAAACAGTACGCTCAATCAGTTTAAAGTCCTCCAAAATGCGCAGCTGTTTTGTTAGTGTGGCTTGTGTTATCATCGGAAGCAGACGGTTTAACTCGCCGAAACGAACAGTGCCCTGACTTAAACGATACAGAATCAGGATAGACCATTTGCCGCCTATAATTTTTTGCACTGTGCACACGGGACATTTTCCAAACAGATCATCCATATTCTCCATGATTTCTCCATAGTATCATATATATACTTATTATTATTTAAGATTGTACTTGATAAATCTATTGTATCATATTACAATAGCCTTGTAAACTATAGCAATTTATTTAATAAACGGTACTTCCCCCCTTTATTCATTTAATTGCTATAAATGATATGAACAGAAATGAGGCACTCATATGGAAAAAATTCTTTCCTTTTTAAAAGAAAATCCGACCTTTTATTTTGCGACTGTTGAGAACGATAAACCACGCGTAAGACCGTTCGGCTTTTTTATGGAATGGCAGGG
>WSSedL1CaDRAFT_10000807_pt1 | contig 20519 bp, 23 predicted proteins | sample WetSurSL1Cattail_FD_9464 | JGI IMG/M metagenome (IMG submission 9464)
AAAACTACCTTTCAAAGTAGCCCGATTGATTCGGGCTCAATATAATCAGCCCGTTCAATCGGGTGCTGCTATCGTCAGCAAATTTTATTATCTTAAACATAATGTGCGCCATTGCCTGATTTACCAAGATGAAGAAGATTTATGGGAGCTTTTTAGCAAAATTATTAAATTAAACCTAGCCGGAGTGGTGATCCGCGGTTTTGAAGACTTGGGTGAGGCTGGTCCGGCACTGGTCGCCAGTTCTTTTACGGTGTTTCAGGATAATGGTAATTAGTTAGTAGCTATGGGTAAATAGATAAAGCCATTAAAAATTGCGCCATAGCTCAAAATTCCAATTGTTTTCCTTGGTGTCAAGATTGGAATCGCCGCCCAATGAGAGGGACCAAGAAGGATTAACAGCCCAATTGGTATCCAATCCCAGATTGGGTGAATGGACATCCCAGGCATTCATACCCAGTGAAAAGCGCGATGAAACCGGTACATCCAACCCCAAACCAAATTGGTTTTTATAGATACCAACCCGGCTTATATAATTGGGTGATTTAAAGGCCCACTGTAAAGAAGCGGCATTTTGTCGGCCAATATCATCCCAGCCGATAACGATCGAGTTTTGGGGGTCTACATGTAAATCAAGTTTATAGTCCATTATCAAGCTGGAGTTGCTTTGATAATTGGCCCCGATACTGTTTTTTAATGATAACTGTTCAAANGCTGTCATGTATTTATTGACTGTAACCATAGCCTGGCCGGCCTTGGAAATGGTCTGTTTGACCTGGGATAAATCCTGATCATTNGATGTTAATTGGCCGAGCGCTTTATTTATNCTATCAGCTGCGGCTTTGATGGCTTGCATGGTCTCATGGGCATCGTCAAGCAACTGCTCGATATTCCCTTGTTTATCGGCGAGGATAGTAGTAAATTTATCCAGATCAGCCGTAACTTTTTCGGCATTGGCGATGGTCTGTTTTAAATCAGCCGCTGTTTGACCATTAGCGTCGATTTCCTTTAAAAAGCGGTTGGCGGTGGTTGTGGTTTCCGCTAATTGGACCGATATTTTTGTAATATTTGAAACAAATTCATTCAATTGGGAATCATTGGTTTCGACTATCTTTTCGAGCATGACGGCAATATGGCTAATCCGATCAAAAAGCTGTACCATATCGATTTGCCGCAATTGGCCGGTTATATCGCTGAGAGCGGCGGTGATAGTGTCGAGCCGGCTAACGGTATTTCTCAACGAAGCAGTGACCTCCGGGTCGGTTACAAAGGCCTTCAATGATTCGGCGACAGTGCGTAAAGAATCTAATACGTCAAAGGCGGTAGCATAAAATTGCTCCATGGTCACCGGATTGACACCCAGTAAACGGTTGCCTGCCGGCAGTCTTTCACTTGGTTTGGCAGGGATAATTTCTAAAAATTTATCCCCGATAATACTGGAACTGGCGATTAATACTTTGGCCGGATGAGGAAGGGTCACTCCTGACTTAATCCGCATCACGACTATCACGTGGAATCCGTCTAAATAGATACGGGAAACTCTACCGATATCGACTCCGGCAAATTGGACCGTAGCACCCGGTTTTAAACCCTCAATATGCTCAAATACCACTTCGATATTGGTCCCTCTTTGAAAGATTTGCGTCCCGCTAAGCCACAAAAATAGCGATATAATTGCCAGTAAGGCGAAAATTGTAAAGAGACCAACTTTGGTTTCGGAGTTGGCTAAATTTATCAAAAAAATCCCCTCCATGAACTTATAAGCGATAATTCTTAAAAAACTCNCGCATCAGTGGATGCTGGGCTGCGGCAATTTCGGAGCGNTCTCTTACCTCCGCCAGCTTCCCTTGATATAATAAGCCGATCCGGTCGGCTACCTTTAGCGTGCTGACGATATCATGAGTTACTACGATTGAAGTAATCCCTAGGTTTTTTTGCAAATCGAGAATTAATTGATTAATGGTAGCGGCTATTATTGGATCCAGACCGGTAGTGGGTTCATCGTAAAGCAAAATTGGCGGTTTAATGGCGATCGCTCTAGCGATCGCGGCCCGTTTTTTCATGCCGCCGCTTAAATCGGACGGCATTTTTGCGGCAGTGTCTTCCGCCAAACCGACGGTATTCAGGCACTGGAAAACTCGTTCATCGATCTGCTGTTTATTAAACTGCTCGCGGCGTAAACTAAAAGCAATATTTTCAAAAACAGTCAGTGAATCAAAGAGCGCCGCCGATTGAAAAACCATGCCCATTTTGTGCCGGATTGCCCGCCATTCACCCTTGGAAAGCGCTAGAGTATTTTGGCCGTCGATCTCAATCCACCCTGAGGTGGGATTAATTAATCCCATAATCAGCCGGAGTAAAGTGCTTTTTCCGCAGCCGCTGGGCCCTAAAATTACAAAAGTTTCCCCTTGGCGGAATTCTAATTCGACTCCGTCCAGGATGATTTGCTCATTGACTTGATAACCAAGATTAAATATTGATATCATTGTATCCCTCTTACTTATTACAACCCATAAAGTAACATGGAGAGAAAATAGTTGGAGACAAAAATAATGATGCTGGAGAATACCACCGATTCAGTCGTCGCTTTGCCTACTCCGACCGCGCCATTGGCCGTATGTAAGCCCTTATAAGAACCGATTCCGGCGATGATTAACCCGAAGAAAACCGCTTTGACCAGTCCCCCGAGAAAGTCCCAACAGGTTACAAAGGCAAGAATTCCGCTGATAAAATCGGTAGCAGGAATATGGGCATAACTGATGGCTAATACAAATCCACAGAGAATACCGAATAAATCGGCAAAAATCACCAATAGCGGCAACATTGCGGCAGCGGCGATGATTTTAGGGGCAACCAGATAATCGATTGGGTCGGTCGATAAAGCCTCCAGCGCTTCAATCTGTTCAGTTACTTTCATGGAACCGATTTCAGCGGCAATGGATGAACCGACCCGTCCGGCAACGACAACGCCGGTTAAAACCGGGGCTAATTCGCGGGCAAATGCCAAAGTTAAGCCTTGACCAAGTTGGGAGGAGAGACCAAAAGTCGCGAATATTTTAGCAATTTGAAGGGAGAAAACCATCCCGGTCGAAGCNGAAATGGCTAAAACGATCGGCAATGATTTAACCCCNATAAACTCCATCTCGGAGAGAGCATTGTTCCAGAAAACCGTNTGATGAGAAATAGCCTTTATGGTGTTCACATAAAGTTGAACAAAATCACCGATGTAAAATAAGNCCTTCGTTACCATCCTTCCCAAGTATGATAACGGGTTAAATTGAAATTGTTTCCATTGGAACGACATGTAGAGTTCCTTTTGGTTATTTGAATTGATTANTTTTTAATTGCCTTTGGACAGGCCAAAATTAAAAATCTATTAAAAAATATTCGGTATTATCTAGAAAATTCCTGCATTCTTCGCCAAGAGTTCGCCGCCATCCGATTTTGAGATTCTAAAGGCTGAAAAAAAATAACCATAAGTCTACCTAGACTATGGTAATCAACATTCCGGTAATACTTTTGAAAGCCTGGGCATAATACCAATTAACTTGACAAACTTTACGTTTAAAAGCGAATTGGTATTCATAGGCGAAGTTAATTTAAACCTCGATCCGGCAAGTTCTTATTAGATATGAATTAATAAAGTTACTTGCCGGATTCAGGTTAAATAGAAGACTTTTTTTTGCGCCAAATTAAGATCATTGTTTTTCCTTTCCTTTTTAGGATTGGATTTAAGACCGCAGCCAAGATATTCATATTACGGACCTCCTTTCCACCCGGAAGATCTTTCTATATTATGAAAAAGTCCCGACCAAGGTGATAAAAAAGTGGAACCTTATGGAGCATGGGCTTTCCTCCCAGTGGTTTTAATTTTTTCAGGGTTATAATTGAGTTTTGTTCAAAAAAATTTGAAAATTAATTGGGAAAATGAAGGAATGGAGAAGGAAACTATTTTCAGCCGTCGAAAAAAATGAATGAGTGAATAAGGGAGGTAATGATAGTGCTGCCAAAGAATTTAAAATATACGTCGGAACATGAATGGGTTAAAATTAATGGGGACCGTGTAGTAGTGGGAATTACTGATTACGCGCAAAATGAGTTGGGCGATGTAGTTTTTGTGGATTTGCCAAGTGTCGGCGATAAGATAGTCGCCAAAGATCCAATTGCTACAATTGAATCAGTAAAGGCAGTCTCCGAGATATATGCTCCAATTAGCGGGGAGATCATGGAGATCAACGATTCCCTTGAACATAGCCCGGAATTTGTCAATCAAGATCCGTATGGAAAGGGCTGGGTTATGATCATTGAACCGGCCGATCCCAAAGAAATAGACGCTTTGTTGAGTCCATCCGCTTATTCCTCGTTGATCGGCGCGCAAGAATGATTTGGAGAGGGATTCCTTATCATAGGAGTTTGTCGCGGAGAAAGTCTGATAAACAGTTGCAACAAGTGGTGGATTGATGGTGATGAAATTTTTTGTAGGCGATATTGTTAAAATGCGTAAAGTCCACCCCTGCGGGGGAAGTGATTGGGAAGTTTTGCGGGTGGGAATGGATTTTCGGATAAAATGTTTGAAATGTCAGCGGGTTGTTATGCTTGGTAGGCCTCAATTTGAGAAAGCTGTAAAAACAGTGATCAAATCGGCACTTCCCTCGACTTTGATTTCTGAAAATTCTCCCCGAAAACCCCTTGAATAATATAGGATTAAAGTGTATAATTCTACAATGAATTCCCTGCTCTGTCTAAATCCTATAATGGGTATGTGATTATCGGGGGTTTAATCAGGGCCGTTAGCGCCGTGGGGGCGCTTTAGTCCAGAGGGAGGAGGTGATTCGGGTGCGGAATTATGAGACAATGTACATTCTGAAACCTGAATTGGAGGAAGAAGCTATTGTTACTGCAGTGACCCGCTTTGAGGATGTCGTTAAAAATGGCGGCGGAGAGATTGTTAAGACCGACCGTTGGGGCAAGAGACGTCTTGCTTATGAAGTGAACGGCATTACTGAAGGTCACTATGTATTAATGACTTTTAAGGCTCCAAGCAGCGCAGCACAGGAATTGGATCGTATTTTAAGGATTCAAGACACTGTGGTACGCCAATTAGTGATTAAAAAAGATGAGTAACGAAGGTGATTATTGATGAATCATATCGCTTTAATCGGTAGATTGACCAGAGATCCGGAACTTCGTTATACTCCGAATGGCGTGGCAGTTGCCAATTTTGATTTAGCAGTTGATCGCCCTACCCCAAATCAGCAAGGCGAACGTGAGGCTGATTTTATCCGTATCGTCTCCTGGCAGAAACAGGCTGAAGTAGTCGCCAACTACCTTAAAAAAGGACGTTTGGTGGCGGTAGAGGGTCGGTTGCAGATTCGGAATTATGAGACCCAAGATGGTCAAAAACGCAGAACTGCCGAAGTAATAGCAAGCCGGGTGCAATTTTTAGAGAAAGCTCGTGATGAAGCGGCTTCCACTGGTCCAAGCAGTCATAATTCACCTGAACCTAGTACAGATAGTGGTGCAGATATCGAAGGAATTAATCTCGATGATCTACCTTTTTAGGCGGATCTTAATGGAGGCGAAATAAATGGGAAAGAATAACGATAGAGATGGTAGTGGTGGAAAAGAACGCGGCATGCGGCGACCCAAAAAGAAGATTTGTTCTTTTTGTGTAGATAAGGTTCAAAGTATCGATTATAAGGAAACCGCTAAAGTCCGTAAGTTCATCACGGAACGCGGCAAGATATTGCCCCGCCGGATCTCCGGCAATTGTGCCGTTCATCAGCGGCAACTGACAGTTGCCATTAAACGGGCAAGGCAGATTGCATTACTTCCTTTTACGAGTGAATGAATAGAGGCCAATGGCCTCTTTTTTTAGGCTAATAACAGGAAAGTATTTACATTGATTTTAATCTGCTTTTAAGACAGCTTCTGCGCAGGAAATTTTGCTACTGTAGAGAATAGAATGGGTTGAAAGGGGAAATTACTTTATGTCTTCTAACAACCCTGATATTGATATTGCAAAGAATATACGGATTATCGAATGGCTTAAAGCTGAACTTATTGCAGGAATTGGTGCATTATATAAAGCGATGGTGAAGAATAACCAAGAGATAATTGGCGATTCATTAGCCGGCTTGGTCGTGGGTTGTTATTTATTAGGGAAACGTCTCGGTGTGCCGTTTCATAAATTAGACACTCGGATTGCCGAACGTTTGGAGTCTTCCCAGTTGCAAAATCATGAAATTGAAGAATGGTATGGCGATGTAACCAATTTAGAACACTACTTTAAAGAACGAAATCAAAGGTAGGTTTGGTGGTTTAAAATATTTTCTAGGCAGGTGGACTAGGATGAAAGTCATTTTAAAACAGGATATTCGTGCTTTAGGTAAACGTGGCGAAATTAAGGAAGTTTCAGACGGTTATGCCCGGAATTTTTTATTACCCAAAGGTTTAGTGACAGAAGCAACTGCCGCTAACTTAAAAATATTGGCGGCTCAGAAAGAAAGCGCATCCCGAAGAGAAGAGACGGAGTGTGCCGAAGCCCAGGAGTTGGCGAAAACTCTTAAAGGCCTATCCATAACATTTAAGGTCAAAACCGGTGAAGGCGGGCGTTTATTTGGTTCGATCACCGCCAAGGATATTGTCGACCAACTTAAAAAAGAACATCATTTGGAGCTGGATAAACGGAAATTGGAGATTGATGATTCAATTAAAAATATTGGCGATTATCCGGTAAAAGTCCATCTTTATAAAGGCATTTCCGTTGAAATTACGGTGAGAGTGTGCGCTGAATAAATTAGTTTTGGCGTAATATTTAAAAAATTGATTACGATTGGGATTTCCGCTATTTCCCGTTCTTCGCTTAAAGGCCTGTAATTCAGCACTGAGCGGATTTTTGATTTATTTTGTTGGCGGAAGGAGTTTTTATGAAAGGTTTTATCAAAAAAATAACCAATAATTCCAAACCCGTTGTTCCGCTTCACGAGCGGTTATTGGATGATGAACAATTGACCAGACAGGTGGCGGCTGTTTTTGCTTTACTATCTAATCTATATGGTTCGGATAAACTTATTCTTAAGGCCGGGAAGGTAGAGGCTTTAAAGTTAATGCGTTCGGAAATCATTGAGGAACGGGTTCTGGCTTTACAGCGGATAGTATTTGAAGACCCAACCATCGACACTATGCCGCAACATAAAGAATTACCGCAGATTATCAATGAGATCGAGGAAGAGATCGCTGATCTGATTGCCCGCAGAACCGTGGAAGAGAAGATCGAAAAGAAGATTGCCGACCGGATGCAGCAACGCCATGAGGAATATCTCAAGGAGATAAAGATTCAGATATTGCAGGAATCGGCTGGTCCCGATAACCCTCATACCTTAAAGAAACTGGCGGATCTGGAGAAGATGGATCAGATTAATCTCTCTAAATCGGCCATGGAGGCTTTAAAACCGACTAATCTGGGGGAAGTGGTAGGTCAGGAACGGGCGGTGACTTCCCTGCTTACCAAAATCGCTTCGCCATTTCCGCAACATGTAATCCTTTATGGCCCGCCGGGAGTCGGCAAGACAACCGTAGCCCGTTTGGTACTGGAAGAAGCGAAGAAACTTCAGTTTACACCTTTTAAAGAAGCAGCTCCCTTTGTTGAGGTCGATGGCACTACTTTGCGCTGGGACCCGCGGGAGGTAACCAATCCTTTGCTGGGATCGGTCCATGACCCGATTTATCAGGGTGCTAAAAGAGATTTGGCGGAGGGCGGCGTTCCGGAACCCAAATTGGGTTTGGTAACCGATGCCCATGGCGGAGTGTTGTTTATTGATGAGATCGGTGAGATGGACGCCATGCTTCAAAACAAATTGCTAAAAGTATTGGAAGACAAACGGGTAATCTTTGATTCAGCTTATTATGATCCCAATGATCCCAATGTTCCGAAATATATTAAAAAATTATTTACCGACGGAGCGCCGGCTGATTTTGTTTTGATCGCCGCGACTACCCGTGACCCTTCGGAGATCAGCCCGGCCATTCGCTCCCGATGCGCCGAGGTTTATTTTGAGCCCTTGGACCAGAATGACATTCGGGAGATCGTAACCCGGGCCGCTTCCCGGATCAAGGCTAATATTGACCCGGATATTCCCGGCTTGATCAGCGATTATTCAATCGAAGGCCGTAAGGCAGCTGGTATTTTGGCGGATGCGTTCGGACTGGCGTTATATAAAAATAAAATGGCCGATATTAACCCCGAAGAGGTTCATATCACCCATAACGAATTGCATGAGGTCTTTCAAGCCAGCCGCTTATCTCCGTTTTTAACGGTGAGAGCCTCGGAGAAATTGGAGATTGGCAAGATCTTCGGTTTAGGTGTCAGCGGTTTTCTCGGTTCGATCCTTGAGATTGAAGCGGTTTGTTTTCCCGCCACCGAGAAGGGCAAAGGCCGGCTCCGTTTTAATGAAACCGCCGGCAGCATGACCAAAGACTCGGTATTTAATGCCGCTTCAGTGGTCCGTCTGATGACCGGCATGGATATGGCTGATTACGATGTACATGTCAATGTGATTGGCGGTGGTAAGATTGATGGCCCATCCGCCGGAGTTGCCATTACTTTGGCGATCATTAGCTGCCTTACTGCTCGCGCGATCCGGCAAAACATCGCGGTTACCGGTGAAGTTTCGATTCAAGGCAAAATTAAGGCAGTAGGCGGAGTGATCGAAAAGATCTACGGCGCCAGGCAAGCCGGTATCGTTCGGGTCTTTGTGCCCAAGGAAAACGAGAAAGATGTCCCCGGTAATCTGAGTGATATCGTGATAACGCCGGTGGAAACGGTGCATGAGATTATCGAGGGTGCACTTGAACCGGTTGAGCATTAATATGTTTTATGGCCTTATTAGGATTGCTCTGTCCCAGCCACTGGAGATCGATTTACCCTGTGACTTGGGACAAAGCATTTTGTTTAGTATTAAGGTATCCAGGTGATTACGGCTTTTTGAATATTGTTGCGCAGTTTACCGAGTAATTTACAGCTCTGACAATCCACCAAATAATAATAACCATTACTGGGTATGACCAGAAGATTGCCGTCGGGGCTGTAATAACCGTTCGTCATCTGGAAATCTCCGCCAAATAAAGGAATTGAAAGTTTGGGCTTCTTAAGGCCGGGATCTAATAGGTACCAGTAAGTATCTGCCGCTACCGCAATAAATTGATTATTGGGCATAAAGTGAATACCGTAGGGTTTCCCATCGTTGAACTTGGTGGAACTGATTTGGTCTCCTTTTTCGGTATCAAAACCACTTACTTCGCCATTACTAGCCAGAGAATAGAGGCGTTTATCATCAGGAGTCATGATGATCCGGTTGTTACCGGTTGAATAATCCGGCAGCTCACTGATCGGAGCCGACATTCCGTTCACAGCCGGTAATCCGTGAGGGAGCAGGCTGGCTAGGTTTAACGGGCCGCCAAATATTGACGAGCTGATCTTGAATTTTTGAATCGACTTTCCGGAAACCGTATCAATGACGTCCACATTTTGGCTATTGACATTTGAAAGGTAACCCACGGTTTCTTCATTATTTAAGAGCAGACGTTCGACCGGCAATGAATAACTGTGGTTGGCCAGGACTTGCGTGCAATCCGGATTGAATAGATAAAACTCATCTTTGCCTAGCAGTGCGATACTACCGGGTTTGGTTTGAATCAGTTTGGTTGCTTCAGCGGAGAATTGTACTTCGGAGTGGACTACGGCGGCTGTTACTTTGCGAAGAATTCCATGAGCCGGTTTATCATAAACAGTATCGCTGCTTGCTGTATAGAAAGTATCGCGGTTATTGCGATCTTGAATGACGACCAGAGGTGAGTAACCCAAGGTTGTGACCTGCTCATTACCGTTGCTACTATCGATCCAATTGAGAGAGGCGTTTACGGATTTTTCAAAACGTTCAACCGGAATCTCGTTGGAGTATTTGAAAGCATCACGATATCCGCCACAAGCCACCATGATTTGATGTTCATTAATAAAGTATATGCCACCCGGATTGGGGGCTACCGGAAAAGATTGTATTTGCAGGCTGTTAAGATTGATCAAGCATAGTTGGGGAAGGACTTTTTTAGCAGCGGCGCCCAGTGTGGTGAGCGCAAAAGCACTGTGGTCGGCGCTGAATTGATATGCAGTAGGGATGGAACTGATATCGAAATGATTATACGACCCGGTTTTCAGATTGGCGATCCAGACTGTGGCTGGGGCAGAAGCTGAACTTCCGTTTTGGGTGATCAAGACCCATAAGGTCCCGCTTTTAAGGTAGAAATCTTGAATGATGAGCCCGCTGAACATCATTTTTTGGGTAGTGGGTTTAAGTTCGGAATCTACGTACAGCAATTCGCCAGGTTCTTTGACCTTTCCAAGCAGGTCTTTGGAACCGCGGCACATTAGCCAATAGCCGTTATGATCGGGGGTGGGCGCTAGTACGCTGGGACAAGTTCCGGCTTTAAAAGAGGATACTAATTTCAGGTCGGAACCGATAACCGCCACCCGGTTTTGCAATTGATCCAGGATTAAAAAGCTGGGGGTAGCGGCCGAGGCTGGTACAGCCAGTAAAAGTAGCAATATACAGAGTAACCCAAAATATCGTTTCATAGTAGGAAGTCCTCCCTATTTTATTCTCGTTTTCTTGTTCGGCATGATTCGTAATTTCCCTGCCGTGATTTAATGGTCGCTCTCTGATTATTATTACATAGACATTCCTTTGGAGGCTTAGCAATGAGTATTGGCAATGCGATAAATACAATAATAGACCGGGTGCCCCCCCAGAATATCGACGCCGAGCGTTCAACTTTGGGATCAATGTTACTAGAGAAAGAAGCGATCGAAAAAGGAACCGAAGTATTAAAACCGGAGGATTTTTATAGAGAAGCCCACCGGGTAATCTTTGAGGTCATCACCCATCTTTCCAATAAAGGGGAGCCTATTGATATTATTACGGTATCCGAAGAATTGACCCGCCGTAATATGCTTGACAAAGTCGGCGGTATCCCGTACTTAACCGCCTTGGCCAATGCCGTACCCACCGCCGCCAATGTCGAATATTATGCCAAGATCGTCGCCGAAAAGTCATTGTTGCGTTCAATCATTTCGGTGGCGACCAATATTGTCGGGATGGGCTACGAAGGCGCCGAAGAAGTGAATGTAATCCTGGATGAGGCTGAGAAACAAATCTTTCAGGTTACTCAGCGCCGTAACACGAAAGGCTTTGTCAGTTTACGCAATATTTTAATCGAAACCTTTGAACGGATCGAAAAATTATACGAATCCAAGGGCGGCGTAACCGGTTTGCCCACCGGATTCACTGATTTCAACCGGCTGACTGCCGGACTGCAACCGTCGGATTTAATTATTTTGGCAGCCAGACCAAGTATGGGTAAGACCACTTTTGCTTTGAACATCGCGCAGTCCGCTTCGGTGGAGCTGAAAATCCCGGTGGTGGTATTTAGTTTGGAGATGTCCAAAGAACAATTGGCATTAAAATTATTATGTTCCGAGGCCGGGGTTGATAACCAGCGGATCCGTACCGGAACGCTGATGGATACGGACTGGCCGCGCCTTTCTCATGCCCTGGGGAGTCTCTCCGAGGCGTCAATGTTTATTGACGATACGCCCGGGATCTCCGCCTTGGATATCCGGGCCAGAGCTCGGCGGATCAAGGCCGAACATGGTCTGGGATTGATTGTGATTGACTATTTGCAACTAATGCAGGGTAAAGCGCGTTCTGAAAACCGTCAGCAAGAGGTTTCGGAGATATCCCGTACCCTCAAGTCGCTGGCCCGTGAGTTAAATGTACCGGTGGTTGCTTTATCTCAGTTGTCGCGGGCGGTGGAGCAACGCACCGACAAACGTCCCAATCTGTCCGACTTGCGGGAATCCGGCTCCCTGGAACAGGACGCCGATCTGGTAGCCTTTCTTTACCGTGAAGATTACTATAATCCGGATACCGATAAGAAAAATATCACCGAACTGATTATCGCTAAACAGCGTAATGGTCCGGTGGGTACGGTAGAGCTACTGTTCCAAAAGGAATTCAGCAAGTTTGTGGGGTTGGAGAAGTTTAGGAAGCAGTAAATTGGAAGTAAATTCGATTGTTTTTCTCTAAATAGAACTAAAAATCCCTCCTCTATGCATAAACCATAGGGGAGGGATTTCTTTGTCGGAACGTAAGCGCATGCCCATAATGCATAAGTTGGCCAATATGCTGGATATACCCCTGGATATGGTGATTGACTGGCCACGGGTGACCTTGAGCGGGAATCGCAATCTGACGGTAATCAATCACCGAGGGGTGATTGAATATGATCAGGAGTTGATCAGGATTAATACCCGCTTTGGAGAGCTGAAAATCTCCGGCACCGGTTTAACATTGCTCTCAGCACTAAAAGATGAGGTTATTGTCGAGGGGAAAATTCAACATGTTGAATTGGTGGATTGGAGGTAGTGGCTTTGGTAAACTTGGCACAAGTGGTTTCCTTTTTGACCGGTTATGTCGAAGTGTTGGTCCGGGGCGCTCAACTTGAAAAACTGCTCAATTTATTGACCAACTCCGGCTTATATTTATGGGACGTCAAACATTTAGCAAACGGAGTAATTCAGCTTAAAATAAGGTCTCACGGCTTCTTGCAAATTCGCCGGCTGATCCGGCACACGCATTCCACAGTAAGAATTTATCGAAAAAGGGGTTGGCCCTTTATCCGGCGGAAACTGGGACGGCGTAAAATGTTTTGGATCGGAGCCGTCGCCTTTATGGCGTTATTATTTTATTTAAGCTCGAGGGTACTCTTTATCAAGGTTGATGGTTTTGCGGGCGGAGAACGTAAGTTGTTGCTTACCAATTTATCCGAATTGGGATTGAAGCCGGGGATGACCCGACGGGATTTGTATGCTAAGAAAAATCTGATTGAACGGGAAATAATGATTCATACACCGGGAGCGGTTTGGTTGGGGATTACGGTCCAGGGTGTGGTGGCCGAAGTTAAAGTGGTCAAACGAAAAACCGCCCCGGCGCCACTGCTCGGTTGCGATATTATCGCGGGTCATGATGGAGTTATTTCAAAACTGGTAGTGGTTCGAGGAGTTCCGGTGGTTAAAGAGGGGGATACTGTAGCACGGGGGGATTTATTAATCAGCGGCGCGGAATGGCTTAAAGATCCTGAAACTGACAACCTGGTTAAATATGATGTTAACGCCAGCGGTATTGTCGAAGCAAAAACATGGTATGATTTGGAGGCGATCGAGCCCAAAATCGTTTGGCGTCCAGTAGTAAAAACGGATCGGCATATAGGGTATAAATTGAGATGGGGCCGGAAATTATGGAGCATAGGAGTAATCGGCCAGAAACCTTTCGGCAATTATTATTGGGTCCGTTGGCATCGACATTTATATCAAGGGAGGAATCTGTTTGATAGTGTAGAAATAATAAAAGATACCTGGCAGGCAGTAAATTGGAGCCGGATGGTCAGGAGCCGCCGGGAGATTGAAGATGCCGCCCGGGCGGAAATCGATAGTAAGCTAAAAGTATTAAACATTTCCAGGAATAGCTCAAGTCTAACATGGAGCGAGGAAGGCAATTTCGTAAAGCTGACGCTCACCTGTGAAAAGCAAGAAGATATTGCAATGATTTCACCGCGAATGGAAAGGGGCCCTTAATTTTTGAGCAAGATTGACTATAAATTGGAGTTGGAACCAAGGCTTGCTCCGCAATTGATTGGGAAACTGGAAGAAAATATTCGGTTGATTGAAACAGGACTCAATTTGGCTATTTTTTCCCGGGGAAATGAATTGGTCTTCTCCGGAGAACAATCCCAGGTTGACCAAGGGGTAGCCATTGTTGAAATAATAAGCGCCCAATTGAAAAGAGGCCATGCTTCATCGTTAAATGAAATTCATTATTTACTCAGTCTGGCCAAGGAAAACCAATTAGATAAAGCGACTTCGCTTACTGAAGAAGTAGTCGCCGTGACCGCGCGGGGTAAAAAAATATATCCCCGGACCATCGGGCAGAAACAATATGTGGAGTCGATCCAAAGTCATGGCCTGACATTTGGAATCGGTCCGGCGGGCACCGGTAAGACGTATTTGGCGGTAGCGTTGGCAATAGCGGCACTTCAGGCCAAAACCGTCAACCGCATAATTTTGACCCGGCCGGCGGTGGAGGCTGGCGAAAAGCTGGGCTTTTTACCCGGCGATCTGCAAGAGAAGGTTGATCCCTATCTACGCCCGCTTTATGACGCTTTGTATGATGTTATGGGCGTCGATATATTTCAAAAATATCTGGAACGGGGCATCATCGAGATTGCGCCCCTGGCATACATGCGGGGTCGCACTCTCGATGATTCCTTTATTATCTTGGATGAAGCCCAGAATACCACTCCGGAGCAGATGAAGATGTTTCTGACCCGGATGGGTTTCGGTTCAAAAGCCGTAGTGACCGGGGATATTACTCAGGTTGACTTGCCCAAAGCGACCATCTCCGGTTTAGCGGAAGTCGCCGCTATTTTTACGGGTGTGCCGGATATTGCGGTAGTGATGTTGACCGATCGGGATGTGGTCCGTCATGAATTAGTGCAACGGATTATCCGGGCTTATGAACGTTATCAACAAACGGCTAATTCTAAAGGAGCTGGCAGCTTTGGAGCTCAATGATAATCAAAATCTAAATTCCAAAAAGCCCAAAAGCATTAATGACTCGTCTGTCGACATGGCAGCCAAGATCAGCGGTATTTTTCGCCTGCCGTCTTTTCGGGAGGGCTTTTTAATCTTATTCTGTTTTTCTTTACTGATTACCTTGCTGCAATTGAATTTATCCCCTCACACCTATGATTTTAAGGTTGGACAAGCAAGCCAAGTTGAAATTATCACACCCAAAGATATTGTCGATCACGAGGCGACCCGATTGGCCCAGAAAGAAGCGGTGGATCGGGCTTTAGAAATCGCCACCCAAGATCCGGATAACTACCAGATCGATGAACAGATCAGCCAAATGATCACTTTTAAGCTTAACCGGTTTTTTGAGGCCCTTGATTTGGANCGAAAGAAATATAATTCCCAGCCGGTTAAAAATATCATTCCCGGGACGCTTCAGGTATCCAATTACCAGAAATTTTTCCCCCGGACTCCCAGTTTTAGTTTGCTGAAAAAGCTGGTATTGTTGCCGGACGATAGTTATCGGAAACTTAAGGAGACAACCCATCAAATCATCGCCGATGTTGAAAGTCACCAACGAATCGATGCCAAAGGACTTGCCAATGAAGAGTTGATCATCAACCAGATGTTGGCGGATCGAAAAGTTGAAGCGGAACTGGTTCCCATTGTCACCAGTTTGCTGAATGTGGTAATCCAACCGAATTTGATTATTGATGCCGCCAAAATTAAAAGAATTGAAAATGTGGTCCGTTCGGAAGTTCCGGAGGTGGTGCATCATCCGGGAGAATTATTGATCGCCAAAAATCAAGTGATAACTGAAAATGATCTTAAGATGTTGCAAGATCTTCATTTGATCATAACCAAGTCGAGCCGGATTCAAGTTTTTCTCAGCCTCTCCTGCTTTATTTTATTATTAATCGGATTAGGCTGGTGGTATATCTGGCAATTTCACAGCGAACTTTTTCAACAGGAAAGATTGTTATATCTGTTATTAATGCTGGTGGTGCTGGTGGTTGGGCTGGTGAAGGTGCTGTCGTTGACCGAGAACCCGGCATTATCTTATTTAGCACCGATTAGCTTTGGTTCAATGCTGATTACAATTTTAATCAATCCTCAATTGGCTCTGGCGATGACGATTATCCTGAGCTTATTGGGGGGCATTATCGTGGATTATAGTCTGGCACTGACCATTTTTTATTTCATCAGCGGAGTCACCGCCGTGCTAATGCTGGTCAAATTTAACCGCCAAAGGGATTTGGTGCGCTGCGGCTTTGTTTTAATGGTGGTGAATGCGATTACGGCAATTATAATTAATTTGTTATTTCATACTACCTTTGATTATCCGGCAGTGCTCCTGGCTATTACCAATGGATTTTTATCGGCAGTACTGGCTATCGGCTCGTTACCTTTTTTGGAGCATATTTTCAGGATTACTTCACCGATCCGACTATTGGAGTTGTCCAATCCGGGACATCCCTTGCTACGGCGTTTGCAGATTGAAGCTCCGGGCACTTATCATCATAGTATTATGGTGGGTAATCTGGCAGAAGCAGCCGCAGAGGGAATCGGCGCCGATACTTTATGGGTAAGGGTCGGCTCATATTATCATGATATCGGCAAAATCAAACGCCCTTATTTCTTCGTCGAAAATCAGTTTACTCAGGAAAATCCTCACGAAAAGTTGAACCCTACCTTGAGCACTCTGATTATAACCTATCATGTGAAAGAGGGAGCAGAAATCGCCAGAGAACACGGGCTTCCGGACAAATTGGTTCAAATCATCGAACAGCATCATGGTACTGACCTGGTACGTTATTTTTATAAAAGGGCCACTGAAAATGTCCAAGTAGAGAAAGAAGCCCTCATTGAAGAGGATTTCCGTTATGAAGGCCCCAAACCTCAAACCAAGGAGGCGGCCTTGGTGATGTTGGCAGACTCGGTTGAAGCGGCTGTCAAATCAATGCCGAAACCGACTCCTTTAAAAGTAGAAGCAGTGGTTCAAAAGATTATTCGGGAACGTCTGGATGACGGCCAATTTGATGAATGTAACTTAACCCTGAAGGATCTCAATAAAGTTAAGAACAGTTTTATCAAAGTATTGGGCGGGATGTTTCATAACCGGATCGAATATCCGGAAAATGTATTGCAGGAGATCGAAAGGAAGAAAACAAATGGCGATTCTGGTAAATAACACCCAAGAAATAATACCGATTGACCCGAAGTGGGTCGGTTTGCTGGAGCAGGTCCTGCAGCAGGGTCTAACTAGCCACCAAAAACCCGACGCGGAAGTGAGTGTGGTTTTGGTGAATGATCAAGATATCTGGAAATTAAATCTGGAATACCGGGGAGTCGATCAGCCCACCGATGTATTGTCGTTTGCGATGGAGGAGGATCCTTCCGGTACTGCGATTGTTTTACCGGCGGATGCCCCCGAGCTATTGGGAGACATTTATATATCCATCGAACGAACGATTGAACAGGCCAAAGAATATCAACATCCGTTGGAGCGGGAGTTATGTTACCTGGCAGTCCATGGCTTATTGCATTTATTGGGGTTTGATCATCAAGAGAGTGATGACACAGCTTTGATGCGTGCCGCGGAAGAACAAATCTTAGCTCGGTTTTCCCTGGGGAGGCAGAACGGGTGAGATCGCGAAACCTGCTGGATTCCTTTAACAATGCTTTTGATGGAATCATTTATGCCTTCAAAACTCAGCGCAATATTCGCTTGCATTTTATAGCNTCCGGAGTAGTACTGATCTTATCACTCCTGTTCCACCTGACAAAGCTGGAGATCTTAGTCCTCTTCATTACGATTGCTTTTGTGATTATTACGGAGATGCTTAATACCGCTCTTGAGGTGACTGTAGACCTAATCACTCCGGAGTATCACCCGCTGGCGGCGATTATTAAGAATGTAGCCGCAGGCGCAGTTTTGGTAGCTGCTACTCTAGCCATAATTGTCGGCTATTTAATTTTCGCCCCCAAAATTGATTCTGAAATTCCCCGGGTGATTGTTTCTTTGCAGAAAACTCCCTTATACCTGACTTTAATCGCGCTTTTATTAACAGTGGTTTCGGTAATCCTGGGTAAATCATTAACCAAAACGGGACGGCCGGTTCAGGGAGGCATGCCGAGCGGCCATACTGCTTTAGGGGCCTCAGCTGCCACGATTATCATTTTTATTTGCCGTAACAGTATGGTGACTTTAATGGCATTGTTTTTGGTTTTGCTTTTGGCCGAAAGCCGGATTGAGAATAAGATTCATTCCTGGTATGAAGTAATTGCCGGCGGAGCGCTGGGCTTTTTTATTACTTTATTGATTTTTCAATTAATAGTTTGACAATCGCTTGATTATTCATTTGCCAAGGAGGCCCAAGATGGAGGAAAGCAAAAAACAAGAATTGATCCGGATTGCCTTGGAGGCTCGCCTAAGGGCTTATGCGCCGTATTCTAAATATCAAGTGGGCGCGGCTTTGCTCACCAAATCAGGCCGGATATACAGTGGCTGCAATATTGAAAATGCCTCTTACGGTGCAACGATTTGTGCTGAAAGGGTGGCCGTGGTTAAAGCAGTGTCCGAAGGTGAAACTGCTTTTGAAGCTTTGGTTGTGGCCGGGGATGGCAAAGAACCGGTTGCTCCCTGCGGGATCTGTCGGCAATTCTTATCCGAGTTTGGTCTTGATTTGGTTTTGATATTGATAAATCTAGAAGGGAAAAGATTTGAAACTAGTTTAAATCAGTATTTACCGGGAGCGTTCGGACCAGCCAATCTTAATTAATGAATTAAGTATGAGCAAATTGTTTGCCGGAATGATTATTAATTTTTTTTAAGGTGGAAACTATATGGATATAGCAATACCGGTCATAAGTGTCGAGATCGTTACCACAGTCGATGATGATTTGCGTGAAACCTTGTTAAGTATTGATGAGGAGGCCTTCGGTTCCGCCAGCTTAAACGAATGGTCGCTGCCGCCTTTTTTGCATTACGGGCGGGTATATTTAGCCAGATTTAATGGGAACCCAGCCGGTATCGCCCAGCTGATGAGGGATTGGCGGGATCTGGAGCTCGTTTATTTATATGGATATGCGGTTGCGGTTGATTATCAAGGATATCAGGTAGGAACGACACTTTTGCGACATATTTTTGAAGCCCTGCCTCGGGCTGGTTTTAAAAGGTTACAATTGACAGTTCATCCGGAGAATCTTGCCGCGATGCATATTTATGAGGATAAATTTCGTATGCAGCGGATCAGTTTTTTGAAGGACTATTACGGCCCCGGTGAAGATCGTTGGTTACTGGAGTGGAATTGGGAGAAATCATGATGAACAAGTTTAAATCGGGTTTTGTAGCTTTGGTCGGCCGTCCTAATGTAGGAAAGTCAAGTCTGTTGAATTCTTTTATCGGACAAAAGATTACGATTACTTCGGAAAAGCCTCAAACTACCCGTAATCAATTGCGGGGTATTTTAACCACCGATGATTATCAGGTGGTTTGGATTGATACTCCCGGGTTGCACAAATCGTTACATCAGTTGGGGGATCAAATGAATCGCGCCGCCAAATCTGTTTTATCCGACGTAGATGTGGTATTATGGGTCTTGGATGCCGGCGCCGGACTTACGGCTGCCGATCAGAAGGTAGCCGCACTACTCAAGGATATCAAAGTTCCATTACTGGTGGTGTGGAATAAAAACGACTTGATAACTCCGGAGACCATACTCCCGGAGCTTCCTATGCTTATCCCTAACCCTATCCAGCGGTTTGATAAACAATTTCGGGTTTCGGCTCAAACCGGCCAAGGCCTGGATGAGCTGTTAGCCGAGGTGGTTGATGAATTGCCGAATGGGCCGGCTTTTTACCCTCCCGATCAACTGACCGATCATCCGGAACGGTATATTGCGGGAGAATTTTTGCGGGAACAAGTTTTGCGTTTTACTGAGGATGAAGTCCCGCATTCGATTGCCGTGCAAGTGGAAGAGATGAAGGAACGAAGCAACGGCCGGATATATATTAATGCCACGATTTATGTTGAACGGGACTCCCAGAAGGGGATCATCATTGGCGCCAAAGGGGAACGTCTTAAAAATATCGGACAAGCCGCTCGTGAAAATCTGGAACGCTTGTTGGATGCCCCGGTTTATTTAAGTTTGTGGGTAAAAGTCCGTAAAAACTGGCGCAATAGTGAAGTATTTTTAAAAGAGTTCGGGTATTGGGAGGAACGGCCGAAGTAAATGATGGTGTATGCTTATTCAGACCTAACCCTTGCCCTTCCCCTTACGAAGCATATTACGAAGGTTGGTTCAAGTGGAAGGGTAACCCTAGCCTTTGCAGGCCTTTTAAAATTAAGCTCTGTTTTCATTAATGGTTGAGCCAAGACATCCATTGACCACCCCATGAAGGTCATGAAGAAATAAAAAATCTTTAATGGAAATAACTTTATGTTCTTCATGGTCAATAATAGAAACTTGGTTGAATGTAAATGGAGATACCCAATCACCATTCTTAAGAACATAGCCTAAAATTAAATTGTTCCACAAAATTGTTTTTAGATGACAAAGATTTCAGGTTACCCTTCCACCTGAAACTCCAATTGGAACAGCTTCACGGGGGAAGGGCGAGGGTTAGGTCGGATTTCAGCCCAAAGATTTTAATCCAGGAGCACACCATGAGGAAGTTCATTTTTATCAACATGATATGGATATTTATTGCATTGCTCCAGCCGGCTGCAGTTGCCGGAGCGGATGCACAGTTTGTCAAAGTTGGACTGGCGACGGATGAAAGTCAAATTATTTTAAATGTAGCCGATGCGGCGGGAATTTTGGATTTATCAAGC
>WSSedL1CaDRAFT_10000808_pt1 | contig 20516 bp, 12 predicted proteins | sample WetSurSL1Cattail_FD_9464 | JGI IMG/M metagenome (IMG submission 9464)
TGAGTGGAAAGATGAGAGCCTGCCCAGCCGACCGGCTGGTTTAGACGGCGGAGAGCGGGCTCAACGTCATCGGGTTCTGCGCAATAGACGACATAATTTCCTCCGGTGCTTCGTTGAGTCTTTGGAATGTTGGCGATTGGACGCCTGCAACCTACGGTACATTATCGCTATATCTCGCATTTGCTGCAAGTCGGATGATCCGGTTTGGGTCCGAAGAGTGCGCAGTCCCACAGACACAGGATGCAAATCGTTGTTTGAAGTTGTCGTTGCACTACCAATTATCTGGCACCCCCTTCAGCCCCCTTGCTGTTCAAGGTCCTGGGCGAAACGATGATGCTGCCTCAACTTAAGAGCGCGCACTCGTTCACGGCCTCTACCGGGTAAGGCAGAAGTCAAATGGGCCAGATTTGCCACGGCAGAGAGTTGGTCAGAGACGGCTTGTCCCACTGTGTCGATCTGCGTCAATGTAGATCCTGTGGCCGCGAATACAGATAAGCTTTGAATGCGCCGTCAATCCCCGCGATGTACTCGTCGATGAATCGAAGTAGGCGGACATTGAAAACCTCGGCGAGTTCTCGCTGACCATCGTGCTCTACGGCGAAAATAAGCGTCTGCTTGACTAGCCGTGCACGCCTGCGCTTACAAACTTTGTGCTGCATGTAACTCCAAACATACAGAAGGAGAAAAAATACACCAACGGGTACCACCGCGCGGGTATTGAGTATTTATTACCTATGCCCATGTAATTTTTACTCAATTATTTTGGACAATACAAAAGACAGTGGCGTATGTAAAACAATTGATTGGCTCCAGAGTATGGCACGCCACTTGCAAGATAGAGGAGTAAGTACGTCCACACATATTCCTCAGGAGGTACGTATCAATGCGAATCAACAAGCGAGTTCTTGCCGTCAACGGGGCATTGTACTTGGCCCTTGTTGGTGCTTTCACTGTTCGGGCCAACGCCATGCATGTAGCGTATGAGCCGAACTTTGCTGTGGGGCAACAGGAGCAGGAAAAGCCCCCAACGCCGACAGAAGAAGCGAAGCTTAAACCTGTGACGCTAACTGGAACAGTTCTCAAGAATGGTGCCGACTACTATCTGAAAGACTCCGGCGGCACCCTCTATCAGTTGGACGCTTCAGAGAAGGCGGAGCCGCTCGTAGGCAAGTCTGTCAAGGTCTCAGGCAAGCTCGAAGTCGGCACCAATCTTGTCCATGTGGAGACAATTGACGCGATCTAAATAGACTGCCAGATTGTCGACGTTTGCAGTAAAAAGTTCGAGTTCTTGAGGAAGCCATGCAAAGAGCCACATCCTCTTTGCATGGCTTATTGCTGTTGAACCAGAGCATGGCGCACAGCCACGCATTCAGCCTTATGCGCGATGGCGCGCTCGAAGGAGGAACGATGAACTTCTTCCGTTTACAGCTCTTGGCTACTCTTCTGCTCGGCATTACTCTCATTTCTGCCGTATCGACATACTTTGAAGTGTTGGCGCACAAGCACGCCATGCGTAAAGATCTTGAGCAGAGGACACTTTGGTTGGGCACAGGTTTGCAACTGGAGATCGAACAACTACTTGCTACTGATACGCAAATCGATTGGAGCAATGCCCTTCGCCGTCTGCATCCACATCCAGATCAGCCCACACTGGCGATCTTTGACGATGCAGGGTACCTGATTGCATCCATTGGAAACATGCCGTCGATGAATGAGGCACTTGCCAAACTCCTTGTGCGTTCGCGTAGATCAGGAAAGGAGGAAAGCATATTTGTTGGGATTCACAACAGCGAACGTATACAGAAAGAGGATTCAACATCCCAAGTACATTCCTTATGGCACATCTTCCCTTCTTCCCATCTCTGGCATGAATGTGCATTCCCGTTGCGTGTTGGAGAACGCATGGTAGGAACACTGGTCATCCTGAGCGACGCGGATTCGGTTCGCATAGAAGGTATCCGTGTTTGGAAGCGAAGCTTTTTGCGCATTACCGTCATTGTGCTTGCGGTTGCCGGGATCACGCTGCTGATGGTTCAGTGGCTTTTGCAAAAACCCGTCAGACGTGCTGCTGATTGGCTCCGCCGTTTGCGGCATGGTGAAACCAATTTGGAAGATGGGAGCAAGGATTTCAAGCTGTTTCTGCCGCTTGCACGTGAGGTAACACTCCTTGCAGAAAACATGAAACAGGCTCGTACTGCCGCTGAAACAGAAGCTCGACTTCGCGAGGATGCAGAACGCATATGGACTGCAGATCGTTTAGCTGTTCATGCTCGCGAGCATCTAGGAAAAGGTAAAATTTTCGTGGTCTCCAATCGCGAACCATACATGCATGTGCGACAAAAAAGTGAAACCCAGTGCGTGGTGCCTCCAAGTGGCGTGGTTACAGCCATTGAACCAATTCTGCAAGCCTGCGACGGAACCTGGATTGCACATGGCAGCGGCAGTGAAGATGCATCGTTTGTAGACGAGCAAGATCGTCTTCGCGTTCCACCTGACGAGAGTCTCTACACCTTGCGCAGGGTATGGCTTGATGCCGATGAGATAGCTGGATACTACGAAGGGTTTTCCAATGAAGGCTTGTGGCCGCTTTGTCATATCGCACACACACGCCCGATCTTTCGGGCCAGCGACTGGGCAATTTACCAGAACGTCAATCATAAATTTGCAGAAGTTATTCTCGAGGAAATTCGTGATGTAGAGCATCCGGTGATCTTGGTTCAGGATTATCACTTTGCACTCCTGCCCAGTCTTATCAAACAGGCCAGGCCAGAAGCACGGATTGCAATCTTCTGGCATATTCCGTGGCCCAATGCCGAGGCCTTTGGCATTTGCCCATGGCAGGCGGAGCTATTGGATGGCCTGCTGGGAGCAGACATAATCGGCTTTCATCTGCGTGTTCATTGCAGCAATTTCTTAAGCACAATTGATCATGTTTTGGAGGCGAAGACAAACTGGGAAATGTACTCTATTCAAAGGCATCAGCACATTTCCAAGGTGCGTCCATATCCAATCAGCGTCGCCTGGAACGATTTCCATCCTGCTCCATCCTCTCTTCAACTGCAACAGAAGAAGAAGAGTTTGAGCTTGGTGAAGCCGCACCTCTTGCAGGTGATACCAAGATCGCATGAACTTGAGCAGGAACAGCACCAAACATCGCTCTACTCAGAGAAAGTGAATATATTGCATAAGCTCGGAATCCAGTGTGACCATTTGTTGTTGGGGGTGGATCGGATGGATTACACAAAAGGAATTGTCGAGCGGATGCTTGCGCTGGAACACCTGCTGGAATTACATCCACAGTATGTGGAGAGAGTTGCGTTTTTACAAATTGCATCGCCGAGCCGGTCACAAATTTCCAGCTACATCCGGCTGCGCGAGCAGGTAGAAGAAACGGTAGATCGTATCAATCGCCGCTTTCAAACCTCGGACTGGAGCCCAATTCACTTGATTCAGAGGCAATGTAGTCACCCGGAGATTGAGCGCTATTATCGCATTGCCGATGTATGCGTGGTAACTGCATTGCACGATGGAATGAACCTTGTTGCCAAGGAGTATCTGGCGGCAAGGCACGATGACGATGGCGTGCTTATCTTAAGCCATTTTGCAGGAGCCGCACATGAACTCCATGATGCATTACTGGTGAATCCGTACGATATTGAGCAAGTGAGCAATGCAATCTGTCGTGGACTTGAGATGGAACCTGAAGAAAGAGAAGTGCGCATGAAGCGGATGCGACATCAGGTCCGTGAAAACAATGTATACCGTTGGGCATCCGAGATTTTGACGGATCTCTGTGCAGTGCGCATTGAAGATGATTTTCTGCAAGCCAATCTTGGGCGGAAATTTGCGAGATAGAAACCTGCCATTGATGGTGCAATCGACTTTCGGAGATTCGGCGATTGCACAATTTTCTCCTCCATTAAACGTTGTCCGCCTCGGCTTTGGACCTGCTCACTCTTTGTGTCTATCCTTCATCTGGAGCCTTCCCAAAAGAATATTTTGGCGATGCATTTGCATCCGAGCACGGTTCCTGGAATCGCGCTCGGCGTGCTGGCTAGGAGGTGATTCGTATTCCAATGTACAACGGTAAGGCCGAAGGCAGCTATGAAGACTTCCTCACCGGTTTTGTCACGCAGAGTGGAGATGTTTGAGGACGCCCCGTCGGCGTCACGGTTGGCCTCCACGGTGACCTCTACGTGACGGACGACGGATCGAGAAGTGTATGGCGTGTTACTACGCAATAGGGATCAGGCGGTGTACCCGCCTGCTGCATAGATGGTTTGGCCAGTGATCCAGCCAGAATCGGAAGATGCAAGGAAAGCGGCAGTGGTGGCGATGTCGGATGGTTGGCCGATGCGTCCCAAAGGCGTTGCAGCCACCGTCAGGTTTTGGAAGTCGCTACCAATGATTCCTGCTTCGTGTGCGCCTTCTGTTTCCACCATTCCTGGATTCAAGGCATTGACGCGAATCTTCTTGGCGCCAAGCTCTTTGGCCAGAGACCCGGTGATGGAGTTGACCGCGCCCTTTGTGGCTCCATACACAGTGATATTGGAAAATCCTGCTGCCGCAACAGAGCCAATGTTGATAATGCTTCCGCCAGCCGGGTTGAAGTGCGCAACTGCTGCCTGTGTTACGAGCAACAATCCAAGAACGTTGACGTTGAACTGTTTGTAGAAGTGTTCTGCGGTGATTCCTTCAAGCGGCGCGAACTCGTAGATCCCTGCGTTATTGACCAGGATATCGATTGGTCCTAGCTGCGTGACGACACTCCCGATCATCGGCGCAATACTGGAAGGATCGGCGATGTTAGCCTGCACAGCAATTGCCTTCCCTCCTGCCGAGTGAATGGCTTCCACCACTTTGTCTGCTCCGGCTTTGCTGCTCGAATAGTTCACGGCAACAGATGCGCCCCGTGCAGCCAACTCTTGCGCAATGGCCGCGCCAATTCCTTTGGATGCACCCGTGACGAGTGCAACCTTTCCCCGAAGACTTGTGTCCCGAATAGAACTCATAAATGGCTCCCAAGTCGCGAAGTCTTTCGTTCGACAATTCGACGACTATCGAATTGATTAGGGAGCCGACAGAATGGATTCAGAATAATTATGAAAAATTCCGGTCAGGACTACTTGTTGCAGATTGTGTCGAGAGTGCCGATCAGGCTCTTCAAAATCTCCGGACGCAGGCGGAGGAAATGATACTTCCCTTCCGCATGAACTTCAATCAGCCCAGCCGCTTCCAGTTCCTTGATGTGATGGGAGAGGGTGGCTGGCGCAATCGGAAGCGCGGCACGCGCCTGAGCGCAACTCAGCGGGCAGTCAGCTTTGGCAATCTGCTCCAACAGCCGAAATCGGCGCGGATCGGCCAACGCTTTGAGCAGGGCCGTACGTCGTACTTCGCTCAAGCGCTTTGGAGGTGCGAAACGGGCTGTGATGCTTTTCAGTGAGTCGTCTGCTTTTGGCATGTATCAAGTATTTCATGCTATGGTAGCGGACACGATAGCGGTGACAAGATGATCCATGCAGGTATGAGGAGGTGGGCGAAAGGGTGAAAGATCAATATGCAGAGAACGGACAGGTCAGTCCAGGCCTCCTTGGAACGGTGTATTGGCTGCAAGGAGTCACCATCCTTTGGATGCTCTTGGAGTGTTCCTTCGCTCTCTTTGCTGCATGGAAGGCACGGAGCATAGCGCCGCTTGCTTTCGGAAGTGACAGCCTGGTCGAAACGTCCCCCATATGGCGCTCTGCGATACTTGCGAAGGAGCGGCGACGATGGAGCGTTTACGGAGGAAGATTTACACCTACGAGTTCAAGCTGGAAGCGGTTCGTCTGGTTGAGTCTGGCTAGAGGGTTGCGGAAGCAGCGCGTACGCTGGGCGTGGTTGAGCAGACATTATCGAACTGGATCAAGGCTCACAAGGCGGGCAAACTCGTGGCCAACGGGCGTGGGTCGAAGCTGACCGCCGAGCAGATAGAGATCTGGCATCTGCGTGCCGAAAATGTTCGTCTAAAAATGGAGCGGGACATCTTGGGAAAAGCAGCGGCGTACTTCTCGCGGAGCCAGAAGTGAAGTACGCCTGCATCGACAAGCATCGTTTTCTCTGGCCCGTCCGCGTGCAGTGCGAGGTTCTGAAGGTGAGCTTTTCTGGCTACCATCAGCATCAGTCGCGACGCAAGCGCATTGGCTCGCGTCGGCACATGAGCGAGGCCGCATTGCTTGTCCACATCCGCGCGCTTCATGCGGAGCTGCGTGGTGCCTACGGCTGGCCTCGGATGTGGCGCGAGTTGCGCCGTCGCGGTGTGCGCGTGGGTAAGGAGCGGGTGCGTCTTACGATGCAGCGACACGGCATTCAGGCGCGTGGCAAGCGCACGCTATTTGAGGTTTAGCTGATGCCTCTTCATATGCCTTTGAGTGATGAACAACAACGTCGTGTTCTGTGATGGAGGAGTATACCCTGTCGAATTCGGATATTAACCAGCGCGCAGAGATTTTTTTGCTATCCTCCGGGTCATTAACGAATAAATCTCGATTCGCGCTATCCCATCCGACTGCGCTTCTATTTGAAGTCACGGCCTCCTTCTTGCCCTGCTTTTCCATCTTGGCAGCAGGCATTCGAGCGGCTGCAAGCATTTTCTTCAGCGGCACCAACTCCTGCACTAACCTATCGCTGAAACAGCCTTTAGCTTGATGCATCGTCCGCACAACTTCATATGCGCCCAATAACCAGAACCACATCAGTGATGATGCTCGCGCAATGCGATCTCCATCAATGTATGCACCCGAAAATCCTTTGTCGAGGTTCTGTATTATCTCGTCCCCAAATGAGCACAACACGCTTACTCGTCCGGCCAAGTAGTAAGAAAAGACAATCAGGGGTTCATGTGCAACTGCTTCTTCCCTGGTTGGATCAATCAGCGTTTTTTGAAAACGATCAAGATATTTCATGGCGGGTACCTTCTCATTGCTATTCTCTTTCATGCAGCATCTCAAGAGGGACTTTTTGCGCAAACGAGCGGCTATTCGGAACCAGAGGCGATCCGCTCCACCACAGACAGCTTATGCACTGGGGAAAGGTGGCTGTAGCGGGCGGACATGGTGATCGACTTGTGCACCGCTGCTTCCTGAATCTCTTTGATCGACGCGCCAGCCATTGCCAATCAGGAACAAAATGTGTGCTGCCGCGCGAGCTAAGACTCTTACAATGTGGCAATGTAGAGAGTCCCAGCCATGAAGAAGATCGCGACAAGTGTACGGCTATCTGCAAGTGATTTGAGCAATCACCTCGCCTGTCGTTGCCTCACAGTTCTGGACCTCGATTTTGCATCCGGCGAACGCCCTGCGCCTGCTTGGAATTCCTCGGATACGCAAATCCTGCAAGAACGGGGTATTGCACGCGAAAATGCCTATGTCGAGTATCTGCCTTCAGGATGGTCGCTTTGTGCATACTTTCGCAGGGCCGGAACAGGAATCAGCACCCATCCGCCAATTTTTCGGAACGGGTGCCTTCTGTTGGCAACCTCGCGCGACCAGTACCAACTCCAAGTATGGATCGAGAAACACCTTCTCAGCGTAGTTTGGCTGCAGAGGGGTTCAACAGCCTGTGGTAGCTTTCCGGGGGGCCTAGATAGGACGGCTTCAATCCCCCTAGGTCAATGAGTATCTTCTGGATTGTGATGCCGGGATCGACCATCCAGACCTTGAGCGTGTGGTATCCAGTAGAAGATATTTGGACTTTGCCGGATGCGATGCGGGCCTCATCCATGACGTTCTTCGCCCACTCGCCCCCGCTCCAGGATGTACCGGAGGCTGCCACGGTCGTCGGCACACCGGTAATCAGAACGGGCTTTTGATCATCGATGGACACGGCAAAACGCAGCTCTCGTCCAGGGATGAATGCAAGGTTGGGGGCAAGAATGCATTCGACATTCGCCTCCCCCGAGGTAAAGAAATACGTTTTGTACTCAAGGTGGGGAGTTCCTTTCGCCGGGTCCAGCGGACCAAACCCTACGGGCCCTTCTCCGCGCATCGCCGAGAGAGTACGGCCATAGTCCTGCACTCTGATCCACTTGAGATCGCCTGCATCCAGCTTGGCTGAGTAGTGTTCGGGCTCGATGGAAACAAAACCATCATCCTCGACGAAGCCCGTGAGAGTGGCACGGCTGACATCTGGAGCGGAGACCGCCTTGACCTTTACGCTCACTGCTGTATCACCCTGCGCAATCCGCACACTTCCCGATGCAGCGCCTTTGGGAACCTTCGACCAGTCGATACTGATCCAAATGCGCTGGTCTTTCGCGACTGAACCTTTGCTAGCAGATGCTACGATCCAGGGCGCACTGGGAGTGACGGTATAGTCGACCGTGCAAGCGCCCCTGTTGAACACATCGATGAAATGCCGCTGTTGAGCGATGGAGTCGAACCTGGGGAGCATCGGAGTCCCCGCTACGCCCGGCCAAGCCGCAGCCGAGTTCTCCACCGCCACGCCGAGTGCCGCGGAATGAGTAACCGGGACAGAGGTCAAGTGAATCTGAGCCATGTTCGATACTCGCGGTTCGGCCCAGTTGGTATAGCCAATATGAACATCATCCTGGAAGTGATTCCACTTGCCGTTTGCAAACTCAATATTGAAGTGCTTCATCAACTCGGCGTCTTGCGCGAAGTCGCGACGAGCCATTTCGGCAAAGTCATTGGCGCTCACGCGGCCTTGCTGCGCATAGAGCGCATTCCTGGCGGCGGCGACATACATCTCGTTCAAGTTGGCACAGGCCTGGACAGGAAAGAGGACGAGTTCATAGAACGCATCCTGCTCCTCCTTGGGCAGGAGCTTCGAAAGAGCTTGTGCTCTTGCAGCCAGCGCGTTGTACTCGGCGGAAACCCTCTCCGCCTCGTCATAGTTGACTGCGCTGTAGGTGCCGGCAGCTAGACGTTCGGGTTTGCGCCGGCCGTTGAACTTCGTGTACAGCGTCATGATATCGGCAATCTCGTCGGCGTGCTCTGAGCCGAACTCGCGTGTCGCCCAAAGCAGCGTGTACTCGCGCATGCTGTCGTTGCTCCAGCGATTGAATTGCCAGCCCAGGTTCAGCCAATAATCGATAGCGAATTCCAGGTTCTTGAACTTGCCCACGTTCACGACCCAGATGCGATCTGCTCCGTATTGTTTCGCCAGAGACATCTGGTCCCAGATACGGGAGATTGGGCTGGTATTCACCCACCGATAATCTGTTGGGCCACCGTGATAATCAAAATGGTAGTAGATACCCGCACCGCCCGAGCGTTTGCGTTCCTCCGCCGAGGGAAGACGGCGAATGTTCCCGTTATTGTCTTCCGCCCAAAGCAGCGTGATGTCATCGGGTATATTCAGACGGCCAGTTTCATAGTAGTTCTGCACTTCCTTGTACAGCGCCCAGACCTGCGGAACCTTTGTGAGATCGCGATTTAGTGTTTCCGCGATAATCTTACGCTGCGCGGGAATGATTTTGTTCAAGAGGTCAATCGCCTGATCCTGGCCTCTGACCATCTCTGAATCATTCTCGCCACGAAGTCCCATGGTGACGATCTGTTCGAAGCTCTTGTTGCGGACGAGGCCATCCCGCCAAAATTTGTCGAGCACATCCGGGTGAGTGGCATAGTTCCAAGGGCCGAAGGTCACGGAGCGGGGAAGACGGTCCCATTCCTTCTGCGCGCGCATCATGGGCTCTTGGTGGCTGGTTCCCATGACGATGCCGTACATATCCGCTGTGGCTGCATTCGCACCATCGTCTTCATTGAATGCATTGTTCCACATGGCCGGCCACAGATAGTTGCCCTTACAGCGAAGCAATAGTTCAAAAACGTGCTCATAGAACTCGTGGCTATAATTGGCAACACGTGCGGGGATGATCGGCCCCTTGGCAGGATCGCTGTTTACCGGAACCGCTCCGTACTTCGTGTGAATGTAGCCGGTCAGGGATGGCGCTTCGTCGTTAAAGAAGATGCCGCGGTACTTGACCGACGGTTCACCCACCGTGAACTTGCCCGCTCTGACGTGGAGCTCGGAGTGTTTCTTGGCGGAAACATCAGCCCAGTAGTACCAGGGCGACTGACCGGACTCTTCTGAGAGATCGTAGATGCCATAGATGGAACCGCGCTTGTCGGATCCACAGATCACCAATGCCGAATCAACTCCGGGCAGAGGCTTGTGCACTACCTGTGTAAAATACGACTCCCACTTGCCCTGAATGCCGGACACATCGATTTTTCCTGCTGCAACGAGCCGGTCAATGACGTCACTTCTGCCGAGCGTACCGACGATGATGATATTGCGCCCCGACAGGTTTCCGCCCGAGGTAACTTCGGGCGTGCGGCCGGTAATATCCTTGATGTCATTGGAGAGATCGTGCGCAGCGCGGAGAACGCCCGGCCAATCCTTTGCATCCACATAGATCGTTGCCGTCGTCTTCGTATTCACAATCACGAATCCCCTGGGTGCGGCCGAGAACTGGACATATTGTTTCTGGCCCAAAGCCAGCGCACACTGTGCAATCAGAGTGAAGACCGCTACACCAACTATCACAAGGGCGGCAATTCGAAAGGCACGGATCGATCGAAAAAACAAAAGCATGTTCTACCTCAGTCTGGCTACAATTCAGGCCTAATCTAGGCGAAGGGGTCTGGTCGTTTCCGTATGATGACTTCCCCGCCATCCATGAATCCTGCGCTATCGATGGTTGAGCTTGGATCACCATGAAGATATCGGCAATTGAACTCCGTTACGGAGCCTGCTGGGTGGACCGAAGAACGAATAAGGAAGCTCCTCGTCGTATAGAATGATCTTCTCAACGGCGAGGGACGGATCGATCATTGTCAGCCTCAGCGTGTGCCTGCCCGGAGTATCTACTTTCAGAGTGAAGCGCATCATACGTGCGTTATCGCGGTCGTTGATGTAACAGTTCTTACCCAGGAACGTTTCGTCTTTTGTGGTTGCCTGAGTAAACACATATGTGCTCACCAATGGCTGTTGGTCCATAGACACAGAAATCCCGAGGTGATTTTGTGGAACTGCATCCAAAGTCGGTCCGGTCACAAGCTGGATGTTGTATTTGCCTGGCCTTGCAATCAACAAAGGGTATTCGAGGTAAGGAGCCTGCTGTGGCGGAGGGAAGCTGCGCGCCGTAACAGGAAATATCTCCATTCCTGAAGGGCCGCGCCCGTAGTCAGGAATTTTCTCCCATCGAATGTTTTCCACGGCTACATTTCTGGTCGCTGCTTCGGCATCGAAGGCTATCGGCCCCACCAGTCCTCCGAAACAACCTCGGCTTTGCTGTCTCTGGACCGAATTAGCTTTCATCGTCTTCACGGCGATCCCTATCGATCCTCCTTCATGATCGACAGTGATGACGCCGGCGCTTTTCCCCTCTGGAGCTTTCGTCCAGTCGATCGCCACCCACACCCGGCGATCTTGTCCGGCTCCTGATGCTGATTCTGGTGCGGGCGCTTCGTCTAGCAAAATCCACGGCTTGTTGGCCGTCGCGCGAAAGCGGAGAGGCTTCGATCCACGCGCAAACACATCCACGTAAGTCCGATTGCCGTTCACCGAATCAAGCACCGGCAACTCCGGTTTTGCATTACTGCCTGGCCAGGATTCGCTCGATCCTTCGAGTGCCACGCCCACATCAGCCGTGTCCGCAACTGCAAGCTCGGTGACTCTGGGCATGATGTTTTTGAACGGCGACTGCCAACTGGTGTACCCGATATGTGTCTGGTCCATCATGTGGTTCCACTTCCCACCGGCCAGACTGTGATTGTAGTAGTCACTAAACTGCTGATCGCGCTCGAAAAGCTGGCGGACACGAGCCGCTTCAGCATTCGTGCTCGCGCGTCCCTGCTTGGCAAACAGCGCATTCCGAGCCGCAGCAATGTACAGATGGTTCAAGTTCGCACATGCTTTGACCGGATGCAAAACTAGTTCGTAGAAAGCATCCCGACTCTGCATCGGCAGCTTCGAATTCAGATTGTCGGCCTTCTCTTCAAGCTCGCGCCATGCAGTCTCTACACGTTCCGCCTCCCGATAGTGGAGAAGGCTGAACGTATCGGGCTTCAGAAGTTCGGGTTTCCGCCAACCGTTGTACTTGGCGTATTTGCTGACAATCGCAGCAATCTCGGCGGCGTTTTCCTTGCCGAAATCTCGTTCAGAGCAATTGATCTGGTACTGGACGATCTTGTCTTTATCGACCGCGTTCGGATTCCATGCCATACGCAGGAAAAACTCAAGAGGTATTTCAAGAGGCTTAAGATCTCCGACATTGGCGATCCATATCTGTGTGGCCCCGTATTCCCGAGCAAGATTCATCTGCTCCCAGATCTTCGGAAGCGGATTGCTGTTCAACCATTTGTAAGAGAAAGGTCCGCCATTCATATCCATGTGGAAATAGATCCCACAGCCGCCTTTTCGCAACCGCTCCTTGGCCGTTGGCACGCGTCGCAAGTTACCAACGTTGTCGTCCGTGAACAAGAGTGTCACGTCGTCTGGGATGGTCAACCCCGCGTCGTAGTAGCTTTGCACCTCCGTAAACAACGCCCAGAGCTGAGGAACCTCCGCTGGATTCTTCCCTGTTTCGCGCGAAAGAATCGCTCGTTGATCGGTGATGATGCGTTCAAGCAGTTTCTTATTCGCGTCGAAACCGCCGGCATCCGGCATAGCCATGTCTCCATCGCCACGCATACCCATCGTCACCACGCTCTCATAATTACGATTACGTCTGATGCCTTCCGCCCAGAACTTCTTGAGCCCGTCCGAATTCGTGACGTAGTTCCATTCCCCGTTTCCATAGGCTTGATGATGGGTGGTCCACTCCTTCTGTGCCCTGAGCATCGGCTCATGGTGCGAGGTTCCCATCACGATCCCGTATTCATCGGCAAGACGAGGGCTATCGGGATCATCTTCATTGAACGCTTTCCCCCACATCGCCGGCCATAGATAGTTGCCTTTCAGGCGCAGCAGGAGTTCGAACATGTGGACGTACATTTTCGAGTTGACCCCACCAAACTTTTCACGAGACCAACCACCCAGGCAGGGATCTTCATCATTAATGAAGATGCCGCGGTATTTTACAGCCGGTGGCCCTTGTACATGGCTGCCAGACGCAAGCCACAACTCCTTCCGTTGCCTGACAGGAACGTCGGCCCACCAGTACCAAGGAGAAACTCCTATCTGTTCTGAGACTTCATAAATTCCGTAGATAGTTCCGCGCTTGTCGCTCCCTGCAATCACTAGCGCACGGGAAACATTCGGCAGCGGATCATCAACTGTAGCAATGAGAAAAGATTCCCACTGCCCCGCGATCCGGGAAACGTCGATCTTCCCCCGCTTGATCAACGCGTCGATTACTCCGCTTTTGCCCAAGGTACCCGCGAATACAACTACGTTCCCAGAAAAGGAGTCGCAGGTTCCTAACACCGGCCGAACTCCCGTCACGCGCTCAATGTCCACTGTAAGGTCGGTTGCTGCACGAATCACACCGGCGTGATCAGCAGCGTCGACAAATACGGGAGCCGCGCGACCGGCCCGCACCAAAGGAAATCCATTCGGCGCATCCTTTTCTGACAAAAGTCCTCTCGAATTTAGAGACAAGTGTTCCGCGAACATTACGCCGCTCATGCTCGCCAAAGGAAGTGCCATTGCAGTCTTAAGAAGATTGCGCCTTGTGATATCGGACATTCGGTGGAATCCAGGCCTTTTCGTAATTCCAGTCTCCACTGTGAGACAGGGAGGTCGCTGGTTGAAGTTATCGTTGCCAACTACCGATGGAACCGATTGAAAAGCAGCGTAGCGGAAGGCTATTCATTCTCTGGCATACGACCGGCGAAAATAGCACAGCAGGCTCGCTTCCCGAGGAGGCTCCACTGCTGCGCGGAGAATGCCGAGGGTCATCTCTGCGAAACGACCGCTGATGACTCTCGGCAATACGCCAGGAAATGATTGATGTTCCCTAGAAGTGGAACTTGCCGGACAATTCAATCTGCCTGGGGTTATTGGAGACACTAGGCATCGCGTTGCACGTATTCTCCCAGTTTGATAGCTGACCGACGCACGAACTGCTTGGACTGGTTGAAATGATGCCGTACATCGGGTGGTTCGCCGCATTAATGGCAATGAAGCTGAATTCCAGCCGCATGTCGTTCTTCAGGCGAATCGTCTTGTGAGCCGACGCATCCCAGTTATAGAGAAACGCGGCGCGAAGGTTGTTATCGTAAGATGGCTGGTTACTTATCCAAGTAGAAAAGTCATTGAACACTCCGTTCGCAACACCGTTGGCAGCATCGGTAGCGTCTGGAACATACCCATAGCCGGGCAACGACGAAACTCCTGTCCACTCTGGGTAATAGTTTGTATTCCAAAGCTGCGAGGTCGGGATGCTCTTACTGCTCGGGAAGGAAACAAGCTTCGATGTGTCGAACATCTTGGCATGGGTCCTTTTGCTTCCAAGGTTTAGACTGCCTCCCTTGAAGAAGTTGCTGTTCTTCGGGATATAGATCGGGTATCCCGAACTCAAATTGAGTACAGGAGAAACCGACCATCCACCGATGACGGTATCGAGAATGCGATTGCTTTTTGGCAGAATCAGCTTTCCTTTTCCGAATGGAAGCTCGTAGGTAGCGGTCACCACATTGGTGAAACGCATATCATTCGCGCTCAACTGCCGGTTCATCTTTTGCGAGTACGCAGCTGGCGTATTAAAGCCCGTCGCGTCCATCTGTTTGCTCCAGTTAAACGCGTATGAAATGCTCAGACCGTCCTTGTAACGTTTTTTGGCGCTCGCCTGAAGACCATAGTGAGTTGACTTGCCAAGGAATTTGTATTCGGTGAGATCGCCCCCGTTGTTGGACAGCGCACTCGGACGCAGCAAGTTGTAAGCGTTGACCGTGCTAGAGGTCCTCAAAGAGCTGCTGCTTTGCAGTTTGGTGTTCCCATAGAATGGATTCGGCACTGCGGTATAGCCCGGCAGCGTGTAGGCTGGCCGCCCGGTGGAATCAAAATACGCGTCATACGCGGCATGCCACGCAGCCGTGCTGGGCAGGTTTATGTTGATAGCCTCTGCCAGCCCGACAGTATGCGTGATGACTCCCGCAACCTCGAACAGATAGCCCTTGAATTCCTGTTGAACGCGCAGACTGGCATCGTCGGTGTATACGCGCTTGTTGTTGGGATCGTAAAAGGAACTCACTGATCCGGGATTGGTATACACACCAAGCGAATTGCCCGTTTTGCTCTGGAGGCCGTTCGGAAACGGGCTGTCGAGTGTGGCGCCAGGGGTAATGTAGTTGTCTGAAGTGGCGTTGTAGGTCGTGGAAGCGGAGTATCCCGTCGTGTTCGTATACGATCCGCCCGGAACGGCACTACCTGTATTGAACGACGCCTGCGTGAAACGCCCATATCCGCCTCGCAACACGGTGGTAGGACGAATCAGATAGGAAAAGCCAACGCGAGGCTGGAGGTAGCTCGGTTGTGTATCAAATGCCTGATCAGGTGTGCCGTTGAGACCGGCATACCTGATCGCGCCCTTCGCATTGACATTTCCGGCAGGCTGCCACTTCTGCAGCATCGCTATACCGGTGTTGCCTGAAGCATTTCCGCCGGTGATGTTCGTGGTGTAGTTAGCCTGCACCTGGCTGGTAATGTCCGCGAAATTGTAGTTCGGATCGAAGCGGCTCCAGAATTGATTGTGCCGCTCTTTGAGAGACAACTGGTAGTCGTAACGGACGCCAAGATTAAGCGTCAACTTGGGTGTAACTCTCCAATCGTCTTGGAGGTAAACGCCAAAGTACGGCTGGGTGAAGTAGGTCTTGGCATCGTTGTTTAGATAGCCTGACTGAGGTAGGCCAAGCAGAAAATCGGCCAGTGCATTGCCTTCGGCTGTACCTGCAGCCACCGTGTTGCTTTGCTTCGTCCAGCTATTGCCGAAAGTGAAGTGGCCAGCGCTGTTGTAATTGTCACCCGCGGCTAACTGCTGCAGAATCCATTCCGCACCATAGTGGACGACATGGTTCTTCCAGATCTGCTGAAGGTATCCGCGAAGTTCGTATGCATACGACTTCGAATAGCCATTACCGCTGCCGCCCAGAGGCAAACCCGAAGTTGAACTTCCCAAGCCCCACGCAAGCCACCCAGTATTGTCTGAGTTATTGTTTGGGCTTACAACGGTCGGAAGCCCCTTCGCAGTTGCCAAAGCAGCAAAAGTGGAGGAGAAGCCGTATTTTGTCATATCCTGACTGGCCGCCAGGCTGCTGCTTGTGGAGTTGTAAAGCGTTGCGTTGCCGGTAATATTCACGAACAGATTAGGTGAAAGAACCCATGCATGGTTTACTGTCAGGCCATAATTTGTTCTGAGCAAAATCGTGCTGGAGAGCGGGTTACTGGCGCCAAACACGTCGGCCGCGAGCTGGTCGAGATGGTTGTACCTGTATTCCGCGTACGAGTGGTGGTTGTTGTTCCACGCCTGATCGACACGGACCGAAGTGGATGAGAACTTGTTCTGTTGAACATCGTTGACGTTCGCGTAATTGTTAATGGTGTTGCTCGAGCATGCCCCGACTGTGGCGCAAGCCGCATCCATGTTCGTGGGCAGCATTCCCATCATGGCCTTAGCCATGGCAGATAGCCGCGTGCTGGGAATTATATTTCCAGCAAACTGTGCACGCGTGATCGTTTGGCCCGACTGCGTATAGTTGGTCGGGTCGTAAATCGTATTCATGTATGTAGTCTTATTACCGCTAACGGTTTTTGTAACATACGACGAGCTGAAGTCACCACTGCGCTCGGCAATTGTCGGCAGGCTCACGGTATTTGGCTGTTGATAGGGCGAATTATTCCTCAGCCCTTCCCATGAGACGAAGAAGAACGTGCCTCTTTTTTCGCCATCCCACACTTTGGGAATCCAGACCGGACCGCCAATCATGCCTCCGTATTCGTTATGGCGCACCACCGGGACGTGATAGTTCTTCCACGAGTAGCCCCTAGAAAGGTAGGCATCGTTGACGACAGTATTGGCGTTCCAGAAATTGTTCTTGTTGAATTCGTAGATATTGCCATGAAAGCTCTGTCCGCCGGATTTCATCATCATGTTTACGGTAGCGGAGGCTGCTCTGGAGGTTGAGGCGTCGTAGGCGTTCGCGGCAACGCGGACCTCTTGAATCGCGTCCATGGGTGGCACCCAGGCCACTTGTCCGCTTGTATTGGTGTCCGTCGCGCCGTCGATCGTATAGTTCATTGCAAAATAGCTGTAGCCTGCCCCGTTCATGGAGCCAGAGGACATGGCCTGATTTGACCACAGCATGGTCCCGAGATTGGCGTTTGCCTGGTAATAGGCGCCAAATGTGAATCCAGGTGTTGTGTAAAGGAATTCCAGTGGGGTATTCGTGTGTGTCGGGAGCGCATCGAGGCTTTTGGCTTCGAGCACCATGCCCGCGACTGCGGCAGTGGTATCGATAAGCGGCTCTTCTGAGGTTACCGTGACGACTTCTGAACTTGTGCCCACTTGCATCGTCGTGTCGAGACTTTTCTGTGTTCCCATTTCCAAGGTGAACGATGGATGCGCCGAGCTCGCAAACCCCGTGGCGACAACATTGAAATGGTATGTACCGGCGACCAGAGCGTCGACACGCCAGCTTCCTGCCTCATTTGTCTTCGCTGTCCAACGAATGCCCTTATCGTCCGAGAAGACGGTTACGGTCGCATTCGGTACCACCCTACCCTGTGGATCAAAAACTATTCCTGTCAGTACCGATGTCGTGCCTTGTGCTAGGCAGGATATCGACGCCGAAAACAGAAGCGTCACTATCCAGCAAAAACAGAGAATTCTGGACAACATTGCGCCGAACCTGGGGCACGGGCAGGGCATTACGGCCTTCTGTTCCGTCCTTCGCATTGCGTTGATTTGCACTGTTTTATCCTCCAAAAAGTCAATGCACGATTGTCCGTGTCGGCGGAGTATTCCTCCTTAACCGGGCCTCGTCATTTCTGGTTCCGTCCTGAGCTTTGAGCAAACGCATTCTAGCAATTCTGAACTCCCAGACCACCACAATCCTGCTTTTGGGAGCGTCCACTGAAGGTCGATTCATCTCCCGCTTTTCAGTCTCGTGATGCGATTGCGAATCGCCGCGCCCTCGACTCTTTCTACGGAACGGGAGCATCCTAAGGCTGCGGATCAAGAATTGGGAATGTTAAAGATGTAAAACATGTTTTCCGAAGACGTATAGCATCTTTAACTAATTCGATTTACTATGGATACGCCCTCAGAGTCCACCCAAAACTTAAACAGCAGGCAGGTTCGTCTGCCTGACTGCTGATGTTCGATCCGGTTCCAGAGTCGCTTTCCTGGATCCAGAGGAGGTAAGTGTCCAGCCCCCTGTTCCTTTTCTGGAGCCTGACGGAGCGCTGATTCAAAAATGCATATGATCTGCATGCTAAGAATACGTATTCTTGAAGCTATCAACTGATCCAGGTCTTCGAGAAACAGAGCCCCGCGCGTCTTTCACGGAATGATGTGCAGACTGCCGACTCGTTAATTGCTCTGAACCATTCTCCTTGCTCACCCTCGACTGCATTAGAAGGCATAAAACGCTGGTAAGTAACTGATTCCAGAAGGTTACTCTCCGTGCTATAATCGCTGCTACATTGCGTCTTCGGAAAGGTGCGACTCCGAGTCTTCTCTGCGTATGGCAAAGCAGCACGCTCACGATATCCAGGCACTAGAACGCCAAGAAGTTGCAGCTGTAATGGCCGCGCTCGAACGCGCTCCAAAGTTGGCGAACTTGATGCACTATCTTGCGGAGAAATATTTCGCAGGAGAGGTTGAGCAGCTTACTGAGTACAACATTGCCACAGAGGTCTTCGAACGTAAGAAGACGTCCTTTGTGGCCAGCGAAGATGCTGTCGCCCGTGTTGAGACATGGCGTTTGCGGAAAAGACTGAAGGCATATTACAGTGCTGAGGGTAAGGATCACGAAATTCAGATAGCACTCCCTCTCGGGAAGTACGCGCCCGTTTTCACCCGCAGAGAGGCAGACGGCAAACTGCCGCATAGCTCAACCGATGAGTTGCAAGCCGAGGAACACGCCCAGTTTGCCGCTCCAGCCGCCGATGCACCTGGCGGGCAGATGCCGCCCTCTGTTTTGTCTTCTGACTCTGAGATTCCGGGAGGTCGCTCACGGCGGTCACGTGTTTGGCTCTATGCCGGGGCTCTAGCCGCCTTGGTATGTGGGCTCGCTCTCTGTTACACCCTTTGGTCGCGCTGGTCTGTTGTGACAGAGAAGAATTCTACCGCTGCGGCTGACCCGCAGAGAATTCCGTCGGCAAAACCCAACCTGTTTGCTGCCACCGTTCCCTTCCGCATCATTGCAGGCTACTCGGGCCCTCCACAGAGGGATGCTGCCGGCGAGACCTGGCAGTCGGATCAATACTTCCGTAACGGGTCGTCATGGCAACAGCCACACGCATATATTGATCGGACCTCGGATCCCCTGATCTTTCGGTTCGGCAGGCAAGGCAATGTTGACTACGATATTCCGCTCAATCCGGGCACTTACGAACTTCATCTTTACACTGCAGAGATTACAACAGTCCTTGAGCTTGAAGATGCGATGAGTAAACGAGCATTCAACATAGTGCTCAATGGAAAAATCGCTATAGGTGCTCTGGATCCGGTTTCCGATGCCGGAGGGATTAACGTCGCCGATGAACGAATTGTTCGGGATGTATCCCCCGATCATGATGGGGTTCTTCACCTCCATCTGGGCACCGTGATGGGTGTTCCATTTCTCAGTGCACTTGAGATCGTTCCCGGCTTACCCGGGAAACAACTCCCTATTCGGATTACCACGCAGCCAACAACATGGGCTGATCACAGCGGCCAGGTTTGGCACCCCGACACCTATTTCAGCGGCGGGCGGAGGCTCTCTCACAATTTAAAAGGCACATTTGATATTGATAGCGAACTTTACGCCACCGAGCGTTATGGTCATTTTTCCTATGCCATTCCTGTTGACTCGAGGGATCGCTATACGGTCATCCTGCATTTTGCAGAGCTTTACTTCGGGAACGAAAACCTGCACCAAACAGGCCCCGGCAAGCGAGTCTTCCGTGTAATATGCAACGGAAACACATTGTTGGATAACTTCGATATCTTCCAAGAAGTGGGCCCGGGCAAAGCTTTGGTCAAGAAATTCTTTCATCTAAAGCCCACAGCTCAGGGCAAGTTGAATCTGGAATTCGAGCCAATCGAAAACTACGCGACCGTCTCGGCTATCGAAGTGCTCGACGAAGCGGGAAAGTGACGATTGAAACGCCTGCTCTAAGGTGATCGAGTCCGCAGGAAGAGATTCTTGCTTTTGCTCCCACTCTTGCTTCGTGCGGCTGCGAAAAGGCCTCTTTTGAAGAACCTTTTCGCAACCGCGCTACTGTCGGCGGTCTCCCACAAATTAGGTCAGTCGAGCCAGAGCGCGCTGGTGATGATGCGTGGGTAGTAGCGGCTCGCCTTGCCTTCG
>WSSedL1CaDRAFT_10000809_pt1 | contig 20509 bp, 19 predicted proteins | sample WetSurSL1Cattail_FD_9464 | JGI IMG/M metagenome (IMG submission 9464)
CAGTGCCATTCGTGCCCAATTTATCGTAGAGTCCATAATTATATGCGTCATCGGCGGTATTTTTGGAATCGTCTTGGGTGAGGGGCTTGGCTATGTAGGCGGGCTACTTTTAAAACAGGCGGCCAGTCCCTCCCTTAGTACGATTGCGCTCGCTGTGGGATTTTCAATGGCCATTGGTGTTTTCTTTGGCTATTACCCGGCAAACAAAGCGGCCAAGCTCGACCCGATTGAAGCGCTCAGATATGAGTAAAAAAGACACATTATACATCTGACACGGTTTAATGAATCCCACCCTATTGCATAATGTGAAATTAATTATTATGCGCAGTTCGAAAGATCTCCTGAACTGCGCATAAGATTAGGTGTGTTCTGCATTTTCTCAAATAGATCAAGGTACCTATATTCTCTTTAAACTGGGAAACAATATGTGTGAGGAAGGCGACATAATGAAGGCCGCGAAACGATGGTTCTTGCTGTCGAGACTTCGCAGGCGTGCTCCCTTATATAGCCAATAATAGACGGCATGGGACGACGACAGTAAATCAAAGCCATGTGAATTAAATTTCACATGGCTTTGATTAATGTTGTAGGGAAGGATTACATACTATCCATTGATTTACGTTCATTTGCGCAGCCTTGGCATTTGGCAGCATATTTTTTGAAGTGGTCATCCTTGAACATTCCACATTCTTGCACAGACTCGTTGCAGGTTGCTTCACACGGTTTACACAAAACCATTGCATAGCAAGCATCTATCGACATAGTATCGCCAGGTTCCATGAGTGTGCATGCACATGCAAAGAGTCATCATCCTTGCGGGTGAGATTAAAGTTGGGAGACCGCTTTGCATTCTTAAAAATATTTCATTGAATTTGTTGGAAATAGTGATATTATTAATTAGGAATATAAAATTGTATAAGCTCATACAGTCCAAACGAAGCTGCTCTGGACTGGTAGCACAAGCCGTTATGGAAGTTTAGCCAACCCCTGGGTTATTATAATAAGAAATTCATAGGAAAAAAGAAGGAGGGATTTTTATCAATTTTAAAATTAGTTTATCAAAGCGAATGAGCAACAGCATCAAACAGGGAGTTTCACGCATTGTACTTTTCTTCTTATACCGGGCCTTCCATGTTCTCTATCGGTATGACAAATCTATCCGGTGTGAAGTGGACGGCTGGAAACAGGGGTTTGTAATCTGTATGAAAGCTGCTCGGCAGGGACCTGCCATTTGCTTGATTCATACGGAAAAAGGTATTGAAAGATTAAGAAAGTATGAGTCTTCGGATGTCAATATGTCCATTGAATTCCGGGGTATTGATGCCGCGTTTCTGGTTCTAAGCGGCCAGATCGGTGTGGCACAAGCATATTCCCAGCACCGTTTTACCCTGCGTGGCAGTATTTTTGACTGTATGCCGTTTGTGCGCTGCGTGGAAATTATAGAAGCATATCTTTTCCCAACAGTTATAACGAAAAAAATATTAAAGAAGCTTCCTATAAAAGAAATTTCTCCCGTTTCCGTGTATCGGCACGCGATACTGGGATTTTGAGGTGTTGAATTTGTTACCGGATTATTATGAATTTTGCAATCCGCCCAAGCTTCTTTCGGGAAATTTTGCGCTGGAAAATATACCGGAGGCGCTTGAAGACTTGAAAGCGAAAAAACCGCTTTTGCTTTGCGACCAAATGCTCGCTAAGATCGGAACCATGCAGACGGTCATTGATGCACTTGTTTCAGGGGGGATTACTCCAGGGGGAAGCTTTACAGAAATTCCTGCCGATTCCTCTTCGCTCGTTGTGAATCAAATTGCGGCGCTGTATCGCAGCCTGAACTGTGACAGTCTGATAGCGGTGGGGGGCGGTTCCGTGCTGGATACCGCAAAGGGTGTTAAAATGCTGATTTCACAGAACATTGACAATATTATGGACGCGATGGGCTGCGAAATCATAGACTGCGGTGAGCGTATTCCATTTATAGCCATACCCACCACGGGCGGAACCGGCTCTGAGGCTACGCTGGTAGCAGTCATTCTAGATCCTGTCAAAAATGCGAAAATGGAGTTTATCTCCTACCATCTGCTTCCTGATGTTGCCGTTCTCGATCCGCGCATGACGCTTACACTTCCTCCGCGGATCACTGCTGCTACAGGAATGGATGCGCTTTGCCACGCGGTGGAATCTTATACCTGCCTTCAAAAAAATCCAATCAGCGACGCCTTTGCGGCAGGCGCATTGGAAATGATACGCGAAAATCTGCGCACGGCTGTAAATGACGGTAAAAACGCGAAAGCACGTCTGGCCATGGCAAATGCGGCATTTATGGCGGGAACCGCTTTTTCCAATTCTATGGTCGGTGTAATTCACGCAATCGGACACGCACTGGGTGGCGTATGCCATGTTCCACATGGGGAGGCAATGACGATTCTGATGCCGTACTGCATGGAATATAATTTTGATGTTTTAGAAGATCTATACGGTGAACTGCTGTTGTATATTGAAGGTGCTGAAGTTTATGCCGTTACCCCAAAAGCAGAAAGAGGACGCAAGATGATTTCAAGCATCCGCAGGATGAATTCGGAATTCCATGAAAGTTGTGGGCTTCCTGTACGCCTACGTGAAACAAAAGCAAGAAAAGAAGACTTTGAAAGAGTGGCGAAGGCTGCGTTGAACGATGGTGCGATGATCGTCAACCCAAAGCAGGTGAGTCAGCAGGATGTTCTTAACATACTGGAAAAAGCGTTTTAAAAGGGGATGATACAAAGTGGAGATTGAAGAAATCGTACAGGCACAGCGAGCCTTTTTTACTACGGATGCCACAAAATCTGTCGCCTTCCGTATCAATGCTCTAAATAAATTAAGGACGGCTATTCTGAAAAAAGAGCCGGAAATCAATGCCGCCATAAAATCAGACCTAAATAAGTCGGAATTCGAGACCTATATGACAGAATCGGGAATGGTTCTGGATGAATTACGGTTCGTCACCGGACATCTCTCTGGATGGGCGAAAAGGAAAGCGGTACATACGCCCATTGCACAATTTCATTCCAAAAGCTTTAAAATGCCGGAGCCCTATGGCGTGGTTTTGATCATATCCCCTTGGAATTATCCGTTCCAGCTCAGCCTGGAACCGCTGGTCGGCGCTCTCGCCGCGGGAAACTGCGCAATTATAAAACCATCGACATATGCTCCGAAAACATCGCAGATTATTGCGGACATCATAGCGGATTGCTTTCCCCCGGAGTACGTCGCCGTCGTACAAGGCGGCCGTCAGGAAAACCAGAGCCTGCTAAAGCAGCGATTTGATTATCTGTTTTTCACAGGCAGTGTTGCGGTTGGCAAGCTGGTGATGGAAAGTGCCGCCAAAAATCTTACGCCTGTCAGTCTTGAACTGGGAGGGAAAAGTCCCTGCATCATTGACAAAACCGCTGATTTAAGAGTGGCGGCGAAACGTCTGGCATTTGGAAAATTCCTAAATGCAGGCCAGACCTGCGTGGCACCTGATTATCTTTTAGTTCATAGCAGTGTTAAAGGTAAAGTCGTAGAATACCTGAAGCAGGAGATCACGAATTTTTATGGCCCTGCGCCGCTCGATAATAAAGATTTCCCCAAGATCATCAATGAGAAACATTTTAAACGTCTCAAAGGGCTAGTAGCGGGTGAAAACATACTTGTAGGTGGGAAAACGAACGATCGTGAGCAGATTGCGCCTACTTTACTCGACGGGATTACCGGGCAATCGCCCATTATGCAGGAAGAAGTATTTGGCCCGATTTTGCCGATTCTTACCTTTGAGGACATTAGAGAGGTGATCTCCTTTGTTGGTAACCGGGAAAAGCCTCTTGCACTTTATCTGTTTACCAGAGATCACGCCGTGGAAAAGCAGATTCTTACCTCGTTATCCTTTGGAGGTGGCTGCGTTAACGATACCATTATTCATCTTGCTACCTCTCACATGGGCTTTGGCGGCGTCGGAAACAGTGGCATGGGTAGTTATCATGGCAAAGCCAGCTTCGATACATTCAGCCATTATAAAAGCATGGTCAAGAAATTCAATTGGATTGATCTGCCGTTCCGATACCCTCCTTATTCTGATGTTAAATTAAGGTTGATTAAGTTGTTTTTACATTAATCGGCCGGACTTTAGAATAGAGATTCAATGATCAATAACACATTCAGGCGATTTAGTTAAAAATAAACTTACGGTCTCCATGCCGTAGCCGGGGAGAGACAGTAAGAAAAAGTTCTGCGCAATTCATCAGCCTGCTAAGGAGACTTCATGAAAATAAATTACAAATGTTTACCTTGCTTGGTAAATCAAGTTGTTAGGGTAGCGGATATGACAAATGCAGATCATAGAGAGACATTATTCCAAGATGTATTTCGATATTTAAGCGAAATAAACTATACGGAAACAAACCCGGAAATAATTGGTTCCACTTTTAGATTGTTGAAAGAGCATCTTAAAAATAATGATCCGTATTTGGAAATCAGAAATTATTATAATGATTTATTTTTAAATATGAATGATTTGTTTGAGAAGAATATTAATCAATCAGATCATTCCTTCGAAACGGCAATTAAATATGCAATCATGGGAAATATGATTGACTTTAATCCAATTCATGCGAGCAGACTTGAAGATATTATGAAATATTTCGAAAGTGTTGAGGAACAGACTCTTCCGATTAATCATACCCAAAAACTCATTAGCGATATTCAGGAAAGTAGAACATTACTATATATAGGCGACAATTGTGGAGAAATCTGTTTGGATAAGATTTTGATTCAGAAAATAAAAGAATATAATCCCAATATGGAAGTCTATTTCGGCGTCAGGGGTACCCCTGTTGTAAATGATTCCATTGAAGCAGATGCTCACCGTGTCGGGATTGACGCCTATGCCAAAATAATCAGCAACGGGGATGATTCATTGGGGACAGTCCTGACAAGAACAAGTGAAGAGTTTAATCATATTTATCAAAAAGCGGATGTCGTCATATCAAAGGGACAGGCTAATTATGAAAGTTTAAGTGAGCAAAAGGAAAAGAATATCTACTATTTACTTATGGTTAAATGCGATGTAATAGCCGATGATATTGGTGCAACTAAAAATTCAATGATCTGTATAAACTCAAAACGAAGGGATGAAAACATATGTCAAAAATAATAAACTGGGGAGTCATAGGGTGCGCTGGTATAGCGGAAGGAAGAGTTCTTCCGGGACTTTTAAAGGCTTCAAATGCAAAACTTTATGCAATAGCAAGCAGAGGAAAAAGCGAAAAATTGAAGCGTTTCCAACAAGAATTTCAGCCGGAAATAACTTATAATAGTTATGAAGAGCTTCTCGATGACCCAAAGGTAGAGGCCGTCTATATTCCTCTGCCGAATGGCCTTCATTATGAATGGGTGCTCAAAGCAGCCGCAAAGAAAAAACATATCCTTTGTGAAAAACCCCTCGGTGTCTCCCAGTCACAAGTGGAGCAGATGAAAGCAGCATGCGATAAGAACGGTGTTTTGCTGATGGAAGCTTTTGCTTACCGTCAAAGCCCCCTGACCTATCAAGCAAAAAAGATCGTTCAATCGGGTGTTTTGGGAAAGTTGCAGTATATCGAATCCCATTACGGTTATCATTTGGAAGATAAAGCCGACGTCCGGCTTTCCAAATCCCTTGACGGAGGGGCGACCTATGACATCGGATGCTACAATCTCAATGTCATTCGCTATCTTGTGGGTTCTGATCCGGTCAGCATACTTGCGTCCGGCAGAATCGGAGAAAAATCCGGCGTAGATGAGGAAAGCAGCATTACGATGGAATTCCGAGACGGAATTAGGGCGTTCTCCTATTGCAGTCTCGGGGTTTTTCCATTGAGTGAATATATGGTTGTCGGGGATAAAGGAATTCTTAAGGTACCTTATGAGTTTAACTCAAAGGGTACAACCAAAATTCAGGTTAAAACCTCGGAAAAAACGGAAGAAATTATAATTGAATGTCCGGATAACTACATGCTGGAAATTGAGCAGTTTGGCAGGGCAGTATCGGGCGAAGAGAGCCCATTGATTACTTTTGAAGATTCATTAGGGAATGCCACGGTTATCGACGAAAGCCTGCGCCAAATCTTTGGCAGCAGAACATCCAAATGAGGATGGATTTTAAAAGATCAAAGCTGGCTATTAATCTCCAATATTAAAATAATGCGCAGTTCAGAGAGCATTCTGAACTGCGCATTATAATTTTCTATTGTTTCTGCGAATCCTTCGTGTGTCGCTTAGAAATGAATTTAAAGAAGCCGGAGCTCCAGGCACACTGGAAGGAATATTTGCTTAGATACGGATTATATTATTGCAATATGAGAATATAGTGATATTATAGTAATATATTGGTAATAGTGTCGAATTGTACCAACTGACCATAAATAGTCAGCCGGGTGGTTGACTATACCTCACAGTTGGGGCTACTACATAGTTTAGCAATGGAAAACTAACTAATAAAATGGAAATGGAGGTTAAAAATCGGAAGCATCCCTAAAGTTAGAGAAATCACGATTATGATCTGCATTTCTATAATCAAATTCAATTATTTTAATTAGAAAGAATGATTTAAATGGAATTTTTTCAAGCAAAAAAGATGACATCAATAATCGAGAATAGCACAGATGATTTCTATAAACAGTTTGTTGTAATTAAGAGAGTTTCTGATCAAATGGAGGGCGTAGTTGAAGATTTGGTTGACACCTCAACCAATGTTAAGCAGGCGGCTGAATTTATTGCAGCCGGAACCGCACAGCAAACAGTGGATGTTGAAAAGTGTATAGGGCTTACTGATAGCTTCACAGCAAGTATAGACAGTATGGAACAAAAATCAATTGAATTGATTTCTCTGGCGAATGACATGACCGACGTAAATAAGAACGGAAAAAATTCAATTGAGAATCTGTCACTTAACCAAGAAGAGAATCAGAAAGTAATAGGAGAATTAGTCAATCAAATTTATAGTGTTTTAGAGAAAACAAAGATGATTGGTAAAATAACTGATATCCTACATAATCTTTCCGAACAAACCTATATGCTGTCTTTTAACGCAAAAATTGAAGCGGCAAATGCGGGACAGTATGGAAAAAGTTTTACAGCGGTTGCAAATGAGATCAGAAAGCTTTCAGAGGAGAGCAGGTCGGCAAGTCAAAATATAAACGGAACAATAGAAAACATTACGAATGAACTGAATGTTCTTAAAAATACAGTCGACACTTCAATCGGAGTTTTTACAAATCAGGGTAAGTCGGTAGATTCAGTAATAGATGCTTTTAATAAAATTAATCATTATACGGGAACCTTTATTGATGAACATAAGAACTTTAGTGAGCAGGTAAGTGAAATAAAAATTCAAAAAGATGAACTGGTGGATTCCATGTCGCAGATTTTTACCGGGATTCAAAAGTCAACAGCCACTACAGAGGAGGTTGCATCTTTGGCGATGAGCCAAAATGCCAGTACTGCGATTCTCAGTAAATTATCAATAGATTTAGACAACCAGGTTAACAAGATAGGCAATGGCCTTGATCAAAACAAAATCGAAGAGCTTTCCATGGATAAAAAGAAAGTCTCTGTTATCTTCGATCTGGATGATCCATTTTGGGAGCCAACACGCAGGGAGGCCATCAAGGCGGCGAAGGCCTTTAATGTGGACGTAGACTTTTTTGCGCCAAAGTCACGGAGCACAGGTTCCGCCGAGATGGGAAGAAGGCTTGAGCAAATCTTGAATGAAAAAAGGGACGCTTTGATTATCAGCCCGATTGACGATCCCAAAATTGAAGGAAAATTAAAAGAGATTAATGTGGCAGGAACAAAAATAGTCTTTATCAATTCAAAAATCGACAGTATTAAATATGAGTCACTCATTGAAACAAATGGAGTCATAGCGGGGAAATTTGCCGCTAAAGTTACAAAAAAATATTTGAATAACGAAGGTGAGGTTATTGTTGGTCTTTGGTCAGATGAGCATATCAGTTCCATAGACAACAGAGCCAGGGGTTTTATCGAGGAACTGCGCGCGACCTCCAATATTATTGTTCACGAAGTCAGTGTTAAAAGCGAACCCTCATTTGAGGAAGCTGAAAAAATAATTGCAAAAATGCTTGAACAATACCCTGATACGAAACTGGTTTTCTCAACAAATATTGGTTGGGGTCTTCTATATGCTAAATACGTAAAGAAGCACAAACCGAATCTAAAGGTTATCACTATGGATTTCACAAAAGATGTTGATCATGCAATAAAAGAAGGATTCATATGCAGCGCAATCGCCCAAAGAGCTTTTTCATGGGGCACTACGTCGTTGGATTTCTTAGATAAGATCTTTCAAGGGAAACCTGTTAAAAAATATGTGGATACAGGTACGTATGAGGTCAACCTATCTAATGTTAAAATTTATGAAGGGCGTGTATAACATGCGTTAGGATTGGTTTTCTCCAGCGTCTCAGCGAATTTTGTGTATATTTAAAAATCGGGCCAAGAATTGTGCACTTAGGTTAGCGGACTCAGTTTTAAACATTCCTTCTATTGCAGCAGACTTGTTATTTAAGCTTAGTAACTTAATTGGCTAATTTAGTGAGCTAAAATATTTTGGAATTGGAACTACTAAAGGAAAAGGCTCGTGCCCGGTTTGGACATGAGCCTTGCTATTAACCCCGGTAAAACCGATTCATAACAAACTTGTGGTAGGATGTATGAAAAACTCTGAATCAGCTTATAAGCGATTAATTTGCATTTCTGGGAGTTCGGAAAATGAGAATTACCATTAGGCTTGAAGAAATTCGGTTTCATTAATTTGGAGGTAATTAAACGGATACAAAATTTGATCCAAATAACGTCGTTATTAAACTCTGTATGAGTGGGATGATGCTAGAAAATAGTGGAAACATTGAAGGTGCAGCCACGATGTTTCATAAAGCATGGCACGAAGCAACAGATTACACGAAATATAAATGATGATAATGTTAAGAGTGCATATTTAACGTTATATTTAAACATGGCCAAATGTTATGAAGAGTTGGGTGATTGTGATAATGCAAAAGAAATTATGAATTGTCAAATTCAAATAAGGGTGTACCTTCTGATAAAGGATCATTTTATCATGGGACAAAGGCGGATTTGCAGGTTGGCGATTTACTGACAGTGGGTGGGAATTCAAATTACAAATCTGAGCTTAAAATGAACCACATTTATTTCACCGCTAATGTCAATGGCGCAGGACTTGCAGCAGCATTAGCAAAAGGAGAAGGAAGAGAAGTAGCCATTTGAAATAATAAAATGATTTCGAGACTATGCTCAAAAAATACAACATCATTTGAATTTCAACTATAACAGGCAGGCTCATCCCTTTGTTCTTTTGTTTATGTTGATGTCATTTTTATATGATTAGATAGAAGAGCCAAGAGACTTCTTAGTTGCTCTTGGACGCTGGTAAGCTTTGTTTTGTTTAATTTTCTTGATTTTTTTTGTATTTTATGCTTGACTTATATTAGCAGGATTAGACCAGTAATGTGTGTTCTGAAAACGGGCATGAAATTTCGCCTTGTGTTTACACTATGCGAAGAAAGTCAGGCTAATTATTTATAAAAGGTGAAAGAGGAGCATTATGATTCAGGATATTGAACCAAGAATATTTTACAATAATTTTCAACCCAAAACGGCGCAGCCAGGGGATCTGTTTCTTTCATACAACGAAGATACTGTGCTGGTCCGGGAGGAAAAAGAGGAGCTTTGGTATCCGTCCTTTTCTGATTTTGAGCAGTCCCATCCGCATCTGATCGATAATGCACAATTTCTGTTTTCGATCGACGAGCTCAATTATTTCTTGACGGAGGAAAAAGGACTCGACTCAGTCGATAGCTGGACCTACGTCTCCACGTCTAGATTTCGGACGGAGCCGAAATACTGGCGATCCTTTGCGGGCGCGGTGGGGCGTCAGCTAAACCGTTGGTATGACGATCACCGTTTCTGCAGCAGATGCGGCAAAACAATGTTACATTCAGATAAAGAACGAATGCTCTACTGCAAAGCCTGTTCTTTCCAAGTATATCCCACGATTTCGCCCTGTGTAATCGTGGGGGTATATCACGGTGACCGCTTGCTGTTGACCAAGTATACCGGCCGAGCCTATAAACAGTATGCCCTCATCGCCGGATTTGCCGAAATCGGAGAAAGCCTTGAGCAGACAGTTTATCGGGAAGTGAAAGAAGAAGTAGGACTGAATGTAAAAAATCTTAAGTTTTTTAAAAGCCAACCCTGGCCGTTCACAGATACCATCCTCGCCGGATTTTTTGCCGAGTTGGACGGCGATGACTCCATCACTTTGCAGGAAGACGAATTGTCCCTAGGTGTGTGGATGGATAAAGAAGATATCCCTCCAGAGGAACTGAAAATTAGCCTGACGGGCGAGATGATGGAAGCCTTCCGGACAGGGACAATCGCGTTGTAATCAAATGGATTATTCGACAATATTTAAGTTACGAAAATATTATGAGTAATGATTTTGCAACAAATGTGGGTTGCATTATGTTTAAGAAATTCATGGGGAATTATTTATATAATATGAAATGAGGGATTACATTGGAACTTCTAATCAGAAACGTAACAAACGAAGATTTTGACAGCATATATCCCCTATTTAAACAATTATGGCCAAATAAAGAATTAAACAGAGCAGAACTTAATAAGGTATTTAGTAGGGGTGCTGTTTCTCAAACGGATGAGCTCTTTTGCGCTGTACTGGATAATACCATAATTGGATTTTGTGCTTATGCAATTGTAAATAATCTTTGGCAGGAAGGATATATTTCGTATCTATATGCAATGGTTGTGGACGAAAAGCAAAGAGGAAAAGGGTATGGTACCAAACTAATAAATGAGGCGATAGCTAAGTCACAGAAGCAAGGAATGAAAAGAGTAGAACTGGATTCTGGATTTCAACGTGTAGGGGCGCATCAGTTTTATGAAAAACTTGGGTTTGAGAAACGGGCGTATTTATTTTCATACACGCTATGAATCCCTAACTTACTTCGTAAAATGAGCAAGCTGGGAAGCTTGGTATGATTTCAAATGTCCAGTTTGTCTGATTGTTTATATATGTAGAGGGGGTGAATGGATTGAATAAATCACCAAGTGGAAGCATTTGTCCATATTACTATATGGGAGGAGAGCTTCATCCGTTGAAATACGGCAGCTATTGTTGTGATAAAGAAAAGTTATTTACAGTAATAAAAGCGGAAGAAGATTTTATTCTAAAATCGTCAGGTCAAAACAATCGCCGAATTTGGATTGACCTCATTTGGCCGAACAAGGCTGAAACTTAAAATGGCTGAGAAACATATTGATATTGTTAAGCAGATGAGATTTTTTTCAGATCCAGAAAAGGCAAAACAATGGTTGGTGTCTGAAAGAATTTGATGTACGTATGGTACATTCCCGAACTTCCCAGTCTGTTTAATCCAGACAAGTACATAGTTTCAATAATTAGCGAGCAACAGATTATCAGGATTCTAAAAGAGCATGAAACAAATGGCCCTTGGAGAGGGGCTCTAAACACTACTACTTTATAATAGCGAGGACATACTTATGGCTTGTACAACTATTCTGGTTGGAAAAAAAGCATCCTATGACGGTTCTACCATGATCGCACGAAACGATGATTCCTGTGCCGGTCATTTTACCGCTAAAAAATTCGTAACAATCCATCCCGAGGAGCAGTCAGTAACCTACAAATCCGTGCTTTCCCATGCGGCAATCGACCTGCCCCAAAATCCCATGCGGTTTACGGCAGTGCCGAATGCCGTAGAAGGCGAGGGTATCTGGGCCGCCAGCGGTGTGAATGAGGCAAATGTCGGCATGACGGCCACGGAAACTATTACTTCCAACCCGAGAGTGTTGGGGGCAGATCCGCTGGTCGAGTATCATTCGGCACAGGACGGGCAGTCTGAATCTGCTGGCGGTATTGGTGAGGAGGATATTGTTTATATCGTACTTCCTTACATTCACAGTGCTCGTGAAGGTGTTGAGAGGCTGGGTGGCCTGCTAGAAAAGTACGGTACCTATGAAATGAACGGCATCGCCTTTCAGGATGTCAATGAAATCTGGTGGTTGGAGACCATTGGCGGTCATCACTGGATTGCTAGAAAGGTTCCGGATGATGTTTACGTCGTGATGCCAAATCAGTTGGGACTTGACCGGTTTGATCTGGATGATGCACTTACCGAAAAGAAAAACCATATGTGTTCAGCCGATATGAAGGAATTCATTAAGGAGAACCATTTGGATCTATCGCTGAACGGAAACTTTAATCCGAGAGACGCTTTTGGAAGTCACGATGATGCGGATCATGTTTACAATACGCCGCGCGCCTGGTTCATGCTGCAGTATTTTAGTCCCCGCGCCAAAGTATGGGACGGCCCGAATGCGGATTTCATGCCGCGTTCCGATGATCTGCCCTGGTGCATGGTGCCGGAGAAGAAGATCACTCCGGAGGATGTAAAATATGCGCTGTCCTCACATTATCAGGGAACGCCGTATGATCCCTATGAAGGCCACGGCGATCCAACCATGAAAGGCATCTTCCGCCCGATCGGCATCAACCGGAATGACTTTATGGCTTTGATCCAGATGCGCCCGGACGTTCCGGAGGAGTTCCGCGTGGTGGAATGGATCGCCTTTGCATCCAACGCCTTCAATGTACTGACACCTTTTTATGCCAATGTATCCGTAACACCGGACTATCTTGCTAATACAACAAAGAAAATTTCAACCGAAAATTTCTACTGGTGCAGCCGCATGATTGCCGCTATGGCGGACGCATCTTACGGTAAATCAGTATTTCATATTGAGCGATATCAGCTTGCAGTACAGTCCAAAGGACATGCGCTGATCAGCCAATATGATGAAAAGCTTCGGCGGGAAATGGATATTGTAAAACGGGCTGCCTTTCGGGAACAGGCCAATCAGGAAATCGCGGACATGTTGAAAAAAGAAGCCGCCGATACATTGGATAGGATTCTCTTCGAACTGAGCAGCCAGATGAAGAACGCCTTTTCCAGATCGGACGCTTGACTGGAGCATAGCAATGAAGAGTGGCCAAAAACACTTGGCCTAGAACGACCAATTTCTAACGGTGACGGAGTACATTCTTTTAGCTAAAATAGGAAATACTTTCCGAATTGTCAACGAGCTTTGCATTTCGAATAGATAATTATCCGAAGTTAGGCGCGAAAAAATGCTCAGGCCCAGTAAAAAGGCATGAGTGTTTCGTAACAACAATGTGGCGCATAACTTTGGATAATTTCATAGCACGAAACCGCGGCCGGCGATGCGGCTATTAGGAAAGTATCGGCGGACTTACGCTTAAAAAAGAATTATGCTTTAAAACGGCTTTTGAGACGTAAATCGCGTTGCAAACCGCCCCATAATTGGTAAAATAGACCACATGAAAATATCCGACATTCAGCAGATTTGCTTTACGTGCATCAATCCAACGTTCCTTTGAAAAGATTTGGTATTTGGGGCAGTTGCGATAGCGGCAGGAATTGTAAGACGGATACTCATACCCGCAGTTTGGGCACTTGTCCACATGCCCGCGGTTCTTTAATCTGGCAAACTTCTACACCGGATTCGAGAAGATGTGTAGCAAAGCAATGACGCAAGGTGTGAACCGTATATGTTTCCGGTAAATCAGCCATCGTTTTATACTTTTTAAAAGCATTCAGCACAGAATGTGAAGGAAGAATATGTCGGTCTTTGTTTCTGGAGATTGTTGTAGAAAACGCTCGACGATCACGCTGCCTTGGTATCATTCGACAATTAAGACTATCTAAGCAATGGCATACTCCCAGTTAGTTTATTGACCTTCTTTTTACTGCCATACAGAGCAATGCCGAGATATGTATGCTCTTTTTCTTTCGTGATCTGTACTTTTTTTATGTAATCACTGTAGATATTGCAGCTTTGTGCCACATCGGAAAAGTCCACAACCAGCAAGTCGCTGAATTCCGGGGTGTACAATTCGGTACGCAAGATTCGGAGTATCTCTTTGTTTCCTTTCAAAATCGGCACCGGAATTGTAATGATGCCTTTATGGATGCATCTGGAAGCATCTTCAGTGTCCACTCCCACACACTCAGGGACTTTCTGCCCCAGGGTAACCCCGAGAATGGCAGCGGTATTGGCAAGAATCCCGACCGGAAGTTCCTCATCGATTATCATGACACATTTTACATTCTGATCACTCATGGCTGAATAATCTCCTTTGTTTTAACTTTTCTCTCTGAAACAAAAAGTCCTGCCATGGTCAGAATCGCGCCAAGCGCCGCTACCCATGTGATTTTTTCATGCAAAATCAACGCCGACGCGGCAACGGTGATGACAGGCACTAGATAGATATACACGCTCGTTTTTACCGCTCCTAATGTGCCGACTGCAAAGTTCCATGTTACAAAGCATAACGCAGAGGCTCCCAACCCCAAAAACAATAAATTAAATAGGTTTGTTCCGTTTGCAATCCTGTTGAAATCCAAGCGAATTTCTAAAAATGACGATACTGGAATCATAAAAAGAATCCCATAGAAGAAAACCCTTCGGGTGCAGGCAATCGTATTGTAATTTTGTTCGCTGATTTTCTTCATTAGGACGGAATAGACCGCCCATATTGCCGCGGCCAAAACAGCCAGTACATCGCCCATAGGATTTGACTTTAAAAAGAAACTTCCGTTTAGATTGATCAGTGATATCCCGATAATTGATGTGAAGAATCCAACAAAAAACGAAACATGTAGTTTTTCTCCGTTCAGCAGAAAATGGGCAAGAATCGCGGTGAAAAACGGTGCGGCGGAAATGATGATACCGACATCTGAAGCGAACGTATAGGTTAGCGCCGTGTTTTCAAGCATATAGTAAAGCGTGATTCCACAGAGTCCCGCTGCTGCAAAAAGCAATTCTTCTTTCAGACTTTCCGGCTTAAGAAAATGGGGATATACTATGAGCAGGGCTGCGTAGCCAATGATGAATCTTAGCAGCAGGATTTCTATCGGCGAAAAATCCCTCAGCAAAATTTTAGTGGAAATAAATGTGGTACCCCAAATGATCATCGTTAGGGAAGCCGCCAGATGGCTAGAAACGCCTTTTAGTTTCATATCAATCCTCATGATGTGTGTTGTCCTTTGATTTTGGTTCCCGCCTGAAAATCATGCCATACTGTCTCGGCGTTAGTCCAATCAGTTTCTTGAAGAAATTCGTAAAATGGCTCTGATCGTTAAACCCAGTCAGGAAAGCAACATCGGCTGGCGTTTCCCCCTGTTCCAAAAGTCGCTTAGCATGGTTGATTCGAACAGTTTCCAGATAGCTGTAAGGGGAAATGCCTATCTGCTTTGTAAAGGAATGGAGCAGATGATATTTGTTCATTCCCGTAAGATCACTTAATTGATCAAGGGTAATTGCACTTGCATAATTCTTCTCAAAATAATCACATATGGCTTTCATTTCCAAAGAAAACTCATCCTCGTCCGAAACAAGTGTGGTATCAGAATATTCTGTAATCAGTTGATCCAGAAGGAACAAAAACAATTCCTCTTTTTTAAAGTCGGTTTCTTTTTCCATAATCATTTGATGCAGTTCCCGAAGAGATACTGCAAGGTCGCTTCGAAAGAGTACGTTTTGGGTGAAGATGGGCAGGCACTCCCTTTCTAAGATTTCCGATGAGGCCTTCCGCATAATATCTGGCTGAATATTCAGGCATCGATAATCGAGAGGTTCTTCACTGATTTGTTGGCAGGTATGGTTATCACCTGGATTAAACAAAAGGATGTCCCCAGGTTGAATCGCATATTCCTGTCCTTTGCAAAACAGATAGCGCTGCCCCTTTTCAATAAAGCCAATGACATAATAGTCATGAAAGTGATTTGGAAATTTTTGCATCACTCCCTCAAAACGATAAGCTTCTATATTTAAGTTTGCATCATAACATACGGTTCGCATTTCATCCGGCATTTTTTGCATCTCCTTTTCATTGGATTAATTATAATACAAATATAAAAAAATTTCTTGTATGATGTTGCATTAGTTAGACCAGCAATGTGTGTTTGGAGAGAGAACGAACTTCGTACAATATTTATAACAGGCTGATAGTCAAAAATAATGGAAAGAAATTATGAAAAAATGAATATTAAAATTCGAGCGTATAATGCTGACGACATACCTTCAATGATTTGTATTTGGAATGAAGTCGTGGAGGAAGGAATAGCTTTTCCTCACGAAGATTGTATAACTCAAGAAACAGGCTATGTGTTTTTTAATGAGCAAACATATTGCGCTGTTGCAGAAGATTGTGAAAACAAAAAAATATTTGGAATATATATACTTCATCCTAACAACGTAGGAAGATGTGGACATATTTGCAATGCGAGCTATGCAGTCAGTTCTGAACGCAGAGGGTTACATATTGGGGAAAAGCTAGTACAAGACTGTCTTGTTCAGGCAAAACAACATGGATTTACTATTTTACAGTTTAATGCTGTGGTTGCGACAAATACGCATGCGAGACATTTATATGAACGACTTGGCTTTGAACAACTTGGGACTATTTCAGGAGGGTTCCACATGAAGGACGGACATTATGAGGACATTTGCCCTTATTATCACCTTCTGTAATCGTGTTATCAAAATTTAAGTAAGCTCCAATTTAGCGAGCATGTTCAGCGCCCGTAATGAAAATAATAGAAAATTCTGAGTACTTCCTGAACTGCACATTGGTACAGTAATCGGGGTTGTTATCAGGCCATGAAAGAGGTAATTTAATGAATCGATGTGAATGGTGTAAATCAGATGGCCTATATATTAAATACCATGATGAAGAATGGGGCGTTCCAGTACACGATGATAGAAAGCGATTTGAATTTTTAGTACTAGAATCGGCGCAGTCCGGGCTAAGCTGGTTGACTATACTTAGAAAAAGAGAAAATTATCGAGTAGCTTACGATAATTTCGAACCAGAAAAAGTAGCACTATATGATGACAAAAAAATAGATGAGCTTCTCTCAAATCAAGGAATCATTAGGAATAAAAGAAAAATTGAAGCCTCAATCAACAACGCGCGTAAATTCTTAGAAATACAAAAAGAGTTTGGCAGCTTCAACAGCTATATCTGGAAATTTGTAAATCAACAGCCAATTATGAATAACTACCAGAAAATATCTGAAATACCTGCAACTTCGGCTCTGTCAGATGTGATCAGTAAAGACTTAATGCAAAGAGGATTTCGCTTTCTGGGCTCAATCACAATTTATTCTCATATGCAGGCAATCGGTATTGTTAATGACCATGTTGACTCTTGTTTTAGAAAACACAGTTGCACGAAATAATATATTCGGCTCTTTATTATTTATAAAAACTAGGAAGTTCAAATGACCTTCTAAAGTTCCGATTAGACCAGCTATAGCTATTTCAATCTTTCATATTATTAGACAAGATAGGAGAACGACATGGAAAAATACAATTTACAAAATCTCCAATTAATTGCTCAAGGCGGTGAAGCTGATATTTACAGCATTGAAAATGATAAAATTCTGCGCGTTATTAGAAATCCAAATGGAAAAACATTTGAAACAGAAAAACAGCTATTCCCGATCTTAGCAGAACACAAGATAAAAGTGCCCACCATTTATGAATACATAGAAATTGAAGGTCGACCAGCGCAAGTGATGCAAAAAGTAGTTGGAAGTACTATGTTGGAACATATACAGCAGCATCCTCTTGAAACAGTTCAAAAAATAAAAATGCTTGCTGCTATGCATGCGCAATTATTAGACATACATTCTAACTGTGAACTAAATTCTATAGAAAACGTTTTTCACTATTTTATTTCGCAGCCACCAGGTTGCGATAAGGAGTTAATAGATTTTGCATCTAAAACAATAAAAGAACTTTCCATTGACAACTCTATTTGTCATGGGGACTTCCACCCGGGAAATATTTTAATACAAGATAATACCTGTTATATTATAGACTGGTCAGGCGCCTATCGTAGCAATTTCGTTTCAGACATAGCGCATACTTATCTTTTAATGACCCATGTTCCCGAAATTCCAGGTAAGAGCCATATGCAGTACGCCATAATCAGTTTTATAGGTTCTTATATAGCGAAAATCTATTTAAAAGAAATTTTAAAATTAAAAAAATTTAGTTTAGCAGAATTTTCGAAATGGACTGTCATTATGTCTTTATTGCGTATCTATTATGGTATGCCATCCGAGAAATCAGTAAGAATAAACTATTTGAATAAATGCTATGAGCTTAGTGAAAAAAAGATAGATGCAGCAATGTGGTACAAGTATCTATAAAATAATGAAATTCTTATTTTTTATAAAATCACAGTTTCTAGTGCTTTCCGAACTGTCCATTGGACAAGAAATGAGTGTATTGATATTGTTTTTGGAAACAGACAAATAAGATTTTGTAGAACGAAAAAGGAATTTAATTATGCTTGGATACAGATTTGATACACAGCTATTAATTGAATGGAAAAATCTTTCAGAAGATAAAATAAACGAATATATTTCTAAAAACATTGAAGGCGATTGCTTACTTGCAATTAGTGATGAGAAACTGAATCCAATTCTACGAAATAAAGTGATGCCTTATTGTAGATTTTTTGATCAAAGAACTTGGAGATCCGAAGTTAGGTACCAAAAAAGCGCTCAGACCCTGTAAAAGGCATGAGCGCTTCGTAACAACAATGTGGCTCGTAACTTTGGATAATTTCATAGCACGAAACCGTGGCCGGCGATGCGTCTATGGGAAAAGTATGCTATGCTTATGACATACATCGATAACACGATCTGATTATTTATAATAACACATGGTGGTAAAAATTATGGAAAACAGGGTCAAACAGCTAGTAGAGAAACACTTTGGTGCTTCAGTTGTCAATATAATGGCCTTGGGGGGAGGCTTTTATGGAAGAGCTTTTTCGGTAGATATCGATAAAGAACCCTTCAAGGTTGTAATCAAGTTATATCTTTTTCCGTGCATGGCTGAAAAAGAAGCTCTTCAAATCAGAACACTAGCCCAATATGCTACAGTGTAAATGCCTGATATATATTTTGTTGATATATCAGGAGAAGGTAAATATGATGCTGTAGCAATGGACTTTATCAACGGTGAAAATGCCGGCAAACTAAAAAAAATTTCTCAAGCTACGGTAAATCAATTAAGCAACGAAATGATTGATAACTTAATCGCTTATCATAAGGTAGCAAATTCTGCTGGTTTTGGACAATTAGATTCAAAATTTTTTCTTCCTGATTGGCGTGAATATTATAAGCCTATCGCAATCAGTATTTTGCAAAAAGCTGAGAATTTGCTTAATGAAAATAAACTTAATATAAATACATTGGAAATTATGAAAAAAGCTGTTAGTAAGTTTGATAAAGTTTTCTATTTACCAATTACGCAAGCACGGCTAATACATGGAGATTATAATACTTGGAATATTATGCTTACTGAAGATTTGCAACATGTAAAAGCTGTCATTGACCCTTTTAATTGTTGTTGGGCAGATTCGGAGCTTGACCTTTACCAACTTGACAATGCAAATGGAAAAGAATTTAATTTACTCACAACATACTCAGCTAAAGTAAGCTGAGTGAAAACTTTAAAATAAAGAGAGAATTCTATGAATTGTTTACGGAACTCAATCATTTTTATGACGCAGGTATTGAAATAGAAAAATCTAATATTCTATCACAAGCGGCAACTCTTAGAAATAGCTTAACATTGGGATGAGGTAAATAATTATCAGAATTCTGGGATAAATTATCTGACATTTTCCGCCTCTGCCCTAAAAATGGGTGCAGTAGAAGCTTATAGATTGAATATTCTTTATATTTTTAATAATACTTATATGGGAATTGTAAATACAGCCACCGATAAATATCAGAAGTGTATTGACACCTGCAGCAGATGTGCACAGGCATGTTTAGAATGCATGAAATGTGCCTGAATGAGCCGGATGTAAGCACACGTAAAAAGTGCATTTCACGCTTAACTAGTGCGTATGCATTTGTAAAGAAGCAGCGTCATCTATGTCTATGGAAGCTTGTCATGCTAAAGATTTATGCCCATTGTGCGAAACGATTTGCGACGAATGTGCTCAGGAATGCGGTATGTTCAAGGACGGCCACTGCAAAAAATGTGCTACAGAATGTGAGCTTTTCGCCGAAGTTTTCCAACCCGCCGTATCACTTCGCGATTTCCTTTGTTGCACGGGTAGTAAGAATGAGCTGATATTCATTACAGCCGATTTTAATTGCTGCACTTCTTTCTTTAATTAAAATCAAATCCTTCTGTTAACATAAATTTTCCTTAATTTGTAAGCGTCAAACAGCAGGACACCTACCATGCAAGCAAGACACATGCTACAATAACACCAAGAAGACATGAAAAAGCACAATGTGGTTTTTCAAGAATAATTGGA
>WSSedL1CaDRAFT_10000810_pt1 | contig 20509 bp, 13 predicted proteins | sample WetSurSL1Cattail_FD_9464 | JGI IMG/M metagenome (IMG submission 9464)
AGGCCTCCATTGTGAGTACGGCGAATGTCGAAGTTCCCGTAATCGTACCTCATATGGCTCCGACCGCTGCACCGGCTGCGTTGGCAGCTGCTGCGCCTGCTCCGTCTGTGCTTAATATTGGGAAAGGTGAAGTTATAAAAGCGCCAATGCCAGGTACACTTCTGGATATTAAGATCAGCGAAGGTGTAAAAGTGAAAAAGGGGCAAGTACTTTTCATTCTTGAAGCGATGAAGATGGAGAATGAAATCATGGCGCCATTTGATGGCACAGTTGTACAAATAAAAGCCGCAAAGGGTTCACCTGTTTCAACAGGTGATATTCTTGCCGTTATTCAATCGTGAGGTGAATAAAAATGTTTCTGGACGCAATTAAAACCATTTTTACGGATTCAGGCTTTGCAGCTCTTACCTGGCAGCATTGCCTAATGATTGCCATAGCCTGCATCCTGATATATCTTGCCATAGTAAGAAAATTTGAACCCCTTCTGTTATTGCCGATCGCATTTGGCGTATTGCTTGCGAATCTGCCTCTGGCGGGGCTTATGAACGAACCGGCTGCAGGGTCGACGGAGCCGGGTGGATTGTTGTATTATTTGTATCTGGGTGTCAAAAAAGGAATTTATCCATCTCTGATATTCCTCGGAATAGGCGCAATGACGGATTTCGGTCCGCTGATCGCAAGGCCGTCCAGCCTCTTTATGGGAGCGGGCGCACAGTTTGGTATTGCTGCTGCCTTTATTGTTGCGACTGCATTGGGATTCAAGCCCACTGAAGCTGCTTCTATCGGGATTATCGGCGGCGCAGATGGACCTACCGCTATTTTCCTTACGACAAGGCTGGCTCCCGAGTTGCTGCCTGCCATTGCCATAGCGGCGTATTCATATATGGCATTGATACCGCTGATTCAGCCTCCGATCATGAGGCTTCTGACCACAAAAAAGGAAAGAGAAATAAAAATGGATCAGCTGCGGGAAGTATCGAAGCTGGAGAAAATATGCTTCCCGATTGCCGTTACGATCTTTTGCGTTCTCTTACTGCCCGCTGTAGCTCCGTTGATCGGCATGCTGATGCTGGGCAATTTGTTTAAGGAATCCGGTGTAGTGGAGAGACTTTCGGGTGTTGCGCAAAATGCACTGATCAATATCGTAACGATTTTCCTGGGTGTTACCGTAGGTGCAACGGCTGTTGCAGATAGATTCTTGAAGCCGCAAACGCTGATGATTATCGGTCTGGGTTTATTTGCATTCATGTTCAGTACTGTTGGCGGTTTGCTCATTGGCAAGTTAATGTGCTTGCTGTCCGGTGGAAAAATTAATCCGCTGATCGGTTCAGCCGGCGTATCTGCAGTTCCAATGGCCGCAAGGGTATCTCAGGTTGAGGGGCAAAAGGCAAACCCCACGAATTTTCTCCTTATGCATGCCATGGGACCCAACGTCGCAGGCGTAATCGGTTCGGCTGTTGCAGCAGGCGTGTTGCTGGCATTGTTTGGATAGAAATGTTTATTTAATAGTTAAAATACGGTTACAATTCTGTTGGTACTATTGATACTTTATGAGATATTATGGTACACTTGATTTAATTGAATATGCAAAAATCGGTTGGGTGAATGAACTGTTTACTTTCAAGAGAATTCGACTTCTGGGGTGGGAAGCACATATTTGTGTTTTCCGCCTTTTAATTTTTAATTGAATATATTGCGCTGAATCCAAAAGAGCGGGAGAACCAAATTTTGGGGTGAATCCTGGATTATATTTCAGGTAGGGTCATCTTTCGATCCGAATCCGTCAGCTAATCTCGTAAGCGTGGAAAGAGAAGGTGTTGCATATGGCTTTGTAACTATACCCTTGAGTGGGGATGAAGCTGCAGAATTTTCTCTGCAGCTTTTTTATCGCGATAGCTATCGATTGCGCTTGAAAGCAGTCAGAAAATGAAAACCAGAAAACAGTGGAAATATTGGCATTATGGGCAAAGTATAATACGAAAAGAGGACTATTGCATGAAACTTATAGTCGCAATTATACACGATGAAGACAGCTCGAAGATAACGGATGAACTGAATAAACAAGGTTATAGTGTCACAAAGCTATGTTCATCGGGAGGATTCCTGCGGGCTGGAAATACAACCTTGATGATTGGTATTGAGGATGGAAAGGTGGATACTGTTATAGGGATCATATTAAAAAATTCAGAAGCAAGAGAGCATAGTATTAAGGAATCGAAATACAACAATAGCATAATGCAATTACTAATACCCAATGCAAATAAAGTTGTGGCCTCAGGTGCAACAATCTTTGTGTCCAATGTGGAAAAGTATGAAAAATTCTAGTAGGGATAATAGAAGGAGCTTTCAATGGATCAGCAATTATTTTTGATGATCGCCTCGGGAACAATTTTTATTACTGCATATGTTCTCATAATCATTGACAAAATGGACCGGGCGGTTGTGGCATTGTCAGGAGCGTCTCTGATGGTTTTACTGAGGATCATTAATCAGGAAAAAGCGTTTGAAGAGATCGACTTCAATACCATTGCCCTGCTGATTAGTATGATGGTCATTGTCATGATTACGAAAAGATCTGGCTTATTTGAATATCTGGCAATAAAAACAGTGAAGTTAGCAAAGGGTGAACCTGTAAAGATTTTGATATTGCTTTCTATTATCACTGGTATACTTTCAGGACTACTGGATAATGTAACGACAATCTTGCTTATTGTACCATTAACTATAAATATTGCAAAAGACCTTCATCTGAACCCTATCCCTTTTATCATATCAGAAATATTTGCATCCAATGTTGGGGGAACTGCTACCTTGGTAGGTGATCCACCTAATATAATGATCGGAAGCTCAGTTGGACTTAGTTTTTTGGATTTCATAAAAAATAACGGACCAATTATCTTGCCTATGCTCTTTTTAACAACATACATATTTGTTCTTGTGTATAGGAAAAAGCTGCACGCAAAGCAGGAAAACAAAGATAAGGTTTTGAAGATGAATGAATATGAGGCAATCAGTGATTCCAGGCTCCTTACTAAATGCCTTGCGGTTTTGGCATTGACGACTATTGGATTTGTACTTCATGGTACTCTGCATTTGGAATCCGCAACGATTGCAATAAGTGGAGCAGTAGTGCTGCTATTAATCTCTGGATTAAAACCAGAGAAGATATTAAAAGAGGTTGAGTGGAAGACTATATTCTTCTTTGCCGGTTTATTCATTATTGTAGGAGGAATACAGGAATCAGGCATTATAGAAATACTTGCGCAGGGAGTACTTGATCTGACTCACGGCAACCTCATACTTACCACAATGGCAATCCTGTGGGTATCTGCTATTGCATCCGCTTTTATCGACAATATCCCTTTTGTGGCAACGATGATACCTTTAATTAAGGATATGGGAGTACTTTCGGGTATGAATCTTACACCCGTTTGGTGGGCTTTATCGCTTGGAGCGTGTCTTGGGGGAAATGGTACAATAATTGGAGCCAGCGCCAACGTCATTGCTATCGGAATGGCAGAGGATTATGGGCATAAAATCACCTTCGGCAAGTATTTTAGAACTGCTTTCCCAGTAATGCTTCTGACGATTGGAATATCCAGCATATACCTGTTAGTGCTCTATTTGCTTTGATGATTTCTTAACACAGGACATACCTGATGGAGGAGAGTGGCATATGAGTTATGCTTTCCTCTGAAAAACACAAGAAAGTTACTGTATTGATGGAGCAATTTTTGAATATATAGCTGATCTTGTACATATTACCGTCTGGAGCCGGAGACAGTTTAATGTTCAGAAACTGATTCAAAACTTCCGGCAACATTGTTTTGGGCCGCAGCACTATCATTTGTAGTATTACCGTCAGTAGTATTACCGTCAGCAGCATTACCGTCAGCAGCATTACCGTCAGCAGCATTACCGTCAGCAGCATTACCGTCAGTAGTATTACCGTCAGCAGCATTATCGTCAGTAACATTTCCGTCAGTAGTGTTTCCATCAGTAATATCTTTGGTTATGGGATCTTTACCTGATGCCAGGGCACTGTATTTCTCAGCAACAGAGTTTATCACGTCATTCCAGGTTTTGCCCCATTTTGCCAGGTATGCTACAGGATCGGTATGATTCGTGAAGCCCAGATATTTGGTAACATCCATATGGCCCCATAGCGTACCTGTCCCGTCAGCTCTCGCAGGAGTGACCCCGAGCTTGTTTATGTAAAGATATTCTGCGGCTCTTAGAGTTATCTTTTCAAAGGAGATATTGAAATCGTTTTGATTAGCAGCATCGCACAATTCAAGGTGTATAAACCTGTCATTGGCACGTTCTCCGGCACCCCAGGATTTGTAATCCGGATCGGCGACCTGTATGATTTCATTCGGGTCAATAAATTCGTGGACAAAGGCATTCCGCCAGTACTTTTTTTCATGATCCGCCTCTGTTCGGGCAGTATCATTCGGACTGGCCGTATAATGCAGGACAACGCCTTCATACTTTCCTACTCCTTTCAGAAATGGTGCCTGTGGAAGTCCGGGAATCCACTCAAGTCTAACTGTACTTAGTGGTTTGAAATTGACCTGCAGCACGCTTCCCTGATTCACATTTCCAACGCTTATCCCTTCTTGAACTGCGTCTTCCCGGTCAACGTCTCCACCTCTGGACATGCTATCCGTTTCTCCTATAAGCCTGTCAATCACGGAGAGCGTTTTAGAATCTGCAACCCCGTTTGGATCCAGCTTATAGTATTTTTGAAACTGGATCAGTGCGGATTCTGTTATAGGACCAAAATTACCTGTCGGGGGTACTTTCATATATCCCAATAGTGTCAGATTATTCTGCAGCTTAAGCACTTCCTGGCTTGCCGAGCCCTTTCTTAAACCGTTGGGCTTTTGTATTTTGGAGCTGACGGATTTCTGTGTGATCTTTGACTGTGTGCTTTTGGCTGGAGCTTTTTTCGGTGCAGCCGGCTTCAGCAGTGCATCAAGTTTGTTATATGTAAGAGTCGCAACTACACCTGTAGCTGGTATGTTGTATTTCTTTTGAAATTTCTTAACAGCTGATATTGTATAATCGCCATAATACCCGGTTGGATTTTGGGAGAAAAATCCCAATCGTTTTAGATTGCTTTGCAGTGTTTTTACGGCGCTGCCGTTCATGCCCTCTTTTAAAATGGGCTTACTTGTAGCGGCGTATGTATTTACTGACGCAATTGATAATGAAAGAAGAAAAATCAGGCTGGCAACTACGAGTTTGATCAGACGTTTTCTCATGGATGTGCCTCCCGGAATGAATACGTTTATGGCTGAATTTCCATGGTGCAATATTTATTTTACCAATTAACGGTCAGTATTGATATCTGTAATTTCAGGCATGTAACATAAGATTATGTTTATGTTTCACAGAATGGCGAGGGGTTTTGTATAGTGTATGGACTGGTATTTCATAAAACAGAGCAGATACACTCGAATAGTTGACGGCTGCATTTCATTATTCCGGATAGGGGTATTCGCTACTGCCTGAGATGGGAGGTGCGGATTATCTCAAGGATCTTAAATTGCCGTTTGAAATATTTTCTGCCAAAGGGAATAATAAATTGCCTGCACAGCAGATTGTGCATGATTGGATGAAGACTGCTTTGGGATGACAAGCTAATGGTATAGTATTGACAGTATTTTTAATTCATTGTACTATATAAATCCTGGTCATGGACGAAGCGTTCGTTGTTTGGCGGGAAGGCAAGGTTCCCAATGACTACAATATGTACTTTAGAGCTGTCTACAAACCGGAACACTATGGGAAGAATCCTACACTCTGGGGCTGGGTCTGGCTGGAGGTAGTTTCATCGTGGATCTAGCCAGGCTATGAGAGTAAACCCACGGTTGTAGAAGTATATAATACCGATGATGAAATCCTGAATGGTAAATCATTGTGCCGGAAGCCAAATGGTAAGGCAAACCGGTATAAGTCGGTATTTTAATTGAACTATAAAGCGGGTGAACTGTTGGCAGTAGGATACCAGACAGGTAGCGGGGTTTCACGTTCGGTACTTAAAACTACAGGAGTACCCGCCGCCATCCGGCTGACACCGGAACGTAATTCCCTTAAAGCTGAATGTGGAGATTTGTTTTATATCATGGTAGAATTGATAGATGCGCAGGGCAGTATAGTGTACAACACTGATAACAATATTTACTTTACTGCCTGTGGTGTCAGTACATTGCTGGCTGTTGGCAATAGCAATCCCGTCAGTGAAAAGATGTATACCGGTAACCAGCGTAAGGTCCATGAAGGCAGGGTAATGGTAGTGGTACGGGCTAATGGTGACAGTGAAGAGACTTATTATTATAATTGCAAAAAAGATAAACGGCCAACGGTTAAATCTGTTTCCAGAGTAGAAAGCGCATTGCCTTTGGGAACTGGAAAAGGGAAAATGATAATAGAACCCCTTTTTGATTCCATTATCAGAGCAAAGAAAACTCTTTGCGAAGACTTTTCAAAAAGGCAAAGCTCTGAGGCAGTGTCATGGACTGAAAGCTGCCGGTGGCCCCATACCGAGAAAAAAAGAAATAACATTGTCGACCGGGAAAATAGTGAAGGCGTATTGACTATTGGAAAACGTTAAGGAATTTTTGATGGAATGACAGATGCCATTACCTTCACAGTAGAGGTGGTTGGGAGCAGATAATCCTTGAGTACAAGGGTGATAAAATGATATGCGAGTAAACAGTGATAAGGAGGATTCATGATGAGATTATGGTATGAACAACCGGCCGACAGTTGGGTGGAGGCGCTTCCAGTAGGGAATGGCAGGCTCGGTGCGATGATATTCGGCAGAACGGACAGGGAGGTCCTTTCGTTGAACGAGGATACTCTCTGGTCGGGCTATCCCCGCGATTTGAACCCTCAGGGCAAGGCGGACTTTTTCCGTGAAGCTGCAGAGCTTGCCAAAAATAAAAAATACCATGAGACCCAGGAACTGGTTGAGGAAGAACTCACCTCGGGTTGGACCCAATCCTATATGCCTCTTGGTGATTTGATACTTGACTTTAAACACAACAGCTGTGCAGTGAGTTATTCAAGAAGCCTCGACATCTCATCAGCGGTTGCTTCCGTAGAATACAGCGTTTCAGGAGTCAGATACAAACGGGAGATAATTGCTTCGGCCCCGGATAATATAATAGCTATCAGGCTTTCGTGCAGTCAGCCGAAAAGTATTAATTTAGCCATGAGCTTTCATTGCCTTTTAAAATCATCGGTGTCTGTGGACAAGGGTTTCCTTGTATTAAAGGGTGAAGCACCGTCGCATGTTGAGCCAAGCTACAGCGACGACCTTCAGAACCCCGTGATTTATTCGGACAGAGATGATGAGCGTGGTATGCTTTTTGCAGCCATGGCCAGGGTTATCGCAACCGGAGGCAGGGTAACATCCACGTCCACGACAATAGAGGTAGAGGAGGCTGATGAAGCAGTAATTCTGATTGACGCCCGAACCAGCTTCGCAGGATATGACGTGCACCCTTACCTGAACGGAAAGGAATTTGAAGGCATGTGTGCAGACAATATCGCATATGCAGCAGGTAAGGCTTACGATACCATACTCTCAGCGCATGTCTCCGATTACAGAAATTATTTCGACAGGGTATGTCTTGACCTTGGAGAGAGTGAAGCCTCAAGTCTTTCCACGGATAAACGACTATACCGCTTCAGGGAGGTCCAGGAAGACCCTTCCCTATATACATTGCTGTTTCAATACGGACGGTATCTGCTCATTTCATCCTCCAGGGAAGGAACCCAGCCTGCAAACCTGCAGGGGATCTGGAACAGCGAGCTTCGTCCTCCATGGAGTTCAAACTACACCATTAACATCAATGCTCAAATGAATTATTGGCCGACATTCTCCTGCAACCTCGGCGAACTTCAGCAGCCGTTTGTGAAACTGATAGAAGAACTGGCTGTGAATGGAAGGAAGACTGCGCGTGAGGTTTATGACGCCAGAGGCTTCACTTCGCACCATAATACAGACCTCTGGAGGCTGACATCGCCTATGGGAAACCATTGGAAGGGATCGGCCTGTTTTGCCTTCTGGAATGTTTCGGCTGGCTGGCTGTGCAGGCATCTTTTCGACCAATACGAGTATATGCTGGATCAAGGCTTCTTGAAGGATAAAGCTTATCCAATCATGAAAAGCGCCGCCCTGTTCCTACTTGACGTCATGACGGAGAATAGCCAGGGATACCTTATCGTTTGCCCGTCTACTTCACCTGAAAATGCTTTCATATATGAAGGCAGGAAATGTAACATTTCTGCTACTGCTACAATGACAATGACTGTTGTCAGGGAACTCTTCGGCAACTGCATAAAATGCTGCGGGATACTGGGCTGTGATCCTGACTTTGCGGATGAACTAAGGGAGAAGATCAAGAGGCTGTATCCTTACAGGACAGGAAGCAAAGGGCAGCTCCTTGAATGGTATGAAGATTATGAAGAATACGAACCGAGCCACAGGCATATTTCACACCTTTACGGCCTGTATCCGGCAAATGAAATAACTGTTGAAGGTACACCCGCCTTGGCTGAAGCCTGCAAGGCTTCGCTCAACCTGAGAGGAGACGAGGGCACCGGGTGGAGCCTGGGTTGGAAAATCAATCAGTGGGCAAGGCTTTTTGACGGTGACAGGGCGCTCAAGCTTCTGAACATGCAACTGAGGGTGGTGAAGGATACGGGCTGTAACTATACTGAAGGAGGTGGCACCTATATCAACATGCTGGATGCACATCCACCTTTCCAGATAGACGGCAATTTCGGTGCGGCCTCCGGTATTGCCGAAATGTTGCTTCAAAGCAGGGAAAACCGGATACTCATCCTGCCTGCCCTGCCTTCAGCCTGGGGAAAGGGATGTGTCAAAGGGCTTTGTGCGAAGGGACGTGTCACTGTAGACATACAATGGGATAAATGCTTTGTTAAGGCTAAGCTTCTGTCTGATGCGGATCAGAGTGTATATGTCGCCATAAAAGGGACGGATTTTGTAAAACTCGAGCTTACGGCAGGCATTGCTGTAGAGATTGGAGTGGTTGGATAAGGTTGGATAAATGCAGCTTGAAGGTATTGCTTCGTTGATGCATTTAGTATTTTATGCTACTATAATAGCATAATCATTTCAGACATCCTGATTTCCTGCTTTAAAATATCCTATTCTGTACCTTGGGAGGCGGCACCGTTATGTTTAGAGGAAACAAGAACAAGAAACTGGTCTACAGACGTTTTTTGATCTCATACATTCTTATTCTGGTGTTGCCTATTACACTTGGCAGCTTTGTATATTACAAGGCTCTGGATATTATAGAAAAGGATGCGCGGGATGCAAGGATGTTCATGCTTAAGCAATCCTGTACCTTTGTGGATAATTACTTCAAGGATGTTGAAAGGGTAGTCATCAGCCTGTCATTGGATCCCAAGCTGCAGGATATCATGTATATGGACCCTCCTGATTATGGTGCGTCAGATATATATAATGTGAATGAAGCGCAGAGAAGCCTTGGCACATACAGATTTTCCACTTCCTTCAGCAGTAGCTTCTATGTCCTGCTGAAGCAGGGGGATATTGCCTTCGATCTTAATTCCATGCAGAAAATGGTTCATTTCGGGATCAGGAATTTCTATGACAATTACGTCCAGTATGGCGATTTGACTTTTGAAAAATGGTATGACGAAATACTAAACCGGTATCATGACAAGAATATATTCCCTGCACAGGATATGCGTGCAAAATATGAAAATGGCCCACCGTTTAACAATATCATATATGTGCAGTCGTTTCCTATCGGTCCCAACATCAAAACACAAGGTGCTATCGAAGTGCTGATAAATACCGATGGCATCAATAAGCTGCTAAGCGACGTCGATGAATCCAGGAGCGGCTGGACATATATTGTTGATGAAAATGGCCTTGTCATCACAGGCGTTACTAATGGCAAGAAAGGATTCCCTTCCGTAAATATCGATAAAAGCAAGCACGAAGAGTCCCAGTATCAGAAAATCAATGGCACAAACATGATGGTCATGAGTATGAAATCGACTTATAAAAATTGGACTTATGTAACCATACTGCCGGTTAATACAATTATGGCGAAAGCCAATTATATCAAAATGATCATTGTTTTTATTGTCGGAATATCACTTGTAGCAGGCTTAGCTATTTCCCTCATACTCGCCGGAAAGAATGTAAAGCCCATTACTGAAATAATCCTTACCTTGAGAACCTTTTTCAAGGGTGAAATTGAAAAGGGAAGAAATGAATATGACTTTTTGAAAAACGGTATAAGCAGGCTTATTAATGCAAATGAAGACATGAAAGTAACGGTGGATAACCAGGCGCTGCTGCTGAAGTCCAGCTTCCTTGGCAGACTGATAAAAGGCGAATTCAGTGATGAAAAGGAAATCGACATGCAGCGGAAACATCTGGAGGTAAGGCTCCAAGGTCAGTGGTTTGCTGCTGCCATTGTGAACCTTCAGGGGCAGAACGAGCTCAAAAATAAGGAACAATTGATTGAACAGGACATTTACAGGCTTATTCTTGATCGCGCCCTCAGCAGTCATATTGAAAAGGAAGGGTACACTTATATTCTTAATACAACTCAAGTTGTAGCAGTTATGAGCTTTGACAATAAGGACAGGGCTGATTGCATGGAACGGATCAGGAATCTTACAGAAGCCATAAGGAATGAAATTATTGAGTCCTATAGCATATATGTCGACTTTTATGTGGGTAGTCCCCATGACAGACTTATAGACATAAATCTTTCCTATAATGAAGCAACAAGCCTTTTTGACCATTTCGGGGTTGAGAATAAGGACAGACATGTTATTTATTTCTGGGAAGAAAAGCTTGAGAATACCGGCTACTATTACCCGCTTGAGATGGAACAAAAGCTGATCAATATGGCAAGCTCAGGCAACAAGGGTGAGACCATGCGGGTTCTTGATTCTGTGTATTGTGAAAATTTTGAGAACCGTAAACTGTCCAATTACCTGGAATACCACCTTCTTTTCGATATGAGGGGTACCGTTTTAAAAACTCTTGAAAGGGTAAAGGTCGATTTGGACGTCAAGGAGTTCATTAACTCCAAATTCAGTGGTGTACAACCTAAAGAGATATTTGACACTATCAGGAAAACATATATAACCATATGTGATTTGGCGAAAAATAAGAAAAAAAGCCACAATAATGATCTTATCGAAAAGCTTCTGGCATATATCAAATCAAATTATTACTCAACGGAAATAAGCGTATCTTTAGTAGCATCGGAATTCAGCATTTCCGAATCCTACCTTTCACAGTTTTTCAAGGAGCAGACAGGCGAAGCTTTCAGCGACCACATTGAGAAGCTTCGTATAAGTCATGCCTGCGAGCTTTTGAAAGCACAAAGATTGTCAGTGGAGGATATAGCAAGGCTTGTGGGATATAACAGCGCCTATTCCTTCCGGCGTGCTTTCAAAAGAGTGACCGGCGTGCTGCCATCTGAATATAAGGCTTGAACAGCCTGAAACAATGCTGTTTGATCAAATCCGGAGATATATTTTCTAATAAAATGTATCCTCTGGATTTTTTGTTCCTTTACATAAATTGAAGACAGATATTTCCTTCATATGATTTATCACACCAAACATGGATTGTTTCTTTCCACCGAAGTTATCGCCTTCTATAATAAAAACGTGGCAAGTATCAAATGCAACCACGGGAGGAAGAATAAAAACGTGGCAAGTATCAAATGCAACCACGGGAGGAAGAATAAAAGAGTGGCAAGTATCAAATGCAACCACGGGAGGCAAATCAATGGAGGATATCATTTCTCAAAACGTTCAAACTAAAAGCAGAAAACAATCGGGCCCTCTGAAAAAAATCATGAAGCACTGGCAGTTATATCTGCTGATTTTACCACCATTAGTTATTTTGATTATTTTCAAGTACATACCGATGTATGGCGTCCAAATTGCATTCAGGGAATATAATGCAGCAGCGGGAATAAGCCATAGCCCATGGATAGGCTTGCAGAATTTTAAGGATTTTTTTCAATCCTATCTATTCTCAAGGTTAATGATCAATACGGTTGTAATAAGTTTTTATTCTATTGCAGCCGGATTTCCCTTTCCAATCATACTTGCTATAGCTTTGAATGAAGCGAAAAGCAAACTGTTTTCAAAAACAGTCCAGATGGTGACGTATGCTCCCTATTTTCTTTCTACGGTTGTAATGGTCGCCATATTGTTCCAGTTTATGTCCCAAAATGGACTTTTGAACAATACGCTTACATTATTAGGACTGCAGAAGATAGATCTTATGAGCTACCCCTGGCTTTTCAAGTCTATTTATGTATGGTCGGGTATATGGCAGACTGCAGGCTACAGTGCGGTAATATATATAGCCGTGCTGGCCGGTATAAACCATGAGCTGTATGAAGCGGCCCGCATTGACGGCGCTACTACCTTTCAGAAGATAATGAATATCGATCTGCCGGGTATTATGCCTACTGCAATAATCCTGCTGATATTAAGCTCGGCCCAGATACTGAATATCAGCTTCGATAAGATTTTCCTGATGCAGAATCCGCTCAATATGGATGTTTCAGATGTAATCTCAACCTATGTATACAGGCAGGGTCTTGTAAGTGCCCAGTACAGTTATTCAGCGGCTATCGGCCTGTTCAATTCCGTAGTATCGATGGTGCTTCTGGTAATTGTGAACCAGATTTCCAGGAAATATTCTGAAACGAGTCTTTGGTAACGGAGGAAAATCGAATGTATTCAATTAAAGAAAGTGGCAGAGATCGTCTTTTTAATATTATTAATAACATATTACTGGCATTTGTACTTATTATAGTGGCAATTCCGCTTCTAAATGTCTTAAGCCAGTCCATCAGCTCCGCTCAGAGTGTTTATGCCGGAAAGGTAATACTATTCCCTGTAAATCCCACATTGGAAGCTTATAAAAATATCATCAAGTATCAAAGCATCCTGGATGGATTTTGGAACTCCGCCGTATACACTGCAGTATTTACACTTATCAGTGTGTCATTGACTATCATGGCTGCATATCCGCTTTCCAGGAAAACTTTCTACGGCAGAGGTGTGATATTATGGATTTTTACCTTCACAATGCTCTTTTCCGGCGGTCTCATTCCGACTTATCTGCTAATCAAGAATCTGGGTATGATAGATAAAATATGGGCTCTGGTATTGCCGGCCTCTATCGGGGTCTGGAACATAATACTGGCGCGCACCTTTTTCAACAATACAATTCCTCCAGAATTGTATGAAGCTTCTGAACTGGATGGCTGCAGTGATATGAGTACTTTCATTTACATAGTTCTCCCTCTCACAAAGCCTATCATTGCCGTTATAGTTCTCTATAACAGCGTTTGGATGTGGAATTCCTACTTTGAGGGATTGATTTATCTGTCTTCAGCCAGCAAATTCCCTCTTCAGCTGGTATTGAGAAATATATTGATCAGTTCGGCGCTGCAGGGACAGCTTGCGTCGAGCGGTACAGGAGATGTGTCGGCCGACATGGCGAAGATGGAGGTGCTTAGATACGCAATCATTGTTTTTTCCAGTATTCCGGTTATGATATTGTACCCTTTCATTCAGAAGTACTTTACAAAGGGTATTATGATAGGTTCACTAAAGGGTTGATACAAAGGGTTGATACAAAGGGTTGATACAAAGGGTTGATATAAAGGGGGTGATATCAGCGCGGCTTGGTAAAATATCCATATACTCTTTGGTAATTGGCAAGTAAAATTAAAAAAGGAGGAAAGTAAATGCGTAAATTAATTTCTTTCATGTTGGTATTTGTCTTAACTTTTATGGTTATCCTGACGGGATGCGGCCAAACCCAGACAAATAACCAGGCTTCGACATCGACTCAGACAGGTTCATCAGAGGCGTCGGCAGAACCAGCAGCAGATGCTTCCGCGCCGGGCAAGTTTCCGCTTGTACAGGAAAAGACCACAATCAAGGTGCTGATTTCCTGGGATCAAACTTACCCGATCGAAAAAAATTGGAATACTGAAGACTATGAAAAGAAGACAAATGTTCATGTGGAATGGCAGACAGTACCTCAGGACGGGTGGCTTGAAAAAAGAGCCCTGGTATTCGCCAGCGGCGATTTGCCCGATGTTGTTGTCTCGGGTGCCGACACGCTGAATTTTAAACCTTCGGATGAGATGAAGTATGGGAGCCAGGGCTTAATACTTCCACTTAACAATCTTATTGACAAAGATAGTATCTACCTGAAAAAGATTTTTGCGGATAACCCATTATACAAGAGTATTGCTACGTCTCCCGACGGAAACATCTACACTCTGCCGGACTTCAATGTTTGCTATCACTGCGATTATTCACAGAAAATGTGGATCAACACTGCATGGCTGAAGAAGCTGAACTTGCAGATGCCTACGACCACCGATGAATTTGAACAGGTTCTGAAGGCATTCAAGGACAATGATCCGAACGGCAACGGGAAGGCCGACGAAAAACCATTAACGGCTGCGATAGACGGCTGGCATTGGTACCTTGACGGTTTCCTGATGAATGCCTTCACCTATACGGACGATGAAACCAGGATGCATATGGAGAATGGCAAGATAATCTTTGAACCGACGTTGGATGCATACAAAGAAGGACTCCAATATCTGAACAAGCTGTATAAGGAAAAGCTTATCGATCCTGCATCCTTTACACAGTCATGGACGGCTGCCGAGAAACTGAATGAAGCGGGAGACGCGGAAGTAATAGGCGCTATACCTGCCGGAGCCAGTTTCATGTTTGCCGGCAATTACACAGTTTCTCCAAGATGGAAGAATTACGAACCCGTGCTCCCTCTTGCAGGACCCGGCGGATTTAAAACAGCTACTAACTATACGCTGCGCCGTGACGTGACGACTGGATTCTTTGCCATCACGAAAGCAGCCAAGGATCCCGACATGATTATGAAATGGGTGGACTGGATGTACAGTGACGAAGGAACGATCTGGCATGATGAGGCTGGAGGAAGAGAAGATGTTGATTGGAGGAAATCGGATGGAACGGAAACCGATTTCAACGGAAATCCTGCACAATATGTCAGATTGACGCTTGCAGCGGATGATACTTATTATAAAAATACGGTATGGGGCCAGAAATTCCCAAGCTTCAGATCCAAAGCATTCCGTGAATCCTGGGCTGTTCCCAAACAATGGAATATGGATGATCCAATGGGCGGTGAAGTGCAGCTTTTCCAGGCAACCAAGGAATATGAAAAAGTAGCAGCACCGATAGATTACTGCCTGCCTCCGATTGTTGTAGATACCGATAAAATATCAGAATACAACCGCTTGCAAACTGCAATAAATGATTATTTGAAAGAAGCTACCACCAAGTTTATCATCGGCAACATGAATCTCGACACCGACTGGGATAAATTCAAAACCCAGTTGGACAATATAGGACTGCAGAAATACATGCAAATGACGCAGGAAGCTTATGACTTCAAATACAAGAAATAACTCCTGAAGGATGTGCAAGGGGCTGTCTTGTGACAGCCCCTTGATAATTTTCATGATGGGGGAAAAATCGATGCTCAATTGTGCTGGAATACGAAAGCTGCTTTGCATTGTTGCTGTATTTTTTTCAATACTCCTGGTAAATACTCCTGTGATGTCCGAAACAGTCAAAAAGCCGCAGATGACTATTTCCTATTTCTATGTAAACGCATGCGGGTCATGTGATGAAGAAGGTAAATTCAGACTTTGGTACGACAGCATTATAGGTAAGCTTGACGACAACACCGACGTCGGTCTCGAAATGCATAATACCTTCCACGGGAGCGATGCAAAGGTGATGAAGGAATACCTCGACGAGTACAAGGTGCCCGAAGAAAAAAGACAGGTCCCCATTCTTTTCATTAACGGTACTTACCTGTCCGGTAAGGATGAAATTGACGCACAACTGAAGCCGGAATTCATCAAGGCTTTACAATCAAACGGCCAGGTTGCCGGATCGTCTGGCGAGAGTCCTGATGGCGCCGTTTCAAGCGGATATGGCAGGTACGCTGTAACTAAAAACAAGTCCAGCGATTCAATTCTTGTGTACTTTTATGTGCCTTCCTGTGATGATTGCAGTAAGGTTTCCAAAAGTCTAAAGACGCTAAAAAGCCGGTATGCATTTGAAATGGATGGCAGGGAAATTGTTTCCGGCGTCGTCCTTAAAAGGTATAATGCAGGCGACGCTGCAAACATGCAGCTTTTGAAGGATTACTTCGATTATTGCAAGGTTCCGGAGAAGGATCAGAAGGTTCCGATAATTTTTGCGGGCAATGAATGGTTTTCCGGTGCGGAAGCCATAAAAAACGGCCTTGAAAAAGCGCTGTCGAAAGGGCAGGGCCTCGGAACCATTGAATTGATTACTGAAAACAACAGGCCGGACGTTCAAACAAATTCACTTTCGGGTTATGGTGTTCTTGGAGTATTGGCGACAGGGCTTGTAAACGGTTTAAATCCGTGTTCCATCTCCATTGTTCTGTTTTATCTCTCGTTACTGGCTGTAAGGAAAGTCAATCTGTTGAAAGCAGGAATAGCTTTTATTTCAGGAAAGTTTATTGGATTTATCCTTCTGGGAACCCTGTTGTACCAAATTTTTCTGAAAGCAGACATCGTTTGGTTTCAGTCGGTAACTAAAGTTGTTATTGTAATACTGGCCATGGTATTTGTCGTTTTAAATGTGCAGGATATGATTTCCGCAAAAAAGGAAAAATACGGCAAAATAAAACTCCAGCTGCCTGAAAGCCTAAGGCGGTTTAATCATCGTATAGTGAAAGCTGCCGTTGGTATAGAAAGTGAAAAGATATTTCTTCCCTTGAGCTTCCTGCTTGGGATGGTCATTGCAGCAGGCGAATTCCTGTGTACAGGACAGATATTCCTTGCCACTATCGTACTGATACTTCAAGACAGTTCGGTATTTGATGTCTGTGCAATTTTATACTTCATATTATACGGCATTGCGTTCGTACTTCCGCTGCTTTTGCTGACTGTATTTGTTTATAAGGGGAAAGAGATTTTTGAGGTTTCGGAAGCAGTAAGATCGAAAATGCCTTTGATTAAAATGATAAATGCTCTTATATTTTTTGCGTTTGCACTTTTGGCTCTGTTTTTGTTCTGAAGGGTAAAGAGGAGGCAGATATTTATGGAGATAAACAAGATGGAGCTTCATTTCATTGACATCAGCGGAGGGACCATTATGAAGAAAAAGGTGACAAGCCTTCCTTTGAAGGAAAAAATCATCATAAATAGAAGCATCGAATGGTTCTACGACCCTGAGCCCTGCATGATTCATCGTTCAGCAGTGATGAAGAGAATTTATTCGGAGATTTTCGATTATTTTGAAGAACTGCTGAAACAGAAAATTACCGAGTGGCAATGGGCCAGTGTCCCTGATCAATTGAAGCAGGTACTTGATATAAATATGGAAATCCAATGTGTTTTGCTGAAATGATTAGGGATCGTTAAAATATAACTTCCGATAATCTTTTTCGAGGAACTCCACTAACCGCTCCATTCCTCGAAAAAAACCGGAATTAATATTTTAGCCAACCCTTAGCTGCCGGACATTAATTTTTCCAGAATGAATATTAAAGGAATTCAAAAACAGACTGTTAAAAAGGTAAAATGGGAATATTGCTACATTCAATTATTGCAATATATTCGTTCATACGGAGGAGTTTTATGTTTACTAATTTCAAGCTTGATAAAGTAAGGTTGTCGGATACGTATTTTTCTTCCCGCAGAGAGCTTGTGAAAAAGTATATTTGTGAGTTCGATACAAACAGACTGATGCATAGCTTTAAAATAAACGCGGGGATTCCTTCCGGCGCAGAGCCGCTAGGTGGTTGGGAGAGCCTGGATTGCGGCTTGAGAGGTCATTTTGCGGGGCATTTTCTTTCCGCCTGCTCCAAATTTGCATTTGCCGATAAGGATGAATTCCTGAAAACAAAAGCAAACAGGATCGTAGATATTATGGAATTATGTGCAAAGCCAAACGGATATCTGAGCGCATTTGAAGAAGAGAAACTCGATGTGTTGGAGCTAGAGGAAGACCGGAATGTTTGGGCGCCCTATTATACTCTTCATAAAATACTGCAGGGTCTGGTGGACTGCCATGTCTGCCTTGGCAATCCCAAAGCCCTGACTCTTGCCGTCAACCTTGCATACTATATTCATGGGCGCTTTGAGAAGCTTTCCTTCTGGAAAATCGACGGAATCCTCCGCTGCACTAAGGTTAACCCGGTCAATGAATTCGGAGGGATCGGTGATATTCTCTATACCTTGTATGAGATAACAGGCGATGATAAAATACTGGGATTGGCTGAAGTATTCGACAGGGATTATTTTCTTGGGAGGCTGGAAGCCGGCAGAGACGTGCTTGAAAATCTTCATGCAAATACTCATCTGCCCTTGATTATTGCCGCGATGCACCGGTACAATATCAGCGGCGGAGAAAGGTATAAGACGGCGGCTGTTCATTTTTACCGGTACTTGCTGGGCAGGACTTTTGCCAATGGAAACAATAGTTCAAAGGCTGTTGCTTATATCAAAGGCGGTGTTTCCGAAAAATCCGAACACTGGGGGGCATATGGAAAACTGGAGGATGCATTGACGGGTGGAGAAAGTGAAAGCTGCTGTGCGCATAATACGGAAAGAATTCTTCAGCTGCTGTTTGAATGGTCGGGAGAGGTTGAATTCCTGGATCATATGGAGATATTAAAATATAATGCCATCCTTAACAGTGCAAGCGGCAGGACAGGTCTTTCACAATATCACCAGCCTATGGGAAAGTGCGCCGTCAAAAAATTCAGCGAACCGTATGATACTTTCTGGTGTTGTACTGCATCAGGCGTTGAGGCTATGAGTGAGATTCAAAAGAATATCTGGTTTAAAAGCGGGGATACCATACTGTTGAATACTTTCATATCATCCACTGCAGTTTGGGATGATAAAAATGTTAAAATCACTCAGTTTACCGGGTACCCTGACAAGCTGATGTCAAAGCTTCTGGTTGAAGTTCCTGAACCTGCAGAGTTCAGTCTGTTACTAAAAGCAGGTCAGATCAAATCCGTAAGAATAAATTCCAATCCAATAGAACTCACGATTGAAAATGGGTATTGCGTTATTCATCGGATATTTAGCGACAAGGATACAATCGAAATAGAAATCGATGCATTTCTGCATTTGGTACCGCTGAAAGGATCCGAGGATCTTGCAGCGGTGATGTTCGGCAATATTTTACTTGCCCGGATTGGACAAAGCAAGTGTTTGAAAGGCATTTCCAACAATAATATCAATCAGAAACTGGTCAGGCTGCAGCAGGATACATTGGAGTTTTCCCTGAATGGGGATGATGGCAATCAGGTTAAATTTATACCGCTGTTCCGCGTTGAGGAGGAAGTATATACGGTTTATATGGATTTGACGGGTAATTCTCCGCAGGATAACGGATTTTCATTTGCCGGGGATGGAAGTGCCGCCTATGAAAAAAGCTGAGATAAATGCAGCGGATTTGGTTACCTCCGGAAGCATTTCATAATTAAAGAAAGGGCTATATTGACAACATATATTTCAATTGGGGGTATTTATGGATATTAGAAAATATCATGTGAAATGGTTATCACAAAGCACAAATTCAGGCGAATCCATGCCTTGCGGGGGCTTTGACACCGGTTCCAATATCTGGACGGAAAATAACGAGGTTCTGATGTATATCGACCGCAGCGGAAGTTTTGATGAAAACAATCAAATGCTAAAGCTGGGAAGATTAAGGTTTCAGTTCAGCCGCAATCCTTTTCTAAAGAAATTTTCACAGGAACTGGTTCTTGATAAGGGTTATGTCATGATTTGTGGTGATCATCTTGAGATGATCATATGGTTTGATGCAACAAAACCTGTATGCCATATAGATATTAATTCCCGGGATGATATCGAAACAACAGTTCAGTATGAAAGCTGGCGCATGGAAGAAAGGGAACTGGCTTACGGAGAAATCGGCACAGGGGAAAGGCAAGCGGCGGCAAGCTATGTATGTTATCCGGGAAAGGTCATTACGTATCCGGATAATATTACTCTGGATGACAAGAGCATCACATTCTGCCATCAGAATCGAAATGACAAATTGCTGTTCGATTTTCTGGTAGATCAGCAAAATTTGTCGGAAATAAGGGATAAACTGGATAACCCGCAAAAGGACCTTGTTTTTGGCGGCAGAATAATAGGAGATAATTGCAGCTTTGCTGGACAGACTACCGGCAGTTATGCGGGAATTGGCTACACCGGGTTTGCTTTGAAATCAAAAGCCTGTAAAACGCATTCCTTCCATATTTGCCTCCATTCCACGAAAGCTTTGTCTATTGCGGAATGGCAAACCGGTCTGGATAACTTATGCAACGAAGCAATTGCAGACAAAGCGGCATGCGAAAGAACCCGGAACT
>WSSedL1CaDRAFT_10000811_pt1 | contig 20489 bp, 15 predicted proteins | sample WetSurSL1Cattail_FD_9464 | JGI IMG/M metagenome (IMG submission 9464)
CGGCGTATATGAGGATAACCGCCACCCAAAGGAGGTTTCCTTTACCTCAAGCCTTACAGAGGACTTAAAGCGTAGGGATTTTACCATCAATGCTATGGCATATAATGAGAAAGAAGGCTTTGTTGATCTGTTCGGCGGGCTTGAGGATTTGAATAAGGGCATCATTCGCTGTGTAGGAAGTGCAGCAGAGCGTTTTGATGAGGATGCTTTACGAATTCTTCGGGCAATACGCTTTTCCGCCCAGCTTGGGTTCACGATTGAAGAAGAAACACAGAATGCAATCAGAGAAAAAACAGATCGATTAAATAATATCAGTGCGGAGAGAATAAGGGTGGAACTAACGAAGCTCATACTATCGGATCATCCGGATCGCCTTCGTACGCTCTATGAATTTGGAATAACCGGAGTTATTCTTCCGGAATTTGATCGGATGATGGAAACTCCGCAAAAGAATATCCATCATATCTTCACGGTCGGGGAGCATACGATTCGAACAGTTGAGGAAGTGGCAGGAGCTCTTCGGGATAACAGCTTCACGATAGCACAGCGAACCCTCCTTCGATGGACTATGCTACTACATGATATCGAGAAGCCCGCAACAATAAGCGTTGGCAAAGATGGGCAGAATCATTTCTATGGTCACCCGGAAAAAGGCGCGGTTACCGCTAAGAATATCTTAAAACGGCTAAAATTTGATAACGATACGCTGGACACAGTCACTCACTTAGTAAGGTGGCACGATTACCGCTACATCCTGTCTCCTGCCGATATGCGAAGGGCTGCTGCAAAGATTGGTAAGGATTACATGGAGTTAATGTTCGAAGTAAACCGCGCCGATACGATAGCAAAGAATCCTGCGAATACCACGGGGGAGTTAGAAAAGCTGGAGTTGGCAAGGAGACTATATAGAGAAATTCTTGTGAAGCAGGAATGTGTAAGTCTGAAGGAGCTGGCAGTGAACGGTAAGGATCTGATTGAGATTGGGTATAAGCCGGGAAGAGAGCTGGGAGAGACGCTGAACCGGCTTTTGGAGGCTGTTATTGAGAATCCGCAGTTAAATGAGAAGGAGACCCTTCTGGCGAAAGCAAGAGCTTAAAGTGTGAAGAGAGAACATCTTCACACTTGGGAAGAAGTACAAAATGAATTCTATAGGAAATTCATTTTGTGCTTCTTCCGGGTATTGTTTGTGATAATAAATAAGTTATACAGTATAAGCTTCAAAAGAAATTGATCTTTTTCTTTTGAAGCTTTTTTATATTCATGAATTCGAATCTCCTATCATAATATTAGAAAGACGGGTTTATCGTTAGGTAGGAGGGGTCAGCCATGGAGGATAGAAGCCAGGAAGCATTAAAAGAATATCGCTTGAAGATATACAATACATATAGAGCCAGAGGCGCCTTTTTGTTGGAAACTGACGGCGGTCTAAAACTGTTTAAATGCTTTGAAGGCTCAAAAAACAGAGCCTTATTTGAAAACAGTGTTAAGGAGCATCTATCTCTTTATGGCTATCCGAATACGGATTTATTCATAAAAACAATAGATGAGAAGCTGATCTCAGAAGACAGTACAGGGTGCCAGTATATCATGAAGAATTGGTTTTGGGGAGAGGAATGTAATTTGAAGGAATTACCCCAGATTGAAGCAGCGGCGGCTAATCTGGCCAGACTTCACTGTCTCCTATGTGGCGTTGATTTTACAAAGGAACAGCAGGAGCATAATATATCCCCCGATTTGATGGAAACCTTTGATAAACGTAACAGAGAGCTGAAGAGGGTAAAAGCTTATATCCGTGAAAAGAGACAAAAGAATGAATTTGAACTTATTTACCTTAATTATTACGATGCATTTTATGAACAGGGTTTAGCGGCGGCAGAGCTATTGATTGCATCTGCCTATACAAAACTTTTAGAGGAGGCTGTGAAGAAACAACGAGTATGTCATGGCAATTACACCTATCATAATATTATTATGCTTAAGAGCAAGGCAGAGTCAATTTCCAAGGTATATATTCCGCCGGGATGGGTTAATAAGCAGCCGTTAAGTGCGGCTGAACTGGGTGGAGCCACAGGTCCTATGGCTACGACGAATTTTGAAAAAAGTTACATTGGACTGCAGATTTTTGACCTTTATCAATTTATTCGAAAAGTTATGGAGAAAAATGATTGGGATGTTATTTATGGAAGCAATATCATTGAGGCCTATGACAGGATTAAGCCCATTTCAAAGGAAGAGCTGAACATTTTGTACCTGTTGTTACTTTACCCTGAGAAGTTTTGGAAGATCACTAATTTTTACTATAATGGTAAAAAATCCTGGGTATCAGGGCGCAACATTCAAAAGCTTAATACAATTGGGGAACAAAACAGCAAAAAAGAAAGCTTTCTGCAGAAGCTGGGAGGCATCCTATAGAGCTCACCCTGACAGGCACATCAATATGGACAAATTACAGAATTTTGATATTTATATGATGGTATTGATTATAGATTGAATATACCCTCAAGGTAGGCTATAATTAACATCAGATGCTATAAATGTTTTTGAATGGGGTACCTTGGATGAAGCAGTCTAAAAAAGAACTTATGAATCGTTATCATGTGAATACCAGACCGATTATACTGGTTTTAATTGCATTGGGCTTTATATCCGTAATTCTTGCTGCGACCATCATATCTTCTGCCAAGAAACTTCAAGAACAGAATGCATCTTCCGGCGTGAATCCACAGACTGGCGATGCTACGATAACACAGACGGCGGTGGGTGGAATGATTCTTGCGGTCGTTGAGAATATCGATATCGATAATCATAAAATAACACTTTTTGATGTAGATCGACGGGACCCACTGGTTTTTTCCTATACAGGAGGAACCGATATTACAGATAAATACGGTCAGGTCATTTCCATAAATCAGATTGATGCGGGAATTATGGTAGATGCTTCCTATGATCCATCGGATTATAAACTGACACACATGAATATATCTACTGTAGCATGGGAATATCCGGATGTGAATAACATGACGGTTGATAAGACCGGTCATGTTATGAAGATTGCTTCTTCTAAATATAAATATACGGATGATGTCTTTGTAGTGGACGGCAATGAATCTGCTACGGTTGACAATGTTGCGGAGCAGGATGTCCTAACGGTATGGGGCAATGAAGAGACTATATGCTCAATCATTGTAACCACGGGACACGGAACAGTAAAGCTGGAGGATTACGGGGATTATCTGGGTGATACAATCTCCATTGGTTATGAGTCAATGCTGCAAGTTACGGATGATTTTGCAGTCGGAGTCAGGGAGGGAACCTTCAATCTTACAGTGGAAAACGGTAAGTATAGTGCAACGAAAAGTATAACAGTACTGCGAAATCAGATCAATTATGTATCTTTAGGTGATTTGGGTCCTGTCGGTGTAAAAAAGTGTGATGTAACCTTTCATATAACCCCCTTCGGAGCTGATCTGTATATTGACGGAGAGCTTACTTCATATTCCGATCCGATAGAACTAAGCTACGGGAATCACTCGTTGAAAGCTTCGCTCGGCGGATATACTACTTATGAGGGAACAGTTGATATAGACTCGAAAGGGAAAGTCGTTAAAATAGATCTGCCGGAGGCTACCAGTGACAGTGGTGTGCAAGTCACCGAAACTGATACCGGTGAAAGCGATGAGTCCTCCGGAGACACCTCGGATTCTTCATCAGGTGACAGCGCGACAGGGGGCTCTTCCGACGATATACAGTATACCGCTGAGGATCCTGACTTTACACTGGATGAGAGTGATTCACTTGACGCTGATCACAAGATTTATATAAAGACGCCAAGTGATGCTTCAGTATACATGGATGGGGATTATATAGGTACGGCGCCCTGCAAATTTAATAAAATCATAGGTAATCATGTGCTAACCTTTATTGAGGATGGCTATAAGACAATGAGCTACACGGTTGAGGTTTCGGATGATGGTCTGGATGCATACTTCACCTTTCCACCGCTAACAGAATCTGATTAATTAACTTTCTGACATATTGTGTCAGAAGGCTTTATAAAATTGGCAATTGAATCATTTTATGTAGTATAACTAAGAAACATGTCAATCGATTTTCAAACCCCTCTCTTTTCAAAATAATTACATTAGGCTATAATGTATGTAAAATTATGGAAACGAGAGGGGCTTTTTATGATTAAATTTTTATATGATAACGATATCATCATCTATACCTATGCGGGTTTATGTGCCCTGGGACTGCTTTTGCGTCTGATAATAAACTTAGTATATAAACATCTGGTAAAAGAATCGGATAATTTGGGCGAAACTAAGAATAAAATGTTGAAGCATATCAAAATGAAATTCGAAACCTGCTATAAGCTTAAAATAGGCGTGAATAATGTGGATACATTTGTGGATAAAAACATTTTAAAGCATCGTTTTTGTGGAATTTTATTATCCACATGGGATAACCTGTGTGGACAAGCCCTGTTTTTAAACCTACTAGCAGTGCCTATAATCGCGATTTTTGGAGTTGTATACAAGTGTGGACAAGACCGAATTTTACTTGCCGGAGCTGTAGGAATTTTGACTAGTGCCATAATGATCCTTGTAGATAAAAGTATAAATCTAACCGGTAAGAAAAAGATTATGCGCTTGAATCTTCTGGACTATTTAGAAAATTTTTGTAAGGTAAGGCTGGAGCAGGAGGCAATTCATCCGGAACTAACCTCACAGCTTCGCAAAGAATATGTCCAGGCAGCTGAATCAGGAAAACAAATTAGTGCTGCGTTTGCGCAGGAGCCTAATAAGGTGGAAGTTAAAGATGAACTGAACAGGAGAAGAGAGACAAGACTTAAAAAGGAAGAAGAGAGAAAACTTTTAATAGCAAAAAAGGAAGAGGAGCAGAAGAAGGCTGAGGAAATAAGAAAAGAAGAAGAAAGAAAAAAATTAGAGGAGAAAAAGCTGGCGGCATCCAGGCGTAGGGAAGAGGAGCGTCTTAGAATAGAGGAAGAGCGACAGGCTCTGGAGGCAAGGCGTGAGGAGTTGAAACATAAGGCGCAGGAAAGACAAAGGGCAATGGAGCTGAAGAAGCAGCAGGAACACGCAGAGAAGGGGATATTACATTATCCTGAGGAGGAGTTGAATTACTCTGCAGAAAAATCTGACATGGATATTCTTATGGAAGGTTTAGAGGAAATTGCAGCTGAGAAGGAAAGAAACCTTCAGGCAAAAACAGAAAATGACGCGAGAGAAAAGGAGAGACAAGATAAAGAACTTGCGGAAAACAGCAAAAAGCAAAAAACGGCTAATACAAAAACAAAGACGCAGGCTATGAGTATTCAGGAAGAGAAGCTAATTGAGGATGTTTTGAAAGAGTTTTTTGCATAAATGGTATTTAAATGTTCCAGTTCAGCCTAGCAAGGATAGTGATAAGACAGGGAAAGAAATGTTTCCATATAGGAGCCGCTTTCGCTAAGTTGCATTACGTAGTTCGTATGCAAATACTCCTATATGGAAATCATTTTTTCCCAGTCCGGATATATCTCTTTGGAGGCTGAACGGTGACTTTGATTCTGAGTTGGATTTTCAGTTATATTGTAAATTGTGCTAAGAAGTAGTATGGTAATGCTTAATGAGATTTTGGGTGTTTACCGCTTGGAAGGTTTTTGCTATAATGACAGGAAGATGTCGTTGAATCTGAAAGGTGGAATAGCATATGAGGTTTACGAAGATGCAGGGTTGCGGAAATGATTATATTTACGTTGATTGTACGAAGGATATGATAGAGAACATTCCGGCGACTGCGGTAAAGATAAGTGACCGGCATTTCGGTATCGGAGCGGATGGGCTTATTTTGATAAAACCATCTAAAACAGCAGATTTTTGCATGGATATGTATAACATAGACGGCTCCAGGGGTAAGATGTGCGGGAATGGTATTCGGTGTGTTGCGAAATATGTTTATGATAAGGGCTTAACATATAAAAAAAAGTTGCAGATAGAGACACTCAGTGGTGTGAAAGAGTTGGAACTTAATGTTGAAAACGGCAAGGTTAATATGGTTACCGTAAATATGGGAAGCCCGATTACCAAGCCTTCTCTGATTCCTGTGATTTCGGATCGAGAAATCATAATAATGGAACCGATAACGGTTGGAGATAAACAATATGAAATAACTTGTGTATCCATGGGAAATCCACATGCTGTGGTTTTTGTGGAGAATACAGAAATTCTGGAACTTGAAAAGCTTGGACCGTTATTTGATTTTCATAAGATATTTCCGGAGAGAGTCAATACTGAATTTGTCAAGGTTATTGACCGTAGACATATTCAGATGAGGGTATGGGAACGCGGTTCCGGCGAGACTTTGGCCTGCGGAACCGGTGCCTGTGCAAGTGCTGTTGCTTGTATTTTAAACGGACTTACAGAGAATGAGGTTACCGTGACCTTACTTGGCGGAGAACTGGTTATTCGGTATGAGGAAGACAGTAATACCATATACATGACGGGTCCCGCTGTTGAAGTGTTTAGCGGTGAAATAGATATTTAATATAAGACTAATTTACGAAAGGTATGGTTATAGAATGTTTAAAATTAATGAGAATTATCTAAAGTTACCGGGAAGCTATCTGTTTTCAACGATTGGTAAAAAGGTGAAAGAATATGCTCTGGCAAATCCGGATAAGAAGATTATCCGTCTGGGTATCGGGGATGTGACACTTCCGCTTGCTCCGGCTGTTATTGATGCCTTGCATGTTGCAGTTGATGAGATGGCAAGGAAAGAGACCTTCAAGGGCTATGCACCGGATCTTGGTTACGAATTTTTGCGAAGTGCAATTGCAGAACAGGATTATAAGTCCCGTGGTGTTACAATTGCAACCGATGAGATTTTTGTCAGCGATGGAGCTAAGAGTGATTCTGCTAACATTCAAGAAATATTTGGTGAAAATAATAAGATTGCGGTCTGCGATCCGGTTTATCCGGTTTATGTGGATTCCAATGTTATGGCCGGCAGAACCGGTGAATATCTGGTAGACTCAGGTAAGTGGACCAATGTGATTTATATGCCTTGTACAAAAGAGAACAATTTTGCACCTGAGCTACCCAAGGAAAATCCGGATATTATCTATCTATGCTTTCCGAACAATCCGACCGGAGCAACGATTACGAAGGATGAATTGCAGAAATGGGTTGATTATGCAAATAAGGTAGGAGCTGTTATTATTTATGATGCTGCCTATGAAGCTTACATTTCCGAAGAAAATATCCCTCACACAATCTATGAATGTGACGGTTCAAAGACCTGTGCGATTGAAATCAGAAGCTATTCCAAGAATGCAGGCTTTACAGGAACCAGACTCGGATTTACAGTCGTGCCGAAGAAATTAAAATGCGGTGATGTGATGCTTAACAGCCTCTGGGCCAGACGCCATGGAACTAAATTCAACGGTGCACCTTATATCATGCAAGCTGCCGGAGCCGCTATCTATTCAGAGGAAGGCAAAAAGCAGACAAAGGAGCAGATTGCATATTATATGAACAACGCCAAAGTAATCCGTGAGGGCTTAAAATCAGCGGGCTACTGTGTATCCGGCGGTGTCAATGCACCTTATATCTGGCTTGAGACACCGAGAAGCTTAACTTCTTGGGAGTTCTTTGATTATCTGTTGAGTAATGCTAATGTTGTAGGTACACCCGGTTCAGGCTTCGGACCTAACGGAGAAGGATACTTCAGACTGACGGCCTTCGGTACTTACGAGAGTACGCTGGAAGCAATTGAAAGAATAAAGAGCCTTTAGGCAATGATTTGTATAAAAACGTTCTGATATAGGATTATTGTTTGCGAATTTGTTGTTTTTGATTAAATATGTTGTAATTTTATACTTTTATGTTATAATTGCGGTATAAATATATATTTTGTAATATTATGAAAAATATCCAGTATATTGTTACGACATATTGTGACTATTCAGTCACAGCGGTTCTTACGAACCGATGCACACAAAACATGCATAATATCGCATGTTTTGGCGCTATCCTACTCGAAATTCCAGCGAATTTCTCGGGGTAACTGAATTGTTACGACATATTATTCATTAAGGAGGGACCTATTATGAGTGTAGCTTCGATTAATTCCGGCAGTGCTGTTAACAATAACCAATATATGGTAAATTCAATATCCAAAAATCCTGCAGGGATTGCGATTTCTGCTAATATGGAATCCCAAAAGAATGGATACGATGTAGGTGAGGATAACGCTAAAGCCGGCCAGAATTTACTTGATGTTTCTGACGGTGCCTTATCAAGTATTACAGACAGTTTACAAAGAATACGTGAGTTAAGTCTTCAGGCTTCAAACTCAGCTATTTATAGTGATGACGATATGCAGGCGATGCAGGATGAAGTGAGTCAACTTAAGCAGCAAATTCAGGGCGCTGCAAAAGATACTGAGTTTAATACCATTAAAATAGCGGATGGAAGTAAGGCAGATATAGATCTGGCAACAAATCCTAAGGGAACCGGTATGCAGATAAAGCTGGTGAATTCCACTTTAGAATCCCTAGGTATTGATGACTATGATTTGACATCTGATTTTGACATCTCAAAAATTGATGATGCTCTCTCAAAAGTTACTGCTTCGAGATCTGATAATGCCGCAGCCAGCAATTCGCTTTCCTATCAGGCTGATTATAATGAGATTGCCAGCTATAATTTGGAATCCAGCCAAAGTAAATATGAAGATATAGATATTGAAGATACGATATCCAAACAGCAAAAAGATAAGGTGATGCAGCAATATCAGTATTTTACGCAAAATCAAAGAACCGACAATCAGCTATCCTTTGAAAAAATGCTAATGTAGATTTATATAAAATTTGATTTAGATGTCAAAATGCTATTTTTACACATCGTACGTCAATTTGCATAATTTAGTAAATATTGCGTGATACAAAACATAGTTTATTCGTATCACGCTTCCGCTTGAATGAAATACGTAATGGTACATAATCAACAAGAGGCTGACCCAATGAACTTGATTTTGGGGACAGCCTCTTGTTATAGAGTAGGATTACTTTTGTCTTGGTGTAAAGAAAACCAAGTCCGGTCCAAAGAATATTTAATATGATGAGCCAAAACAAATCTCTGTTTTGCTACTATAGGTTGAATTGTTATTGATTATTATTTTTATGGTATACTTCACAGAAATGGTCGAATTATGATAATATAAGGATGTGGATTGTCCTAAAGCATATTATATCTGGTATGGACGTATAATTAAGCCTATCAACGAAAGGGCACATTAAGCTTTTAATATTTTGCTGGAGTTATTGGGCATATTAAGCTCAGGTGGTGATTATGAATTATAATACATTATTTAAGACAGCAGTACTAGCCGGAGAAATTATGGCACAGAGCGGATCGGAAACCTTCCGGGTGGAGGATACGATGACCAGAATCCTTAGGACCTCAGGGCTACAGGTCGCCGAAGTGTATGTAACACCGACCGGATTCATGGCGACATTGTCCGATCCGAAGATTCAACCTATTACTGAGGTGCTGAGAATTAACAACCGTTTCAGTGATTTGGGTAGGATCAATGAAGTGAATCAGATATCCAGGGATCTGTGTGAACTGAGGATCTCAATTGATGAGGCTTATGATCGGCTGATCAAAATACGTAGTAAAGTGACTTACTCCAAGCTAGTTATTTTAATCGCAACGATTGTATCCACCGGTGGTTTTACCGGTCTTTTCGGAGGCTCTTTTTTAGACTGCTTCATCGCGGCTGTTAATGGTCTGATGATTGTCTTGATAGGACAAATACTGTTAATGAAAGTAGACAGTACCTTTATGATTGTTACGGTGAAGAGCTTCTTTATTGCTTTCTTCACTATGGTATTTACGATTTCTTTAAAACATGCAGGACCGGATATTATCATTATCGGATCCATTATGCCATTGGTACCCGGATTGCCAATCACGAATGCAATAAGGGATACCTTAACGGGTGATTATATGTCAGGAACCGCAAGAGCAGTTGAGGCATTTGTTATATCTGCCGGGATTGCATTTGGAATTGGCTTTGGCATGGGCTTTTTTAATCTGCTGGAAAGGATGTTGGGATTATGATTATACAGGTAATCAGTGCATTCATAGCTACTGCAGCCTTTTCAATTTTATTCTATCTTCCCAGGAAATATTTAATTCTGGCCGGGATGGCCGGTGCAGCCGGTTGGTTCCTATATCTGTTGCTGATGAATTTGTTGGAAGATAAGACCTATGCCACTTTATGTGCCACATTGGTGGTTGCACTAGTTTCACACATTTTGGCACGCAGGAATAAAACACCGGTAACCATGTTTTTGATACCGGGGATCATTCCACTGGTGCCGGGTGCCGGTATGTATTATATTGCGCATAGTGTATTCAATAATAATATCGATCTTGCGGTTCATTATTTCTTTGAAACTTTTAAGATTGCCGGTGCAATAGCGTTTGGAATTTTTATCATGGATACGATTTTCCGAGCAATAAAAGAGAAGAAAGTTCGTGAACCAGGGAAGTGAAATGAGATTGGCGCAGAAAGCATGCGCAGAAAAGAGGAAAAATATGAAGAAAATAATGAAAATTAATGGTATGAGTTGTGAACATTGTCAGGCGAGAGTGGAAAAGGTTTTGAACGAAATTGATGGTGTTGAGGCAAAAGTGGAATTAAAGAAGAACAGGGCAGTAGTAACCCTTTCCAAAGAGGTGGCAGATCAAACCTTAAGCCATGCAGTGACTGAAGCAGGATACGAGGTAGTTTCGATCGCAGAGAAAAAAGGCTTATTTTCCTAAAGAAGCCTCGTGTTTATGAATATCCAGCATCTCCTGTTATGGATATTTATGTGTGGGAAGATTTATTTGAATGAGAATGTCATGTGTAATCGCTCTTCAAATCAGTTTGGACCTGCGAATTGCTCGCAGGCCCAAATTCAATATGTAAAGTTTACTTTCACATATTGCTGTAAGGATATTATGGTTCAACCCATTCATAGTCTGTATCGATTACGGTTGAAATATCATTGACATATGAAATATTGACTTCTATCCATTCTTGAAGTTCAGTATCAGAAGAAGGGGAAACAATATCATTGTTAATTAGTATATCTTTCGTAATCTGTAGTGAATCGTTTTTACCGCCTTCGATACCCTCTGTCAGAACGGGAAGTGCAAGCAATCCATATTTAGAGTAATCTTTATGATATTGATAGGTTCCTTGATATAATTCCTTTTTTAAAGCATTAAAGTTATGATACCAAGAATTTTGAGAGTTCTTATCATACAATCCCAAGTCAAAGGAAATGCCTAATAGTTTTTCAATTGCAGCCAGTTTTAATGGTCTGAATGCCGGTTCTTCACAAGCTCTTCTCCATAATTCAGGCAACTGATCCAGCGTAAGATCACCGATTGCCTCCTGAATTTCCTCTGAATCGCTAACCTGAATAGATGATAATATACTTGGCTTTTTTTCTGATGCTAATCTTATTGACTTCATGATTGCAAGATCTATTGGATCTTTCGAATCATTATGCTGTGATATCCATTGCTGTTCAGGACTTGCTGGATCCTCCGAACCAATTTCGTCGGCTGCTTCTTCTTTTAGAATCAAATTGCCATTACTATCTTTTTCATAATCACCATTCGTATACATACCAAGTTCACTGTCCCATATCGCATTTTTACTAATATCAGGTCGTTTTTCGGGTTCAGCAAAAAAATGTCCGTTTGCAGCTAAAACAATTGTCGCGGTCATTAATATAGTAAATATGCATATGAATGTACCAATTAATAATTTCGTTCTTTTATAATGGTTTCTCATTGAATACCTCCAATCCGCCAATCAACGGCTATATAAAATCAAATAAATAAGCACAATATTAGCTTTATTCCATTTCATGAATCAAATATCGCTAATTATATCTATAATAACGCTTGGCGGCACCATATGAGCTGGAGCTTCCGGTGAAGGGATTATAAGAAGTACTTTCTACAATCTCCCAACAACCCCATTTTGAAGAAATCATTGTAGGATACCCGGAGGAATCCTATGCTATTACCTTCGCAAAGTGACCATCATCGCCCGAGCCCCAAGCATTATCGGAATCGTAAATGACATCACAGTTTTGTCTGCCGGTTTGAGATATGAATGTATCACCGGATCTACTTGAATAGAAACCGCTTTTTGCCATATAATCATCCAATTGCAGCATAGTAGGATTACCGGACCAAGGCCATTCCCAGTTGGTTCCTCGATTATTGCATATGCTGAAACTGAGCCACCGGTGAGACAAAGTATGATAACGCATACATAGATAAGAGGTTTGAATTTCTTCACACTAAGCTCCTTTCAAAAAATCATCGATAATAGTATCTGATAAACCGAAAAGCTTAGTATATACATTGCTAAAATACTATAACAGCTAAATCTACACTAACGTAGAAAAATCATACAATAGATTACATATTTTATCAATAAAATTACGCATTAGGATAAAATATCTCAATTTTGTCCACAACCGTTCCGAGAAGGTTACAGTAAAAGCTATTGAAAACATTCATGGTTATTACTCGTTGATATATTATTTTGGTAATGATATACTTATATTATGTAATCTATTGCAGGAGGAAATGTTATGCTGTATCCGGACAAATTGAAAAAGGGATATAAAATCGGGGTAACGGCAACCTCGGCAGGCTTTGATACAGATGTTGATTATAGACGACTTGAAAGCGGAATCTTACATTTCACCAAGCTTGGCTATCCGGTTACGGTAACGGATAATGTTATAAGGAATGTAAAAGGAAGAAGTTCCGACGGACCCACAAGAGCGAAAGAACTACTGCAGTTGTATCATGACTCTGAAGTCAGAGCTATTATTACAGCATCCGGTGGAGATTATTTGATAGAGATGTTACCTTATGTTGATTTTGAGGAAATACTTATGAATCCCAAATGGGTACAGGGCTTTTCCGACACGACTGGTTTACTGTTTACAATTACAACGAATTTGGATATTGCGACCCTTTATGCAAATAATTTCAGTTCCTTTGGGATGATGAACTGGCACAGTTCGCTGACGGACAATTTAAAGATTTTAGAGGGAGAAGATGTCGTTCAGACGAGCTTTCCAATGTATCAGGATGGCTACAGACCAAGAATAACAGGCTATGAAGAGTTTGTTCCCGAGAGGGAGGTTCACTGGGTTGATTTATATCCTCCGGGCTATGATGAATCTTCTGCGCTTACCCTTCATGGAAGAGCAATTGGAGGATGTCTTGATGTACTCCTTAATCTGGTGGGAACGAGATTTGATAAAACAAAGGAATTTATCTACCGGTATAGGGAGGATAAGATACTTTGGTTTTTGGAAAGCTTTGATCTTAGCAGTGAGGCCTTGATTAGAGGTCTATGGCAGCTTCGGGAGGCCGGTTGGTTTGAATATGCGGCTGGATTTATCTTCGGTAGGCCGGCAATGTATCATACTGACACGGACACCTCATATCAGGAAGCAGTATTATCTACACTTGGGGAGTTGAATTTACCAATCATTTTAGAAGCAGATATTGGACATAAGCCACCGCAGTTCACGATGATTAACGGTGCAATCGCAGAGTTAACAAGTTACGGCGGAATGGGCAATATCATATTCGAAAGAAGGTAAATGAGGGAATGGATAAGGGGCAGATAAACGAACAGGAAAATCAGGGGGATGAAGGGACTGATATAGGTTTTGACAGCATTGATGCAAGTAATTTGTATGTAGTTACCAGGGATATAGAATTGGAAAATCTGATTAAATCAGATATGATGAACATTGATACCTTAAACGAAGATAAGGGAAATAATGAAGATGCTGCATCCTTGGAAGAGCGAAAAGCGGATCAACAAAGCTTATCTCTAGAGAATGCGGTAGGATTTTGGAACAAACGATGGAATAACCTGAAAGAATCGTGGAATGGTAAAGTTGAGCTTTCAAGAGGAAATTTAGTCTTTCCATTGTTATTTATCATAGGTACGGTGATTTATCTGGAACTTTTGACTCATATCATAAATTACCGCAGTCTGGATATCAAGATTATCTACCCGGTTTTGTTTGTGTTACCGCCTGGCTTACTGATTGGATTTATGACCGGCTTATTTAAGTCTGTCATTAACCGTATTATATTCTGGATTATTACAGGGTTAACCTGTTTGATATTTGCTGTGCAACTGATATATTACTATGTCTTTCATGTATATTTTTCTTTTCAATCTTTGGGTATGGCAGATGATGCTGTTTCAGAATTCGGCGCTGATATCTTTACGGCAATCAGAGCAAACATTCTTAAACTTCTTCTTATGTTCCTACCATTATTTCTATTAGGTATTTTTATAAATAAATCACTGGATTTCTCCAAAAGAGGGGTAAAACCTCAGACATTTCTACTTGCTTCTACAGTGGCTTTCCAAGTCGTGGCAGTTGTGGCGTTGCTTCTTGGCGGCAGAGGGGATTATTCTCCTTATGATCTATATCATAAATCAAAGGTCATGAATTTGTGCGGGAAAGAGCTTGGAATTTTCACTATGACAAGATTTGATTTGGGGAGACTAATCATAGGTGATGATGATCTGGTGTTGGCTGACACAATATCGATACCGACAGATATTACATACATACCGACCTCGGCTCCGCCTATCGCTGTACCTACCGGTACGGTAAATGTACCGGGGGTTACACTAACGCCTACCCCGGTGCCGATTGATACATCTCCGAATGTGATGGATTTTGATTTTGCCGCATTATCAGAAAAGGAAGATAAGAAGACCTATAAGACTCTGGACCAGTATTTTGCATCGGTAACTCCGACCGATAAAAACGAATATACCGGAATGTTTGAGGGTTATAACCTGATTCTTCTTACAGCAGAGGGCTTTTCTCCTTTTGCTGTGAATGAAGAAAAGACTCCGACTCTATATCGTTTAACTCATGAGGGTTTTGTTTTTAATAATTTTTATACTCCCTTGTGGCAGACCAGTACCAGTGATGGTGAATACTGTGCTCTGACCGGTATGATACCGACAGAAATACGTAATATGTATAAGGGCAGACATAATCTTTGGCCGTTTTCATTGGGTAATCAGTTCGATAAACTGGGTGTGGTAAGCAGGGCATATCATGACAATACCTATACTTATTATGAGAGAAATGAAACCCATCCGAATTTGGGATATATTTTTACAGCAAAAGGCAACGGACTTACTCTTGAACATCCGGATTATTGGCCGGAATCAGATCTTGAAATGATCAATTCCACAGTAGATGATTACATGAATGAGAAACAGTTTCACGTATATTATATGACTGTCAGCGGACATATGAATTATACCTTCAGCGGTAACATGATGTCTTATAAGAATAGAGAGCTAGTGGCAGATCTGCCATATTCGGATGATGTGAAGGCATATATAGCTTGTCAGAGCGAACTGGATAAGGCACTGGAAGAATTGATTAAAAGGCTTGAGGAGGCAGGAGTTGCGGACCACACGGTTATTGCTCTCAGTGCCGATCATTACCCCTATGCATGGGATAAAAGTATTATAGATGAAGCGGCCGGACATGAGGTTGATCCGAATTTTGAGTTGTTTCAAAATCGTTTTATCCTGTGGAGTGAGGGAATGAAGGAAAGTGTAGTGATTGATAAACCCTGCTCAAGTCTTGATATTCTACCGACTCTTTCGAATCTGTTTGGCTTAGAATATGATTCAAGGCTTCTGATGGGTCAGGATATCTTATCGGATGCACCACCATTGGTTATGCTGTCCAACCGGAGCTTCATTACGGATAAAGTAATGTACAATGCTGTAAGCGGTGAAGTAACGATGCTGACCGGTGAAGAACTACCGGAGGATTATATCAGCAACCTAAATAAAATCATTAAAAATAAGTTTGCTGTATCAGAAAGTGTTTTGGAAGCCGATTATTACAGGCATCTGTTTGAAGAGACAGGGAAATAGTGTGAGTTACGGTCATCTTCATGTTGTATATTTATTCCGCTTAAGTTATAATAAGGCATAGGACAGGTATAATATTAAATTATGGAGATGATGAAGATGGAAGAAAGAAGAAGAGCAAAAAGAATGCCGGTTATCATATCGCTGGAAATAAGTAACCTATATAAGCAGAACAATGTACAAGTAAGTAACCTTAATGAGCCGATTGAGGTGACCGATATTTCAAAAGCGGGGCTAGGATTTGTAACAAAGAGTATTCTTCCTCTTGAATTTTATTTTAATGCAAATATTAATCTTGGGAATGAAGATACCCTACATTGCGTAATCCAGATAATCAGGACACAACCCGGTGAAAATGGAGAGACCATATACGGATGTCAGTTTATTGGAATGGCGGATATCCTGTCATATATTTTCGAAGAATATGACAGCAGAATTAGTGAGAAATGAAAAACAATTTCACACTTAGAAGTTTGTGCCTGCGTAATCCTCAGTCCAAACTAATTCTTAGGGCAGGTATGTTAAATTAGCGCTTGATACAGAATCAATATCGACAGCTTTTAGAAGCAGTTATGAAAATTACTATTTCGTGATGACATAGCTGTTTTTTTTGTCTTATAGAGTCAAGTTAGTGATAGCAAAATGGCATAATATGGATTACATTATAATTTCCTCGTAATTCCATCACATCCTAAACATAGAAAATACACAAAAAATCTCTAGTATTAAATGGTAAACATAAACTTTATTCATAAGGAGATTTGAGATGAGAAGAAAAATTGCCTTATCATTCATCGTGATACTGTTATTATCGGTTGTATCGAGCCAGGTGGTAACAGTGCCGGCATATGCTTCTGATAATGCAAAGCAGATTATTAATGCGGTTGGAATTATGGAAACTGACAGCGGAAGTAATGAGGTCGGAACAAAGGCAGTGACGCGTGCCAGATTCGCACAGATGTTGGTAAATGCTTCATCGTTGAAAGGGACCGTTTCAAACGGAAGCAGCGTATCACTTTACAGTGATGTTAAAAAAAATTACTGGGCTGCCGGATATATCCAGACAGCTGTCACCCAGGGATGGATGACCGGTTATCTTAATGGAAAATTCAAGCCGAGCAAGGGTGTCTCCCTACAGGAGGCAGTTTATGCTGTTGTAAAGCTTCTTGGGTATACAAGCAGTGATTTCAGCGGTAACCTGGTCACAGGAATTATGAATTTGTATCAATCAAAGAATCTGGATGTTAATATTAGCAAAACAAAGACACAATACTTAACCGTGGATGACTGCTATCATCTATTCTACAATCTTTTAATTACCACTACGAAAACGGGATCAGTTTATGCAGTTTCACTGGGATACAAAGTGGATTCTAACGGAGAGCCGGATTATCTTTCCTTAGTCAGCTCAGGCATGAAGGGCCCAATCATAGCTGATGTAGATTGGAAGAATGAACTTCCGTTTTCTACCGCACAGGCAACCTTCTATCGAGATGGAGTGGTTTGCAGTCAATCTGATATTTCGGATTATGACGTTCTCTATTATTCGGTAAGCCTTAAGACAGTCTGGATTTATGATAATAAAATAACCGGCACGATTGAGGCGATTAACCCGGATTATACAACGCCCCAGTCAGTGACAATATCAGGCAAGACCTATTCCTTTGCAGACAGTACGGTATCGGTTAAGTTTTCTTCCATGGGAGATGCAAAAGAAGGAGAAATGGTTACACTTATACTTGGCAAAGATAATACGGTAGTTGATGTCGTAAGCATTGATGAGTACAATACAACCATTACCGGGGTGGTGCTTGGTACCGGAACGCATACGGTTGAAGTCAGTGGTACCTATACAAGCAGTAATTATGTTACTTTTGTTGATGCGGCAGGCAATGAGTACCAACAGGATTATGACAAAACATTGGTCACCTATGCAATCGGAGATTTGACTCGACTTACCTTTACCAACGGCACGGAAGCAGTAAGTAAAGTGACCTTGGGAAGTACTTCATTCGGCAATAATACCTTTAGTAGTGATAGTAGCACTTTGGGAAATATGAAGCTGGCATCTAATGTAAAAATTCTTGACTTGGAGGGTACAAATTATATCAGTACCTATCCGGATAGATTAGCCGGAGTAACACTGCCCGGTTCATCGGTATATTATTACGAGTTAAATGCAAACGGTGAATTAACGCAGTTGATTCTAAATAATATCACAGGTGATATGGATAAGTACGGTGTTTATACCGGATATACCGTACAAGGAACCGACAAGATAAACTATCAATATATGATTGGCTCAGTAGTGAGCAGTTTGTCAACAAGCAGTCTGATTAATTTAAGTAATGATGAAGGCCCGAAGGGCTTCGTATTTACAGATGATGTGCTTACAAAATCCTATGCACTGACCGGTGTTGAAGTTACATCTATCGGAACGAACACTCTTCTTATCGGCAATACAAAATATACGTTAGCGGAAGGGTATAATGTATATTTGTCTGTGAATGGTGAATATATCCCGATTACGATTGAAAAAATATCAGATCTAGCAAAATATAGCCTAAGAGCATATTATGACAAGGATGTCTCTGCTGGCGGAAGAATCAGAGTTATTGTTGCAGTAAGCAAATAGATCATATTTTAGTTCTCATAGTGGAGGTATCTATGAATAAGTTTATCCGGAAAATCAAATGGAAAAAATTAATTAAATTTGCAATTATTATTGTTGTTCTGGTAACAGCAGGATATCTGGGATATCAGAAGGTTTTCGCCAATAAAAATACGCCTGCTGCGACGGTGGCATCTTATACGACATCAAAGGTCGAGACACGTACCATACAGAACACATTATCCTCATCGGGAACCGTTGAGCCACTGAATACCTACGAGGTTACAACTCTTGTTGAAGGTGAAGTAATCTCAGCAGATTTTGAAGAAGGGGATACGGTTGAGAAGGGCCAAGTTCTGTATCAAATAACTACAGATAATGTAGATAATGAGATTGAAGCAGCACAGACGAAAGTAGCCAGAGCGGAGAAAGAACTGGCAAAATCGAAGGAAAATTACTCGGATGCACTTGATATACTTGATGAAGCAAATGCTGATTATAAAGAAGCCAATGAAACGAACGGAAGCACAAAGGTTTTGGCTGAAGATACCGGTGTTGTGAAAACACTGTTTATCAAAGAGGGTGATACAATTCAAAAGGGTTCACAAATTGCTGCAATCTATGATAACAGCTACATGCTTTTGACAATTGCATTCGGCTCAGCTGATGTAGATGCTTCTTTGATAGGAGATACTGCTGAAATAACAATCGACGACAGCTTCGAGACGCTAGAGGGCAAAGTAACTGAGGTCAGTAACATTGACCAAACCTTGTCAGGCAACCGGCTGGTGAAGAATGTAACAATTAAAGTAAAAAATCCGGGAGGAATAACGGGAACAACTACAGCAACCGCATCCATTGATGATATTTACAGTACAGGAGGGGGAACCTTCTCCGTATTAACCGATACCGTTGTAACCTCGAAGGTCGCAGGAGAGGTTGATTCACTGAAAATAGAGGAAGGAAGCAAGGTCTCAGAGGGAGATGTCATCTTTACCTTAACGCAGGACAGCGTCGATGATCAGCTTTCCAATTACTCCAATGCAGTTGATAAAGCTCAACAGACAGCTGATTCTACCGCAGATAATGTAGAAGCGGCAGAGGAATCGCTTGAGGATGCAGAGACATCCCTGGATGATACAATAGACTCAAAGACGGACTATAGTATAACGGCACCGATTTCAGGAAAGGTCATACGTAAGGATGCTCTCGCAGGCGATACAATAAAAAACAGTGGATTTTCATCAACCTTATGTGTTATCTATGATCTATCTGCAGTAACCTTCTCCATGGAGGTGGATGAGCTTGATGTTTTAAGTGTAAAAGAGGGTCAAGAGGTTAGTATTGTGGCAGATGCCCTGGAAGATAAAACTTTTACCGGCGTGGTTACTAATATAAGTCTTGAAAGTACTGCAAGCTCCGGTGTAACACAATATCCGGTTACAGTTCGCGTTGATGATATAGGTGATCTGCTTCCGGGCATGAATGTCACAGGTAATATAGTTATAGAAGAAGCAAAGGATTGCCTGGCGATACCCAGTGATGCACTACAAAGAGGTAATGCTGTATATGTAAAGGATGAGTCCGTAAAAGAAGCCAACGGAAGAATTCCTGCCGGTTTCAAAGAAGTTGCCGTAGAAACAGGAATTACGGATGGAGACTATGTACAGATTACAAGTGGTCTGGACGGGTCAGAGGAAGTATATGTTGCCCGAAATATCAGTGCACAGGCAATTGCAGGAGAAGAGAGTCTACTCGATGGCTTAGGTCTTGGCGGGAGTCGGACCGGTGAAATGCCAGATCGTTCAGAGTGGAGCGGTGGTGGAGACAGTAGAAGTGGCGG
>WSSedL1CaDRAFT_10000812_pt1 | contig 20481 bp, 20 predicted proteins | sample WetSurSL1Cattail_FD_9464 | JGI IMG/M metagenome (IMG submission 9464)
TGCCTGTCGTTCGGCCGCTTGACTGCGGCGTTCGCTGGCGCCCTGATTTCCCGGGGCGGACCCCACGAAAGCGGACTGAATTTTTTATCAGCCCGCTTTCGGCGTTTTAAAGGGCTGCGCGAATCTTTGCCGCCAAGGGTTCCAGCGTCTCCGCCGGTACCATGTTGCGTTCGTGGAATTCCAGATCGATGCCGTGATGGCGCGGAATAACGTGCATGTGAATATGAAACACGCTCTGGCCAGCCGCCTTGCCGTTGAGCTGAACCAGCATCACCCCGGGTGCGCCGGTCGCTGCCTTCACCGCCTTGGCCACCTTCTGTGCCGTCTGGATGACGGCCGCCGCGCTCGCCGGGGAAAGACTGAAGATGTCCTCAGCTTCTTCCTTGGGCAACACCAGCGTATGGCCCTCGGCTTGGGGCATCACGTCCATGAACGCCAGGGTCTTGTCGTCTTCATAGATTTTCACGCACGGAATTTCGCCGCGCAGGATTTTGGCGAAGATGTTGGAACGGTCGTACGGCATGGGCACTCGCGAAACGAATTTCGACTCCTGTTGTATCAACCGGGAGCCGTCAGGTGAATGGTTTTTACGGCGTCTTCTTGAACGGTGCCGCGGCGGCGAGGCCTTCGATATCCTCGGCAATGGCCTCGCGCTCGGCTTGCAGATAGTTCGCCACCGCCTGGCGGAGGCCGTCATGGGCAATGAAATGGGCCGAATAGGTCGGCACCGGGTTGTAGCCCCTGAGCAGCTTGTGCTCGCCCTGTGCGCCCGCTTCGACCTTGGAAAGTCCCTTGGCGATGGCGAAGTCGATCGCTTGATAATAGCAGGTCTCGAAATGCAGGAACGGCACGAATTCGGTGCAGCCCCAGTTGCGCCCGAACAATACGCCCTCGCCGAATAGGTTGAGGGCGCCGGCGATGTAGGTCTTGCCCCGCCGCGCCAGGATGAGCAGAACCTGGTCCGCCATGCTGCTGCCGATGCGGCTGAAAAATTCGCGTGTCAGATAAGGATGGCCCCACTTGCGCCCGCCGGTGTCCATGTAGAAGTCGAAGAACGCATCCCAATGCGCCTCGGTGATATCGGTGCCGGTCAGCCAGTCGAATGCGATTCCTTCCGCCCGCACCGCGGCGCGTTCCTTTTTCAGGTTCTTGCGCTTGGATGACGACAACGCACCGAGGAAGTCGTCGAAGCTGCCATAGCCGTGGTTCAGCCAGTGGAACTGGCGATCGGTACGCAGCAGATAGCCCATCTGTTCGGCCGCGTGCCATTCGTCTTCGGTCGGGAAGGTGATGTGCAGCGACGAGCATTCCAGGCGCTCCACCGCCGCCGCGCCTGCGCTGAGCAGGGCCGCACGCGTGGCCGCCACATCGGCACCGTCGGCCACCAGAAGGCGCGGGCCGGTCACCGGGGTGAAGGGCACGCAGGCTTGCAGCTTGGGGTAATAATTTCCGCCAGCCCGTTCCAATGCATCGGCCCAGGCATGATCGAACACGTATTCGCCTTGCGAATGCGCCTTCACATAGAGCGGCATCAGGCCGACAATCTGCTCACCGCGCTCGATCGCCAGATGCACCGGTTGCCAGCCGGTGCGCGGTACGGCGGAGTTCGATTCCTCCAACGCCGCGAAAAACTCGTAGCGCGTGAAGGGATGTGGATCGGAGCGCCCGGAAGGATTGGCGCAAGCATTCCACGCCGCCATACCAATATCAGCGGCCCGGCCTTTCAGGCGTGCAGTGAAAGCCTCGTCCGTCACGCGATCTCGAAGACCGCTTCCACTTCGACCGCGACGTTGCGTGGCAACGAACCGGCACCGGCCGCGACGCGGGCGTGCTTGCCGGCATCGCCGAACACGTCCACCATCAGGTCGGAGGCGCCATTGGCGACCTCGGGATGCTGGCCGAAGCCAGGTGTGGCGTTGACGAATACCGCCAGCTTCACGCAGCGGGTGACGCGGTCGAGATCGCCGTCGCAGGCAGCCTTCACCTGGGCGATGAGGTTGATGGCGCACAGCCGCGCGGCTGCTTTGCCATCGTCCACCGACAGATCCTGGCCGACGATGCCGACATATTTCAGTCCGCCCTCCGCAGCCGGGATCTGGCCCGACACGAATACCAGATTGCCCGTCTTCACGGTGGGAACGTAGCTTGCCACCGGCGCGGGCGGCGCCGGCAGGTTGATTCCAAGGTCTTTCAACCGTGCTTCAATATGGCTTGTCATGGTTCACCCTCTCTCGCCCGGAAACTTATCGTGTTTGTGCCCCAATCTTCAAAGGGTTTCCGCGTAACGGTGCGCGCGCTATAGAGGATCCATGAGCCGGACGCGCGATGCCGAGACATCGGACCTAGCCGAAGAAGGTCTGACGATGCCCCCCGATTGGGCACCGCATGCACGTACCTGGATGTGCTGGCCCTGCCGCGCCGAAACCTGGGGTTCGGACGAGGTGATGCTGAACGCCAAGCAGGCGACGGCGCGGATCGCGCGGGCGATCTCCACCTTCGAGCCTGTGGTATTGGTCGCCCGGCACGAGGATGTTCCTGCTGCCAAGCTGGCAACTGCCGGCAAGGTGCAACTGTTCGCAACGCCGTTGGACGATTCCTGGGTTCGCGATACTGGCCCCACCTTCCTTAGCGGACCGGACGGGCGGCGCGCCGCGGTGCAATGGCAGTTCAATGCCTGGGGCGGTAAATATAAGCCCTATGCCAACGACGCGGAACTCGCCACACGCATCGCCGAGCACAGCGGCATCAAAGCCTTCGAGGCACCGCTGATCTGCGAGGGCGGAGCGATCCACACCGACGGCGAAGGCACGCTGATCACCACTGAGCAATGCCTGCTCAATCCCAATCGCAATCCGCATTTGGGCAAGGAAGAGGTCGAGGTCCTGCTGTCGCGTTATGCCGGTATCCGCAAGGTCATCTGGCTCGGTAGCGGTTTCTGCGACGACGAAACCGACGGCCATATCGACAACATCGCCTGCTTCGCCGGTCCCGGCAAAGTGATCGTCGGTGTGCCGTCGTCGCCGTCGCTGCCCGATGCGGGGCCGGTCAAGGAAGCCATCCGCCGCCTGAAAGCGGCGCGCGATGCGATGGGGCGCCCGCTGGACGTCATCGAACTGCCGCAGCCACGCCGCGTACGCTTCGATTGGCGCGGGCGGATCATGCAGACAAGTTACGTCAATTTTTATCTCGCCAACGGCGGACTCGTGATGCCGTCGTTCAATGACCCGAATGATGACAAGGCCGAGGCCGTGTTAGCCGCTTGTTTCCCAGGCCGCGACGTTTTGCAGGTGGAAGTCCTCGATTTGTTGCAAGGTGGCGGTGGAATTCACTGCATTTCCCTGGGAGAACCGACGGCATGAGAATCATCCACTTTGCCGCCACGCAGTTCGCCTGCTCGTGGGACCTCCGCGCCAACATCGAAAAGGCGAAGTACCTGGTGGTGGAAGCCGCCGAGCTCGGTGCCAAGGTGGTACTGCTGCAGGAGCTGTTCGAGACTCCGTATTTTTGCCAGGACCAATCGCCGGAGCATTTCAAGCTGGCGGCCCCCGCGGACGGCAATCCGCTGCTCGCCGAAATGGCCGTGCTGGCCAAGGACCTGAAGGTCGTGCTGCCGGTGAGCTTTTTCGAACGCGCCGGTCAGGCTTACTTCAATTCGCTGGCCATGATCGATGCCGACGGAACCGTCCTCGGTGTCTATCGCAAGACCCACATTCCGGCCGGGCCCGGCTATCAGGAGAAATATTACTTCACCCCCGGCGATACCGGCTTTCGCGTTTGGAAGACGGCCTATGGCATCTTTGGCGCCGCCATCTGCTGGGACCAGTGGTTCCCGGAAGCCGCGCGCGCCATGGCGCTGATGGGCGCCGAAGCGCTGTTTTATCCGACGGCGATCGGTTCGGAACCGCCGCCGGCACCACCGGTCGATAGCCGCGATCCCTGGCGCCGCGTGATGCAGGGCCATGCCGCTGCCAATGCGATGCCGGTGATTGCGTCTAACCGCGTCGGCACCGAGAAAGGCGAGGCAGGCGAACTGACCTTCTACGGTTCCTCGTTCCTCACCGACGCGACTGGCGCTATTGCGGCGGAAATGAACCGCACGGACGAGGGCGTGATCACCGCGCCGTTCGATCTCGACGCGCTCGCCGAAACCCGCGCTGCCTGGGGCCTGTTCCGCGACCGCCGCCCAGAGATGTATGGTGCGGTGACAAGGCACGGCTAAATACGCCGAAAGCGGGCTGATAAAAAATTCAGTCCGCTTTCGTGGGGTCCGCCCCGGGAAATCAGGGCGCCAGCGAACGCCGCAGTCAAGCGGCCGAACGACAGGCACATTCTGCTTCCGTCAACGAACCCCACGCCGTGGCCGAAACGCCGGACCACTTTGGTGCGCGCCAGAGATCGCGCCCGGTTCTGGATGCTCTCATGGCTCCGATAAAGATCGGGACTGCGGATCGGGATGTTCGCGCAACAGCCTTCGCCGCTGAAACTTGCCTGGCACTCCTTCGGTTCGAATGTCCGGGTCAATGCGGCATTACTCGCTCGCCGGACANTNTTTGCGTCACCGGACGATGTGGGAACGGGTAGCGAACCTTACAAGGGGGTGCGACAACCGATACGCTGTTCTGAGACGGACGCATTCCAAGATGAACAGAATTGGTGAACAGGATTGTTGCGCTTACCTCCAACTGCGGCCATTCAAAACCGGCTGATGAGGTCGGCCTTGCGACAAGCCAAGACCTTCACCTCCCCCTTGCGGGCAGGGCAATTGCATATGGATTTTGCGCCTCTTTTTGTCATGGCCCGCAACTGCGGGCCATCCAGCTCTCGCGGCACTGCTACTTCAGAAAAGGCTCAATTTACGCCTTCAACAGTGGAGCAACACCACCTGGGTCGCCCGCAGTCGCGGGCGATGACACCGAGGGGGGCGAGCATATGCGATAGCCCTGCACCGCGGAGGAGGAATGCGGGACGTGTCGCCGCCTTACTCCCGCACCCAGCGCGGCTGGCGGCCGATGACCACCACCCAGCGGCCGTCGGGGGCGAGGACCATGTACGTATGCGGCGGCAGGCGGCGCGGCGGGGCATAGGCCGCCGGGCGCGCGGCGGGGCCGTCATCGTTCACCCAAGTCGCACCGGGGCGGTAGGCGTTTGGCGTGTGATCGTCCGCAACCTGTTCATCGTCCTTCTGCCAATACCCGTCACGAGGGCGCCACTGCGGTCGTTCGACCGTGGCGGTGCGCTGCTGCGGTTCATCGGTGGACGGACCATCCCATGCGGGCTGCTCGGGTTCCACGGGCGCGGTTCTCGGCGCGGGCTCTGCTGCCAACGGCGCGGCCGATGCAAGCTTTGCCAATAGCGCGGGCTTTGGCGCCGCGACTATTGTTTGCTGAACATACTGTTTTGCCATTACCGCAACACTGACAGGCTTGGGGATGGCGATGGCTGCCACCTTTGTCATCGGTTTCGGTGTTGCCGCCGCCACTTGCGGGCGTTGTTGCGGCACCGGCACATGCGGCGCCAGGGCGAGCGCGTGCTGCGCCTCGGCCGTCAACACCGGCTTGAGCCGCGGCGCCGGTTTGGCGATCGCGACCTTCGTCTGCGGCCGGGCGGTGGGGCGCGGCGCCGCCTCTGCCGTGAGCAGCTTGTCTTCCACCGGGCGGCAGCCTTCGTAGCCGGTGTTGATCAGTTGCGGCGGTTCGGGGGCCAAGCCGCGGCGCACTTCGCCCCGCCCCAACGCCATGTCGAACACCTTTTGCGCACTCTCGCAGAAGCGCGCGTCGTGCAGGCTGCGCAGTGACACTTCATTGGCGATGCGGGTCTTGTAGGCGTTGTAATCCTCACCGCGCGTCCGCGCCGCAAAAAACGCCTTTAGCGCCTGATCCGATTGCACGAGCTGGCCACGATAGGCGGCGACGAAGCGGTTGTAATCTGCGTTCATGTGGCAGGAGAGCGCTGCCACCGTCAGCTGCTGCTGCAAGGCCGCCGACTGCAACACCTTCATTTCCGGCGGCGTGGCACAGACAAGCGCGGCCTTGGCCGACACCGCCAACATGCCAAACCCGACGATCGCGACGACAGACTTCTTCATGCGCCCAGCCAAATTTTCGCCCACGTTAGGCATGTTGCGCGCCGGCGTCTGAACCGGGGCTGAACGGCTATGCTCAACCAGATGTTAATCGCGCGCCGCGCGCCCAGGCCAATGGCTGCTCGAACGGATCACGAACATACCACACGCCTGCCGGGTTGGCGCCACAATCGCAGTCCATATCGGGCGCCAACGTTTTACGGGGTGCCGCACATGTCCCATTTGCCCGCCGCCGTTGCTGCGTTTCTTGCCGGCAAGCGCATTGCCGTGGCCGGGGTATCGCGCGAATCCAAGCTGCATGTCGGCAACGCGATCTTCAAGAAGCTGCGCGATAGCGGTTACGAGGTCTTTGCCGTCAATCCCAATGCCACCGAAGTGGAAGGGGCCAAGTGCTATCCGGCAATCGGCGCCATTCCCGGCGACATCGACGGCGTGATCGTCGCCACCCGCCCCGAAATGGCGCCTTCGGTTGTTCGTCAGTGTGCGGATAAAGGCGTCAAGCGTGTGTGGTTCCACCGCGCGTTCGGCCAGGGCAGCGTCTCGCAAGAAGCCTTTGCCGCCTGCGCCGCCGCCGGCATCGAAGCCATCGAAGGCGGTTGCCCGCTGATGTACATCGAACCGGTCGACAGCGGCCACAAATGCTTCCGCTGGATCTTGCGCGTCCTCGGCAAAGTGCCGGGGTAAGGCAGCCTCCCCCTCACGGAGCCGCAAGGGGGAGATTGTTTGCTTACACCAACTCGGCGATCTGGACCGCATTGAGCGCGGCGCCTTTGAGCAGCTGATCGGCGGCGACCAGCAGGGCGATGGAATGGCCGGTCGGATCGGACGTGTCCTTGCGGATGCGGCCCACCAGCACGTCGTCCTGCTCCGAGGCATCGATCGGCATCGGAAAATAGTTCTTTTCGCGGTCGTCGACGATCTTCACCCCCGGCGCGAAGGACAGAATTTTCCGCACATCGGCTTCGGTGATCGGCTCATAGCATTCCAGCGTGATCGCCTCGGTGTGGGCACGCAGCACCGGCACGCGCACGCAAGTGACGCCGACCGCAATCTCCGGGTCTTCGAAAATCTTCTTGGTCTCGGCGATGACCTTGGTCTCTTCGCCATTGTAACCGCTATCGGGTTCGATCGCGGCGTTGTGGCTGAACAGATTAAAAGCGTAGGGATGCGGCATCACCTTCTGCTGATAGGGCTTGCCGTCGAGATACGCGCGGGTTGCTTCGAGGAGTTCGGCCATCGCCGCCGCGCCCGCGCCCGACGCGGCCTGATAAGTCGCAATGATCAGCCGCTTGATGCGGTTGACCTTGTGGATCGGCCACAGCGGCACCAGCGCCGTGATGGTGGCGCAGTTGGGATTGGCGATGATGCCCTTGTGCTCGCGGATGCGGGCTGCGTTGATTTCCGGAATCACCAGCGGAATATCGCGGTCCATACGAAAGGCCGAGGAATTATCGACCACCACGGCGCCCGCCTTGACCGCCAGCGGCGCGAACTTGCGGCTGATCGTGGCGCCGGCCGAGAACAGCGCCAGATCGACGCCTTCGAACGACTTTTCGGTCAGTTCCTGAACCGGAACGTCGGAGCCGCGGAATTTCATCGTCTTGCCGACCGAACGGGCACTCGCCAGCGGCACCAGTTTGCCGACCGGGAAGTTACGGCGCTCCATGCAGCCGGCAAATTCGACACCGACAGCGCCGGTCGCGCCGACGATGGCGACGGTGGGATTCTTCTTCATTGGTCTCTCTCTCTTCTGGTCGCGCAACCCGGGTTGCGCTCCGTGTTGCCTTCGGCGCGGGCGATAATAAAAAAGCCCCTCACCTTGCGGCTGGGGCTTCGGCTTCTGCGTTGCGACCCTTGCTAGCGGCGCGCGCGAACCAAAGCCCCGGTGGGCTTGGTCGTCTTCGTCGTGCGCTTGAGCATGCTGGTCATGATGGGGTGGAAACTATGGGCAGACTGGTCCGCCGTCAACGGACGGATTGACACAACCGCTGGAACATTATTGCGGGGCGAGGAAGTCGAGAATTGCCCTGGCGGCACGCCGCGACGGCTGGTCGGCGCCTTCGCCCATCAGGCGCAGGGCTTCGTTCTGTTCGGCCACCTGGCGCGTCGCGGCGGCGGGATCGGTGAGCAGCGGCACCAGCGCAGCAGCGAGAAGATCGGGGCGGCAGTCCTCCTGCATGAGTTCGGGAATCGCGAGGCGATCGAGGATCAAGTTCATCAGCGTGTAGTATTTAACACGCACACCGATCAGGCGGCGGTAGATCGCAGCGGTGAGATTGCCAACCTTGTAGGTAACGATCATCGGCGTGTGCGACAGCGCCAGTTCCGTCGTCACGGTGCCGGAAGCAGCGAGCGCGGCGTCGGCAGCATCGAACAGGGCGAATTTCTCGTCATCGCCAGAGACGATGGTCAGCGGCAGGGGCCAATGCTCCGTGCCCTGACGGATACGCGCAGCCACATGCGGTACGGCGGGAATCACGGTGTGCAGGCCGGGGACCTTGGCCTTGAGCAGCGCCATGGTCGCGGCAAACACCGGCAACAGGTGGCGCACTTCCATGCCCCGGCTGCCGGGCAAGACGGCCAGCAACGGCGCTTCGGCGGGAATAGCGTGACGGGCGCGGAAGGCGTCGCCGCCAACCATCTTCTTGCCACGCTCCAAGGCGGGATGGCCGACAAATACGGCTTTGAGGCCGTAGCCCGCAAAGAACGGCGGCTCGAACGGGAGCAACGCCAGCACCAAATCGAAATACTGCGCCATCTGCTTGGCACGGCCGGGGCGCGTCGCCCATACCTGCGGCGCCACGAAATTGATGGTGGGAATACCGGGCGCGATCTGCTTGATGCGCTTGGCGACGCGATGGGTGAAATCGGGACTATCGATCAGCACCACCGCATCGGGCTTGGTCTCAGCGGCGAAGTCCGCGGCGCGGCGGATGCGGCGCAGGACTTGCGGGATTTTCGGGACCACTTCCTGCAGGCCCATCACTGCGGTCGCGGAAAGATCGAACAAACTGTCGAGGCCTTCGCGCGCCATCGCCTCGCCGCCGACGCCGGTGATCTTCACTTGGCCATGCGTGAGATCCTTCAATGCCGCCATCAACTCGGCGCCGAGCAAATCCCCCGAAGGCTCACCCGCGACCAGCATCAAGGTGAGCGGCTTATCCGGCATGGGGCACGCCGACGACGAACAGCCCGAGCTTGTCGGCCTCCAAGATCACCGCACGCTTACCGAGGATAAGTGCCCCGCCCGCTTCGACGGCAATGCCAGAAAGCCCCACAACAGCGGCGTTCTTCACCGTTTGCACGCCGATCACCGGCAGATCGGTCTTGCGATCCTGGATCGGCTTCGGCGCTTTGACGAGCACGCCTTTGCGATGCTTTTCGGTGCCACGAAAATGCGCCGGCAAGGTGGCGATGCGCGCGATCATCGCATCGGTGCCTTCGGCCGCTTCCACCGCCAGCGGCAAGCCTTCGCACACGACCGCCGCCTGCCCGACATCGAGCCCGCCCAGCGTACGTACGATTCTGAATGCGGACGCGATATCTTCTTCGTCGTCGCCTGATGGCTTGACACGGCCCATCACCCCGGCTTCGGCGAGCAATCCGGGCGCGGCATCCTGGGCGCCGACAGTGCGGAAGCCTTCACGCTCGAAGGTTTCCACCACGGCGCGGAGCAACGCATCGTCGCCCTTGCGTGCCGCTGCGATGATACGCGGAGCAACCAGCACGGCCTTGGCGTCGAGCTTGATGTCCGAAAATTTCGGCCGCGCCAGCTTACCCGCCAGCACGACGTCCTCGCAGTGCGCGCTGCGCAGGGCCTTCAGCACCTTGCCGGCTTCGCCCAGCGAAGCGTGTTCGTGCGGATAGGCATTGATCCACGCATCAGCACCGAGGGCGACGACAAATACTTCGCGACCGGCTTCCCGCGCACTTTCGGCGATCGCCTTGGGAAGATCGCCGCCGCCCGCGATAATGCCGAGCGGGCTCATCCCTCGTCCATTTCCTGGCCGTGACGGCGCACGGGACAGATTTTGCGCTTGGCGGGCGCCGCGATGAAGTCGAGCACCTCTGCCACCTCCGGCACCTCGCCCCATTGCGCACGCGCCTTGGCGACGCGTTCGGCGAGCGTGCCTTCGTCGCTGAGGAGCACCGCAGCATAAGTGTGGCGGAGCGCATGAATGTTAGGACGCGGCACGCCGCGGCGCTTCAGCCCGATAAGGTTGAGACCGGCGTGATAAGCGTGACTGCCGAAGGCAATGCCGTAAGGAATCACATCCAGGTTCGCACCCGCCATGCCGCCGAGCATGGCGCCGCGGCCGATGCGGCCGAACTGCTGCACCGAACACAAGCCGCCGGTGATGACATTGTCGCCGATGGTGACGTGGCCGCCGAGCTGGGTGCCGTTGGCGAAGGTGCACGAATTCCCGACCACGCAATCGTGGCCGACATGACTGTAGGCCATGATGTAGCAATGCGAGCCGATCCGGGTGACCTTGTGGCCTTTGATGGAACCGAGATTGAGCGTCACGCATTCGCGGATGACGCAGTCCTCGCCAATCACGAGGCTGGTGCCGGTGGCATCGTTGTGATGGATCTGCGACTCGCCGCCCATCACGGCATGGGGATGGATGACGGTGCGCGCGCCGATCGTGACATCGCCCGCAATCACCACATGGGAAAGAAGCCGGACGCCGTCGCCGAGCTTCGCCGCGGCCCCGACAATGCAATAAGGGCCGATCTCAACCCCTGCCCCTAGAACCGCACCGTCCTCAACGATTGCCGTCGGATGCACCGCCATTGTCGCTCGTGCCTTCCTGAATCATGGCGGAAAATTCCGCCTCTGCGCAAAGCGCGTCGTCGACATAAGCCTCGCCCGCGAAGCGCCACACCGGGCCGCGGCGCCGGAGCGCCCGCACGCACATGCGCAGCATGTCGCCCGGACGGACCGGACGGCGGAAGCGGGCCTTCTCGATGGTCATGAAGTAGACGACGCGGTTGCCCCTCTCGAGATTCAACGAATACATCACCATGGCCCCTGCGGTTTGCGCCAGCGCCTCGATGATCAACACGCCCGGCATCACCGGATGATCCGGAAAATGTCCGGCAAAGAACGGCTCGTTATAGCCGACGGCCTTGTAGCCGGTAGCGCTTTCGTTCGGAACGATATCCGTCAGCTTCTCGATGAAGAGAAACGGCGCGCGATGCGGGAGTAACCGTTTGATGTCCCCGGTATCGAGGACGATCTTCTGTGGTACCGGTTCCGTCATTCCCCGCCTCGTTTCGGCTTTTTGGCCAATGCATTTACGGCCGCAATCTCGCGCAACCACTCGCGTACCGGTTTGGCCGGGATGCCGCCATAGTCACGGCCAGGCTCAACCTCCTGGCCCATAATCACGCCGCTCTTGCCGCCCAGACGCGCCCCCGAGCCGATCTTGGCGTGATCCGACACACCAACCTGCCCGGCCAAAACGACAAAATCGCCGATCTCACAACTGCCTGAGATTCCGGCCATTCCACAGACGATGCAATGACGGCCCAGATGGGTGTTGTGCCCAATCTGCACCAGATTATCAATCTTAGTGCCTTCGCCAATCACGGTATCGCCGAGCGCACCCCGGTCGATCGTCACGGCGGCGCCGATTTCGACGCGATCCTGGACGATGACGCGGCCAAGCTGCGGAATCTTGGTGTGTCCGGCGGGGCCGGTGGCAAAACCAAAACCCGGCTGGCCAATCTGCGCACCCGGCAGGACCGTCACGCCGTCACCGATATAGGCACAAGCGATCACGCTGTTGCCGGCGATCTCGCAGCCGCGCCCGATAGCAACACCGCGCCCGACCACGACATTGGGACCAATATGCGTGCCGGCACCAATTTCCGCCCCCGGACCGACCACCACATTGGCACCGAGGAGGACGCCCTCTTCGATCTTTGCGGTCTTATCGACACCACGGTTGAACGGTCCGGCAATGCGATGGCAATCGGGATAGAACATCTCCGCGACGACCGCGAAGGCGTGCTGCACCGACGACACCGCCACCAACACGGTTCCGGCGGGCGGCGTGAGTTTCGTCAATGCAATAGGCGAGACAAGAATTACCCCCGCCGTCGTCTGGGCAAAGGCGGGAGTCAGCTTGTCACCGATAAAGAAGCCGAGGTGGCTGGCGATGGCGCCGGACAAGCTGGCGACATCGTCGAGCCTCAGTGTGGCGTCTAAACCATCCGATACGGCCGCACCAATCTTAGCGGCGACCTCGCCCAGCAAGAAAGGCCCGCGGTTATCGTAGAAACGAGGATCGGCCATGACGCCGCGCTATTGTTGGCCAGCCTGTTGACGGGCAGCAGCCGCGGCCAGTCCCGGCGGCAACGGCGCCAGTTCAACCTTCACCGCCGGCATCTTCATGTCGAGCCGCTGCACCACGACAGCAGTGACGTCGATCGAATTGGGAGCCAGAAGAACCGAAGCGCGGTCCAGAAGCACCGTCGCCTGACGCTCCTGCATCACGCCCTGCAGAATCGGCCCGAGGGCGTCTTCCACCTGCGCATTGGCCTTCAGCATGCCACCCTGGATCAGGCCGCCGCGTTCCTGCACCTTCTTCTCGAAGGCCATTGCACGCGCCTTCCAGGCGTTTTCCTTTTGCGCCTTGACCGAAGAATTCATGATCGCGGTCTCAGCGTCGAGTTGGGCTTTGTCGCGCTTCAGGCCTTCGGCTTCGCTATTGAGTTGGGCTTGAGCCTGCTTCTTCAGCCCGTCCACCTGTTGCTGGATCGACTGGCCGACCTTCGACATCGCGACGGCGCGGCGAATGTCGACGATCAGAATGCGGGCGGCAGGGGCCGCGCCGCTTCCGGGAGCGGCGGCAACCGCCGAGGGCGCCATCGTTGTCGCGGCAAGAACCATCGCGGCGACTGCCAAGCTGCGGGTAAAATAGGTTTTCTTAGACATGGATCACATTCCTGTGCCGGCACTGAAGTGGATGAATTCGGCTTTATCGTAAGATGCCTTCATGACCGGTAGGCCGAGGTCGATCTGTACCGGTCCGAAAGGCGATTTCCATTTGATACTGACACCGACCGAAGCGCGGAAGGCCAGATTGTCCTTCACATTCGGATAGGAGGTGCCGCGGAACGGCGTGTCGAGGTGGCCGAGCGTGCCAAAATCGGAGAACAGCGCGAACTGCATGCCGTAATCCGCCGGCAAAATATCTGGCAACCGCGCTTGCGCCGAACCCTGGGCATAGAAGTCGCCGCCGAGGGCGCCGTAATCGCCAGTATAGCTGGTGTCGCGCGGGCCAACGCCGGCAAGCTTGAAGCCACGGAAGCTGTCGCCACCGCGGAAGAAGCGTTCCGAAATCGGCACCGTGTTGCCGCCGTAGCCCTGGATGAAGCCCGAGCCCAGGGTCAGAGAACCGACCATGTCCCAGAACAGTGGGCGATAACCAGTCCAACTGCCTTCGGTCTTGAGGTACTTGAGGCCGCCGCCCAACCCTGCGAAGTCCTGGCTGATCGAAAACAGAGCGCCCTTGGTCGGCTTGAGGTAATCGTCGAGCGTGTTGTAGCCGAAGGTGAAGCCAATCAACGACGTGTTGGTCGAGGCGCCGTAAAGCTCGATTTCCTGCAAGAGCGAATTGGGTGCGCCCGAATACGGCGTGATCTTGTTGATGCGGAAAGTGTAGCGCACCTGCACGCTGCCGTATTCCGAGGTCGGGAAGCCGAAGCGAATGCCGGCCGCGGTCACGTCGCCCTGGTAGTTGGCTTGGTTGTAGTTGGTGACCCACTTGTAGAGGTCGATACCGGCGGCCAGCGGACGATCGAGGAACCATGGTTCGGTAAAGCTGAACTGGTACTGCTTGGAGATCGTCGACATCGCCACGCTGAGGCGCAGGTTCTGACCGCGGCCGAACAAATTGCGTTCAGTGTAAGCAAACTCACCGACGAAGGACGAGGTCGAGGAATAGCCGGCACCCAGCGAAACTTCACCGGTCGACATTTCTTCGACGTTCACGGCGATGTCGGTCTTGTCGGGGCGCGAACCAGCGGAATTCTTGATCGTCACGTCCTTGAAGAAGCCAAGGCCGCGAATACGGGTACGCGAACGGTCGATCAGGTCGCGATTGAAGGCGTCGCCTTCCTGAAAACGCAACTCGCGCCGGATAACGCGGTCGAGCGTGCGGTTGTTGCCGATGACGTTGATCTTGTCGATATAGACGCGCGGCCCCTGCTCGATCCGCATAACGAGATCGACCTCGTGCGTATCCGAGTTGCGGCGCAGGCGTACGCCAACATCTGCGGAGGCATAACCTTTGCTGCCAACCGCATTGACCAGCACGTCCTTCAACTTCTCGACGCGGGTCTCGTCGTAGAGTTCGCCAGCCTTGATGTCGATCAGCGGCCGCAGCGCCTGGGACGGCAATTCCTTGATCTTGGAATCGACCTCGACCTTGCCGAACGCATACTTCTTGCCCTCGTCGATCGTGAAGGTGATGTAGAACGCGGAATGATCCGGCGTCAGTTCGGCCACCGCCGATTTCACCGCGAAGTCGGCATAACCGCGGCTGACGTAATAGCGGCGAAGCTGTTCGCGGTCGAACAACAGACGGTCGGGATCGTAATTGTCGTTCGACGCTAGAATGCGCCACCAGGCGCTTTCCTCGGTCGCGATGTTCTTCCTCAGCGTTGAATCGTCGAACGCCTTGTTGCCGACGAAGATAATGCGCGACACGCCAGTGGTCGGGCCTTCGTTCATCGAGTAGATCAGGTCGACGCGGTTCTGCGGACGCTGGATGATCTGCGGATCAACCGAGGCGGCGAACTTACCATTGCGCCGGTACAGCTCGATGATGCGCTGCACATCGGACTGCACCTTGGCACGGGTGAAGACCATGCGCGGCTTCATTTGGGATTCTTTTTCCAGGTCCTTGGTGGTGACCTTGGAATTGCCCTCGAAGTCGACGCGGTTGATGATCGGATTTTCAACCACATGGACGGTCATGATCGAACCGTCGAAGTTGATCTTCACGTCCGAAAACAGACCCGTCGCGAACAGCGACTTCAACGCCTTGTCGGAGGCGGATTCGCTGTAGTTGTCGCCCTCGTGCAACGTGATGTAGGTGAGGATGGTGGCCGCTTCGACGCGCTGGGCCCCCGACACCAGGATACGGCGCACGACCGCCGGTGCGGCAGCCTCCGGTGCCGGTGCGGCATCAGGATTGCCCGACGGCGCAGGCGACGCTGGCGCTTTGCGCTGCGCATCCGCAGGGCTCGCCATCACGACAGACGCCAGAACGAGCGTCGCCGGCGCCACGCGCTTCAATCGGGCGAACAGGGCCTTAGTGTTCATTCACCAGTCTCTGACTCGTCTCAGATCTTGCGGCACACAGCGCCATGCCATGTGCTCCGGCCGAGACCCTCCCAAGCTATCTGACAAGATCGTTCCAGGTGGCAAAGATCATGAGACCGATTACCAACGCTAGCCCGAGCCTGAACCCCACGTCCTGTGTCCGCTCGGTAAGCGGCCGACCCAGTACGCCTTCGCATGCATAGTACAGAAGATGCCCCCCGTCGAGGAGCGGAATAGGAAAAAGGTTGATTAGCCCGATGCTTACAGAAATGAAAGCTATCAGAGAGATGAGCTCGTAAAAGCCAGCGGAGGCGGCTGATTTGGCCACCTTGGCAATACGGATGGGGCCACCGAGCTGACTGGCATCGGCCCGATGCGAGACGATGCGCCACAGATACGTNAAAGANGCGTCNGCAATGCCATAACTCTGGAGCGCCGCCGCCCATGGCGCCTTGGTCCAGGGAATCGGAATTGTCACGATATTTTGGGGGCTTGTCTCATCCCGCGCGACGCCGATGGCCTTGCTCTGCTGAGCCGTGCCGAAGACGTCCTTAACCGCGATCACGCGCGGTGTGACCGGCACATCCAGAGACTCGCCCTGCCGTTGGATCGTCAGGACCAGAGTCGTGTTCTTGCTACCCTGGATGGCGTCGACCAGATCGGGGAAGTAGGTCACCGCTTTGCCGTCGACCTTGGTGATTTTGTCGCCCGGCTTGACCCCCGCCTCGGCCGCCGGCGACCGCTCCTGGACCCCGCCGACATAGGTCGACAGCGTACGAGCGCCGGATATCCCAAACAGCAGCGTGAAAACGACGAAGGCGAGAACGAAATTGGCAAAGGGCCCGGCCGCCGACACGGCCGCCCGCTGCCACAGCGGCTTCAGGGGCAAGGCCCGCGATTTCTCCGCGTCGGTCATCTTGGCCACGGCTTCGGGATCGGGAAGCGAGGCGGCATTGGCGTCGCCTTCGAACATCACAAAGCCGCCGAGCGGCAGCCAGGAAATCTTCCAGCGCGTACCCTTCTTGTCGGTCCAGCCGAACATCTCGGGGCCGAATCCGATGGAGAATGATTTCACGCCAACCCCGCAGGCCCGTGCCACCAGGAAATGGCCGAGTTCGTGGACGAACACCACAATCGCGAGCACGAAGATGAATGCCGGGATTCCTACCGGAGCCCAGGCGATCAGATCGCGGATCATCGACAGCATTAGTTCTCCAATCAGGCCTTACGCCGGCAGATGCCACGGGCGATCTCGCGCGCACGGGCATCGGTTTCAAGGACTTCAGCCACCGATTCCGCCTCGGTGTTAGCACCCGAACTGTTTGCAAGGGTGGCTTCCACCACGGCCGCGATATCCAGGAATCCAATCCCCCCTTTGAGAAAATTATCGACCGCGATTTCGTTCGCCGCGTTCAGAATGGTCGGCGACATGCAGCCCTGGTCGAGGCAATCGAGCGCAATCTTGAGACAGCGGAAGCGCTCAAAATCCGGCGCTGCAAAACTGAGCGTCCCCGCCGTCGCCAGATCGAGTTTCTTCGAGGGCGAGGAAATCCGCCGCGGCCAAGCCAGCGCATGCACAATCGGCGTGCGCATGTCGGGCGAAGACAGATGGGCCAGCGTGGTGCCGTCCTGATAGGTGACCAGCGCATGGACGATCGATTGCGGATGGATCACCGCGGCCAATTTGGCGGGCGGCATGGCAAACAGGAAATGCGCCTCGATCAGCTCAAGGCCCTTATTCATCATGGTGGCGCTGTCGACCGAAATCTTGGCCCCCATCGACCAATTGGGATGGGCCACAGCCTGCGCCGGCGTGGCGGCGCGCATCTGATCGAGCGACCAGGTGCGGAACGGACCGCCGGAAGCGGTCAACGTGACCTTTGCGATCTCTTCGGGATCAGCGGCGGAAAGACATTGGAACACCGCATTGTGTTCGGAATCGACCGGTACAATCTTCGCCTTGGAGGCCGCCAGGGCGCGGTGGAACACGGTTCCCGCCGCCACAATGCATTCTTTGTTGGCGAGCGCCACGATGGCGTCGCGCGCCACCGCTGCCAGCGCCGGTTCGAGCGCTGCCGCGCCCATGATCGCCACCATCACGACATCAGAGGGACGGCTCGCGGCCCCGATCACGGCCTTGCGCCCGGCTGCGGTCTCGATACCGGTGCCGGACAGACCCGCTTTCAGCGCGTCGTATTTGGATTCGTCGTTGATCACGGCGAGCTTGGGCCGGACCGCCTTGGCCTGCTCGATCAGCTTGTCGACATTGCTATTCGCCGTGAGGGCTTCGATCCGGAACGCGTCTGCGCCATATTTCGCACGCGCGTGGCGGATGACATCCAGCGTCGAAACGCCAATCGAACCGGTTGAACCCAGCACGGTCACCGTGCGGGCCAGAACCAGCCCCAACTCCGGAGTTTCCTCATCCCAACGCCGTGCTGCCGCTCTCATGAAAACGCTCCGAACAGTGGATCGAGCTTGAGCATCAGCACAAGCACGGCCAAGACCACCAATGTGGCCAGGGTTGAATCAATGCGATCGAGCACACCCCCGTGCCCGGGAATCATCGAGCCGGAGTCCTTAACGTGAAAACAACGCTTAGCCCAGGACTCGAACAGGTCACCGAGATGGGCGATCACCGCCATGCCGCCGCCGAGCACCGCTCCCAAAACGGCGTGTCCGCCCAGGATCAGGAGGAAAATTGCTTCGATCACGGCGGCCGAGATCATGCCGCCGATAAAACCGGCCCAGGTTTTGTTGGGTGACAACACGGGCGCCAACCTTGGACCGCCAATCAGGTTGCCAGCAAACAAAGCACCGGTGTCGGTGGCCCAGACGATCAGGAACAGGCCAACCAGCACCCATTCGCCGTGCGGCGTGAAATCGCGCAGCGCGATGACTGCCAGCGCCGGCAAGCCGAGATAGGCGACCCCTGCCGCCTGCCAGACCGGATTGTTGTGGCGCAGCAGCGCGACGGTGAAGACCAGCGCCGTCCCCGCAACGAGCAGGAGCAGCGGCAACAGATGATCGTGCGGCCAGACGATGAAGGCGCCGAGGGACGTCCACAGCACGATCACCGAGGCGATCAACTCAGCGCTATAGCGGCCTCTGCCGACCAGGCGATGCCATTCGCGCGCGGCCAACATAACCGCGACAGCGGCGACAATTTCGAGATAGGGCTTGCCCTTGAAGATGGCGAAAAGCACCGCCGCTCCCAGCACAACGGCAAAGAACGGACGGGTGATCCAGTCGCGGGAGAACTTGACCGCCTTGAGGCCCGGAGCCATCGCCTCGCTGTCGCCGTTCTTCTTCACGCCACCGCTTCCGGCAAGGCTCCGAACCGGCGCTCGCGTTGCGTGAACTGCTCGAGGGCGTCCATGAACTCCGCGCGGCCAAAATCGGGCCAAAGAGTATCGACAAACAACAGTTCGGCATACGCCGACTGCCACAACAGGAAATTCGAGAGCCGCCGCTCGCCCGAGGTACGGATGACGAGATCGGGTTCCGGCAGGCCGTTCGTGAACAGGCGCGACGACACCAGTTCCGGCGTGATGGTCTCGGGATCGAGGCGGCCTTCCTTGGCGGCCCGGGCCAGTTCGCGCACCGCCGCGACAATCTCTTCTTGGCCACCGTAGTCAAAGGCGAAAATCAGGTTCATGCCGGTGTTACCGGCAGTCTGGTGCTCGGATTCCTCGATCATCTTGCGGATGTCGGGATCGACGCGGGTACGATTGCCGATGATCCGTACCCGGGCGCCGAGCTCGGCGATCTCGTGGATGTCGTTGCGGAAATAGAGGCGGAACAAGCCCATCAAGGCCCCCACCTCTATCGCCGGACGCTTCCAGTTCTCGGAGGAAAAGGCATAGAGCGTCAGCGCTTCGAGGCCGGCGTCGATGGCGGCGCGTACAACTTCGCGCACCGCATTCACACCAGCGACGTGACCGGCCTGACGCGGCAGATGGCGCTTGCGCGCCCAACGGCCGTTGCCGTCCATGATGATGGCGACATGCCGCGGGAGGGTTTCCTTATGCTGCTGAGCAGCCATTTCCTGATCCCTGCCCCGTCCCAAGCGCGATTACGAACACTCATGCTGGACTCTAACGCGTTGTAGAGCAACTACCGCGCGTCAGACCTGCATGATCTCCTTTTCCTTGGCCGCCAGCGCGTCATCGACTTCCTTGATGCGCACGTCGGTCAGCTTCTGCAACTCCTCGCCGTGTTTATGCTGGTCGTCCTGGCTGATTTTGTGGTCTTTTTCGAGCTTCTTCAGCAGTTCCATGCCATCGCGGCGGATATTGCGGATGGAAATGCGGCCGGCTTCGGCGCTCTTGTGGGCGTGCTTGACCAGTTCCTTGCGGCGTTCTTCGTTGAGCGGCGGAATTGGAATGCGCAGCAACTGGCCATCGACCTGCGGATTGAGGCCGAGACCACTGTCGCGGATGGCCTTGTCGACATGCTTAACCATGCTCTTGTCCCACACCTGCAGCGTCAGAAGACGCGGTTCGGGGGTCGAGATGGTGCCAAGCTGGCTGATGTGCATCTTCTGGCCGTACGCTTCCACGTTCACGGTGTCGAGCAGATGCGGTGAAGCGCGACCCGTGCGAAGACCGGAAAAATCCTGCTTCGCTGCCGCGACGGCCGCCTGCATGCGGCGGTCGGTTTCGTCTTTGCTGTAGGTTTCGGCCATATGTGCCTCCTATGCGCTTTCCCTGACGACCGTCGCCCGCCCCTCGCCTCGTAACACCGCGGCAAGCGCACCACGATCATGAATCGAGAATACAACAATCGGAATCTTGTTTTCACGCGAAAGACTGACCGCAGAAGCGTCCATCACCTTCAAATCGCGCGACAACACGTCTTGATAGGTCAACGTGTCGTAGCGGACGGCGTCCTTCACCTTGACCGGGTCGGCGCTGTAGACGCCGTCGACCTTGGTTCCCTTAAGCAGTGCGTCGCATTTCATTTCCGCCGCCCGGAGGGCCGCCGCCGTATCGGTGGTAAAGAACGGATTGCCGGTACCGGCGGCGNAGATCACCACCCGGCCCTTGTCGAGATGCCG
>WSSedL1CaDRAFT_10000813_pt1 | contig 20480 bp, 20 predicted proteins | sample WetSurSL1Cattail_FD_9464 | JGI IMG/M metagenome (IMG submission 9464)
AAGACATTCAAAGAACTCCAAAGGCTTTACGATAATTTTTAAAATTTTTTGAAATAAACTGGAATTTTTTGATCCCCACAATACGTACTAAACCGTATGCTTACATTTGTTTAAATGTAAATAAAATTTTAAACTGAAAAAAGATTATAAGAATATAATTCCAATGCAGTTAGTCGATCATATCCCTGTTTATTTGAATAGACACAACCAGTATCAATATTTATGGTTTGTGCCCTTGCCGTTACGAGCTGTTGACAATGTGCTTCGGTTATTGGAGTGTGTCCGTGGATGATTGTTTTATCCCGTAATAATGGGTGATTATATACTTGGTTACGAGACCAAAGCATTTGGTAATTATCGCTGAAAGGAGCTTCGGCTGAATCATTAAAACCGGCATGCACAAAAAGAAAGTTGTCGAATGTGTAATAATAGCAAATAGTCGTTTGTCCATTTTATATCACTTTTTTATCCAACATTCTTCCATTCAACATCATAAAAAAAGAGAAGCCGTTTCTGACTTCTCTTTTGTGAACCTGGAGGGACTCGAACCCCCAACCTTCTGGTCCGTAGCCAGATGCTCTATCCATTAAGCTACAGGTCCTTTTATGCTAAATCATTTATTTATTCAACCGCCTGACTTTTAATCATTGGGCGAACAACTAAGCTATTTTCTATGCCCAATTGCGGCGCAAAGATAATTATTTTCTTCAAAAAGATGAGAAGAATTTAAAAAGGTGTTCGAAAAAAGCGCTTTTGTTTCTTATTCACTATTCATGGAAATGAGAAACTCCTCATTCGATTGCGTTTTTAAAATTCTGTCACGCATAAATTCCATGGCTTCTATCGAATTCATATCAGTAAGATAATTCCTGAGTATCCAAATGCGGTTAAGCATTTCTTTATCAATCAGCAATTCTTCCCGTCTTGTGCTGGATGCCTGAATGTCCACAGAAGGATAAACACGCTTGTTGGCCAGCTTACGATCGAGTTGAAGTTCCATATTACCAGTTCCCTTGAATTCTTCGAAGATTACATCATCCATTTTAGAGCCGGTTTCAGTAAGGGCTGTAGCCATAATAGTGAGCGAACCACCGAATTCAATATTACGGGCTGCACCAAAGAATCGTTTTGGTTTCTGTAATGCATTTGAGTCCACACCACCGGATAATACCTTACCTGATGCCGGAGCAATGGTGTTAAAAGCACGAGCCAGACGGGTAATAGAATCCAATAAAATAACTACATCATGACCACATTCGACAAGCCTTTTTGCTTTTTCAAGTACAATGTTTGCAACACGTACATGTCGTTCAGCCGGTTCGTCAAATGTTGATGCTATTACTTCGGCATTTACGCTACGAGCCATGTCTGTAACTTCTTCAGGACGTTCATCAATAAGAAGAACTATCATATAAGTTTCGGGGTGGTTCTTAGCAATAGCATTTGCCAATTCCTTTAATAAAACTGTTTTACCAGTTTTAGGTTGAGCAACAATCAAACCACGCTGTCCTTTACCAATAGGCGCAAACATGTCTACTATACGGGCTGATAAGCTAGCTGATTCGCCTCTTGCACAAAGCGTGAATTTTTCATCGGGAAACAATGGCGTGAGATAATCAAACGGTACACGATCGCGAATAAAATCCGGACTACGTCCATTGATCTCTTCCACTTTAATTAACGGGAAGTATTTTTCACCTTCTTTTGGAGGTCTTATTGTACCCTTAATTGTATCACCTGTTTTCAAACCAAATAACTTGATTTGACTTTGTGATACATAAATATCATCAGGAGAATTCAGGTAATTATAATCTGCTGAACGAAGAAATCCGTATCCATCAGGCATAATTTCGAGTACACCTGCACTTGTTATGATCCCGTCAAATTCATATGTCTTTTCCGGAATTTTTTTCTCCATAGGCTTTCGGAGATGAAAATCTTTGTCAATTTTTATGTCAAACCCTGTATTAATGCGAATTTGATCTTCAATATTGGGCTCAGAAGTTCTCACTTCAGGAACTTGTACCTCAACTCCACTTTCGGGCTCAGTCTCAGATGCAGCCACTACAGGAAAATCATCTTCGTCATTGTTAGAAGCGATATTAAGAGCGTCGGTATCTACCAAATCATCCTTTTTTATAAAGGCTTTCTTTTCAAAAAACTTTATTCTTGGAAAATTTCTACGCTTTTCGTCAGTTTCCTGTTTTTCAACTACTTGCTCAGTATCTTTAGGAAGTTCAGGATCCCGAAGCTTTATACGTTCTCTTAATTTCGGTTTATCTTTCACTTCATCAGTTGATGGTGAGGATGAAGCAACCAATACCTTTTTAGGTTCTTGTTTCTTTGGAGAAACACTTGTGATCGCTTGTTGGTCAAGTATCTTGTAGATTATATCTTGTTTTTTCATTGCTTCTACACGCTTGATCTGCAAGCCTTTTGCAATTTCACGTAATTCCGTCAATAGCTTTTTGTTAAGCTCTAGAATATCATACATAAAACAATAGGAAATTATATTAAATTAATTAAATACACATTATAAATTAAATGAAGATTGATTAATCCACCAGAAACACTACAATGGAAGACTGAATTCTTATTCCTAAGCCAACATTACTTGCCTTGAAAATCCGGTGCAATAATAAATATTTACCTAAATAATAACAAAAAAAATTCAGATTTTTTTTTGAGTTATTATTTATTCAATTTTTTTTTCTAATTTAGAACTGCTTAAAAGTTATTCAGTTTAACAACAAAAAGAAGTATTCTTGAGTTTAAAAACTATGGAGCTGTAATAATCAACTCCGAGGCAAAGTTAAATAAAATTATCTTTCCAAAAAATTTTTTGTAAATTATGTTCTAATTACATTGTGATAAGCTGAATAGAAACAAATCAAGTTGAGGGATCAAATTATGAGGCAACTTAAAATTATTAAACAAGTCACAAATCGCGAAACACCTTCGTTAGATAAATACCTGCATGAGATCGGCAAAGTTGAGCTTATATCAGCAGAGGAAGAGGTGGAATTAGCCAGAAGGATTAAGCAAGGCGATGGACCAGCATTAGACCGGTTAATTAAATCAAACCTGCGTTTTGTGGTTTCTGTTTCAAAACAATACCAAAATCAAGGACTTAGTCTTCCGGATCTTATCAACGAAGGTAATCTTGGCTTAATTAAAGCAGCCCAACGTTTCGACGAAACACGTGGTTTTAAGTTTATTTCATATGCTGTTTGGTGGATCAGGCAATCTATTTTACAAGCACTTGCAGAACAGGCTCGGATTGTTCGCTTACCGTTAAATAAGATAGGATCCATCAATAAAATTAATAAAACGTTTGCTGAGTTGGAGCAAAGATTTGAACGCGAACCTTCGGTTCTGGAAATTGCTCAAACATTAGAATTAGCTTCTGACGATATCAAAGAGGCCATTCGTAGTTCAGGAAGGCATGTATCGATGGATGCTCCTTTAACGCAAGGCGAAGAAGGAACTATGTATGATGTAATGCTCAGTCCCGATTCTCCAAGTCCTGATAAAGGTTTGATTACCGAATCGTTACGCAAAGAAATTGAACGTGCTTTATCTACACTTACATATCGTGAGGCAAGCATTATACGTTTATATTTCGGTTTAAATGGGAAACATCAGCATACCCTGGAAGAAATTGGTGAAACTTTTAGTTTAACCAGGGAACGCGTTCGTCAGATCAAAGAAAAAGCTATCAAAAGACTAAAGCAAACTACCCGAAGCAAAATTTTAAAAACATATCTGGGTTAGTGATTTTCACTGATCAAATTGTTTGTTTATCGTTGAAAAGAGGGATTGTATTCCTCTTTTCTTATTTTTGCACAAACTTAATTTCTCATGAGCCACTTAATTTCTACTTCTATTTTAAATGCGGATTTTAGCAATTTGCAAAAAGCTTTAGAAATGATTAATACCAGTGAAGCAGACTGGTTTCATCTCGATATTATGGATGGTGTGTTTGTTCCTAATATTTCATTCGGCCCCCCCATTGTTGAGCAAATTAAGAAGCATGCTAAAAAACTACTCGACGTTCACCTTATGATTGTTGAGCCTGATAAATACATTGAAAGATTTAAAGAATCCGGAGCCGGTTATCTTACCGTTCATTACGAAGCCTGTACCCATCTGCACCGAACAATACAAAACATCAAATCGTTAGGAATAAAAGCTGGCGTTGCATTAAATCCGCATACTCCTGTAGAGCTTTTGAAAGAAATTATTCAGGATATTGATCTTGTATTGATAATGACTGTGGAACCCGGGTTTGGAGGACAGACTTTTATCCAACACTCCTACAACAAAATAGTACGGTTAAAAAACATGATCAAGGAAACTGGATCTTCGGCACTGATAGAAGTCGATGGTGGCGTTGATTTATCCAATACCCGCTTGCTAGTTGACAGTGGTGTGGATGTATTGGTTGTAGGTAGCTTTATATTCCGCTCCACCAATCCCCAGGATACCATAACCAAATTAAAACTTGCCTGAAACTTATTCATATTTCATCATCATCCCTGAGGGCATCATCTCATCCTCAGGAGGGTTACCGTATGCATTGCGGTATTCTAATCGTCTGCAATTTTTGGTATCAGACCCTTTGCAGTATCTCAGAATAAGTTCCTGACAAGCCAAGTGCCAGGTTTTGCCATACTTCTTAAAAAAACCACAAGTTTCCAGTAATTGACATTCCATGATATCAAATTGTTAAAGTAGCAACCAGAGTCAAATAAATTTGTTCTGGTTTATTACTAAGTTATTAAAATTTGTACAGTAATTGAATAAAAAATTCGTAATTTTGTGCATCATTTGGGGCTGACCGGTTTTGACAGCGGGGCAAATGGGTATGTAAGCATGTCGAGCCACGTATCAACCGCTCGTTAATCTGGGGGTACAAACTATAAAAGGCGAATCTAATTACGCTCTTGCAGCTTAATTTACTAAGTAAATTAAACTTAATCCCTCGCCTAGGTGCTTGGGACAAGATATCACTCGGCGAGCTTGTCTGGCGCTTTCTGATCAAGTGGTACTCGTGAGTTTGGACTAGTTCGGGGAGAGTCCTGATTCCCGGGCGAAACTTAAAGGACTAAGATTAAGGTCGGATGTTGATTTCCAGCTTTAGTTCGAAAACCAATAATCTTCTAAACTTGTAGAAAGCATATCTGTTTCTTGTTTGGACGAGGGTTCGACTCCCTCCAGCTCCACTGAATAAGTTTCACAAAAACACAAAAAGCCTCAAAATGAAAGTTTTGAGGCTTTTTTATTTCAAAAATCTTTCACTTTTCTTCACATTTTTTCACTCTTTTTATACCCAATTAGGTTACCTGTTAATACAAACAACAACAGGTAACCTAATTTGATGTAATTTATTGATACGCTAATTATTAAAATAGGTATTTTTCTTGTTTTATCTAATCCGATTTTTTACTTTTGACCTAAATAGGTTACCTCAGATTATGGAACAAAAACACACATTTGCTATTTCCTTTTATCAACGGGTTGATAAAATTGATACGGAGAAAACGGCTCCGATTTTTATGCGGGTCACAGTTAATGGTGAAAGGGCTGATATTTCAATTAACCGGCGTATCCATATTGAACGGTGGGAGGACGGAAAGGTAAAAGGGACAAGCACTGAAGCTAAAAATCTCAATCAATACCTGGATAGCCTTAAAACTAAAATTTATGAAATCCAAAGATATTACATAGATAGAAACGAGCTTGTTTCCGCAGGTAAAGTAAAAAATCGTTATCTGGGAAAAGATATTAAAACAAAAACATTAGTGGAAGTCTTTGAATATCACAATAAACAAATGTATGAATTAATTGGTAAGGATTTCAGTTTAGCTACCCATCAACGATATTTAACTACTTTAAAGCATGTTAAAGAGTTTTTGCAAAAAATATATAAGTGTAGTGATATGTATTTGAGTGAATTGAAATATGAATTTATCACAAATTTTGAACATTACCTTAAAACTGATAGAGATTGTTCGCATAATTCTACCTTAAAATACCTTAGAAATTTTAGGAAAATAATCAACCTCGCTTTAAAGAATGAATGGATAGAGAAAGACCCTTTCCTGAAATTTACATGTAGGTTTGAAGAAATTGAGAGAGGATACCTTTCTCCAAAAGAATTAAATGCACTGGAAAATAAAAAAATATTAATTCCCAGACTAGATATCGTCCGTGATACATTTGTGTTTTCTTGTTATACAGGTCTAGCTTATGCAGAAGTTGCCAAACTTTCAAAAGAACACCTGATGATTGGGATAGATGGTGAAAAATGGATACATATTATCCGGACAAAGACCGAAAAAAAATCAATCATACCATTATTGCCAAAAGCATTGCAAATTATTGAAAAATATAAGAACTATCCCAAGTCAGAAACCAAGGTTAATATTTTGCCAATATTAAGCAATCAAAAAATGAATGCCTATTTGAAAGAATTGGCTGGTATTTGTAAAATACAGAAAGACTTAACCTTCCATTTGGCACGGCACACTTTTGCCACTACTGTGACACTTACTAATGGCGTACCTATCGAGTCTGTTAGTGCGATGCTGGGACATAAAAATATTAGGACTACTCAAATTTATTCCAAAGTTGTTGAGCAGAAAGTTGGTAATGATATGGCAGAACTTAGAAGAAAACTAAGTGAACCTCGAAATAAGAAGCGAGTAAATACGAATGCAAAAAATGGGATTTAAAGAAAGAGACATAACGGCAATTCGTAAATTGCAAAATTTTAGAATAAAAGCACATATGGTGATAAAGTTAAGTGATGTAATTAAGTATTTGTATGGGTTCGGGCATTCCTAATTTTACAAAAGTATGCTATATTAATCTATAGGTCGGATTTGGGAATCCGGGCTGGAAATATGAAATGAATTTTTCGTTAACTGTTACACCCTCCTGAGATTTTAATTGATTTAGATTATCAAAAAGGATTTTACGTAACTCATCCGGTGATGTTTGTATACGGGCATTAACCAAAATTTCTGTGGAATTTGATTGTTCAAAAGTTGGTGGCTCCGGAATCGTTTTATCTAAAATTGTGGTGTAGCTTAATTTTAATGACTGGTTATTAAACGATAAATAAAACTTCATGTGCCCAATTGGTAATTGCCTTTGCACAATATCGTCCGATAACTTTTTAATGAAATCGTAGGCTAGTTCAACCGAGGAGTTATTAGTGCTTACAATACTAATTTCCTCATCAAGCCAGGCAAGATTTGCCTCTCCAGCTCCATATTTGACATAATCGACATCTATTGCCTTGTGTTCCTTTTCCTCTTGCTTTCTGATAATTTCAACCCAATTATTGACTGAATGATTATCAAGAGAATTTTGAAAAAGTATGTGCTTTGCGGGGAACAAATCTTTTAATAATAATTGTAAAAGTTTGAATTCTTCAGCTGACAGTATGTCAATTTTATTGATGACAAGAATTTCAGCTTCTTCAATTTGTTTTTCCCAAATGTAATTGGTTTCCATACCAAATGGCAACGTGATACCTTGTAAATGCATAAGTAACAATTGTGCATCAACAAAACTGGAAAAGGTTACTTGTTCGATTTCGGATTTTTTATATTCCAACAATGGTTTTAATACGGTTGCAATAAGATCAGTGCAGGAGCCCACAAATTCAGCAAAAATCTCGGAAGGGTTAAATTCATTTATTAAAGAGGTAATTTGAGAGTCGAGTTGGTTATAATTGCAGCAGAAACACCCTCCGGTAACTTCGGCGAAAGGAATACCAGCTTGTTTAATGAAGCGGCTATCCACAAGATAGTTGCCTTGATCATTTGTAATAACTGAGGTATTAATGCCCTTATCAGATAATATTTTACATGCGTTGGCAATTGCAGTGGTTTTGCCACTTCCCAAGAATCCTCCAACCAAATGAATTTTCATATTTTGATCTTTTATTTAGAATGTGCTCAGATTTATTTTTTTAGTCAGATTTTTAAATTTTCAGCAATTGAGATCAATGTATTATACAAAATGTCAAGATCCTTTAGTGATGTCCTGTGATTTGCAAAACATATTCTGATACCGTTTTTATTATTTACAGTAACCGGTGTAAGAAATGCTTTTCCGCTTTCTTCCAGGTTATTTAGAATTACTCCTTGTAAATCATTTATTCTGTTTATATCTTTTACTGAATCAGGTAAGTATCTTAAGCATACTATTGAAAGATCAACTGGATTTAGAACCTCCCAATCAGGCTCATTTTTAAATCTGTTTTTCAGCTCGTTTGCTAAAAAAATGTTCTGCTCGACACATTTACCAATTTTTTCAAATCCATACGCTTTAAATGCAAACCAAACCTTCATAGCTCTTGATGTTCTCGATAATTGCATTCCATAATCCAGAAAGTTTGTCTCAGCCTTATTCCCTTTATATGCTTTACAGGAAGTCTTTGTAAATGCATCAAATAGCTTCTCCTTATTTTTGATTAAAACAAGACCAGCTTCTGTTGGAATATAAAACCATTTATGCGGATCTACAGTTATGGAATCGGCATGTTCAATGCCCTGAAATAGTTGCCTCTTCTCTTTTACGAGCATTGCAGCACCTCCATAAGCTGCATCAACGTGGAGCCATAAATTATATTTCTTACAAATATCAGCAACTTTATCTATTGGGTCAACTGCTCCAATACTTGCGGAACCTCCTTGCGCTACCACAAAGAAAGGTTGAAAATTATACGAGATATCTTCTTTAATTTGAATTTCTAAAGCGGCAACATCAATCCTAAATTCGGAATCTGTTGGTATTTTTCTAATGTTTTTAGTTCCTATTCCTAAAATTCCTACGGCTCTTTCTATCGTAGTATGTCCTTGTTCTGATACATACAATATTAATTTAGTTCCAGTATCAATACCATTTATCATGGTATCATTGGCTTTTGTTTCCCTGGCTACAAGAAGTGATGTTAAATTTGCTGTTGTTCCTCCGCTAACTAATGTTCCTCCGAACCCATCTGAAAATCCAAAGAGTTTTCCCATCCATTGTACCACAATATCCTCAATGACAGTGGCTGCAGGTCCTGCTTTGTACATAAATGAATTCTGGTTCAGTCCGGTGTTTATCAGATCACCCAGCATTCCAGCATCAGAACCTGCATTATTCATCCAAGCTAAAAAAAGAGGGTGTCCGACTTTTGAAGAGTTTGGTATTATTTTGCCCTTTATTTCTGTCAACAATTCTTCTATTTCAATCCCCTGATATGGTATATCCTCATAAAGTGACGTATATAAATCAGGATATCTGATTGAAGGTATTAAAGGCGCTTGGTTTAGATTGTCCCTATAACTGAAAATTATTTCAGATATGTCCCTGAAATAGTTTTCAAAGTTTTCAATATTTAGATTGTCAGTATTCATATGTCTTGCAGACTACAGATTTAATGTGTTGTTTAGCTGATAGTGCAGTCCAAAATTATTAAATTTAAGACGTTATCCTATATTTCCTGTTGCAGATATATAAAAAATAAATGAGTCGCTCTTTCTATCAATCTTATACTTTTTGAATAGTCACCTGCCAGTACCAATAAAAACAGCTCTGAAATTCACGGTTTCATTTCAGAGCTGACACTTAATCATTATCAGTAATCTATTTCAACTTTCCTAGTTCGCTCGTGAGTTTGTCTTTTGGTAAGTTTATATAACCAGCCTCGTGAACATATTTTTGTCCGTCGGTGAGCACCCATTTGATAAATTCAACCGCTACTTTACTGGTTGGTTTGCCAGCGGATACAAAATATAGATCGCGGGCCGGAGGAGATGGATATTTACCGGTTGCTATGGCATTTACAATTTCGTCGAGGGTATTGTAAAAGTTTTCATCGGGGTCTATCTTTCCGTTATTGTTAAGGTCGAGGGGTAAAACTTTGATACCAGGATTGGGTTTCTTTGTTTTCGCATCGTAGGCATAACCGATGTTATTGTAGCCAAGTCCTTGAGGGTCTCTTTTTACTGCCTGGGCTACTCCAGGGTCGCCGAAAACACCCACTCCCAAAAGATCTTCCTGTTTTTTACTGAAGTATTTTGCCCAGCTTTCCGCTGCACCGCAGGCATCGGAGCGTGTATAAACACGTATTGTGGCAGTACTTTTGATTCCGGTTGCCTGGCCCCAGGTTGTGACTTTTCCGGTAATCCATATATTGTTGGCCGCATCCTTTTTTAATCCGTGGGCAAGAATTTCAGCCAATTGAGGATTCGAGGCACTGATGGTGGCTACAACGGCATCCTTGGTTACAGCGATACCAAACGCACCTTTTTTTGTTTCTTCGGGGTTAATTTCACGCGAAACCATTCCCAGATCCACAACTTTGGACAGGGCATCTGTCATACCTTTACCTGCTCCACCAGCTGATAAGTCTATTTTTACATTGGGATGAATTTTTCTGAACTCTTCAGCCCATTTTATGGCCATGGGATATAAAGCAAAAGCTCCTGATATGCTAATGCTTCCTTTAAGATCGTCTTTAGCCTGGCTATAAACTTTATTAAAGGAAACATTGGCTAGTACCAATAAAACGCTAAAATAAATTACTATCTTCTTCATTATTATTAATTTAAAATTTAAAAACCTATTTGAAATTGTGCTACTGCAAAATTGTTACTGACTTGGGGGCCTTGTTCCCGCTTAAGGTTATAAGCAATCTGAAACTTAGCATTGGGATTGAAATAGTAGTTCAAGCCGAGGGAGTAAACTGTTGAGGCATTATCAGCAATGTCCTTGTTTGGGTCGAAATAATCATATTTGCCTACTATCTGGAATTTTTGAGAAATAATATAATATGCCAATTGAACGTAATAACCATCTTTGGTAATAACATTATCTTTTCCTTTTAGGTACTCACTATGTAAGGAAATGTTTTTAGATTCATACACCAATTCAGCCCCCCAACGATTGCGGCCCTTATTACTTGTTGTTTTATCAGTCGAAACAAGAAGATAGTTTCCTACTCCATTGTAATAACTTCCTCCTAAAGACAAGCCGGTTAAAGGATGCAATACCAAACGAACTGCCACATCTTTGGAAGTATTATTATCTGCTGCCGCATTGATGCCCGTGCCGTTATATAAGCCCACATAATAGTCCAGAAAAGGATGATCTTTTAGCGTAAACATACTTCCATTTACCTGTATACCCAAGTCGCGGCCATTCTGATTGCCAACTACATCTTTTCCACGAGCAACCAAACCTTCAACAACTTGAGACCGGTCAATGTTTTCCGACTTATTATCTGATATTTGGTTCTCGTAAGATAAGGCAACTTTTTGCTGACCAATGATAACATTAAGGTAGTCACCGATTTTAACTTCAGCATAAGCATCAAGCAATTTAGCAAAGGCACCCGTTGATGTACCTGCAAAATCAGGCTGCAAACGATAACCAAAATATGGAGATATAGAGCCTTTCACATCAAGCCTTGCACGACGAATATCGAAGCCGCTTTTCTTGCCGGATTCTTCAAGGTTTTGGTAGCGCACCTGGGTGTATCCGGAAAGCTGAATATTTCTCGCAGCTGTAACCAGAAAAGACTTTTTCTTTGCATCGGATTCCTGTTGTTTAATTGCCGCATCAGCTCGTAATGAATCGGCAACCTCCTGGGTAACGAGTTTTTGTTGCACCAGAACGTTTAATATATCATTGGGAGTTTGCGTGTAAACTATCTGGCCAAAGGATATTGACAGAATCAAAATAAAGGCATACTTTTGCATAGGTGATTAGATTTTAATTTACTTAAATTTAATTTTGTCAAAGTTGCGGTTAATAAAAGTAAACATCAATACCATAACATTGGTATTTTGCATAACTATTTATAGGTAAGTATTAATACCTACCATGCCCTTCAAGAGCTCTCATGGAGATATCATTCCATCCTTTTCAAGGGCGTCTGGTCCTAGAGGAGCAGCTTTCGATCCAACATAATCAATAAAGTAAAGCTGCTCCAAGACCGAATGTATTTAAAGGCGTGTATTGGGAGGATCACGTTTTTTAATTTCTTAATTATTAGAGCCTGGCAAGTTTTGAGATAAGCTTCCGTTGGTATTATTGTTGTTTAAGAACCCATAGGCATGGTTGTATTTTTGTCCATCCGTTAATACCCAACTTATAAATTTTTGCAGCGTTTCACTCTTTTGATTTTTATTCATGATGAAACTTACATAATCCGTCGGAATGGCCTTGTTGTCCTGGTTGTTTTCCAGATATTGGGTTAGCACATCCAGGTTGTCATAAATCAGTTCTTCTTTATCAATTTTGCCGTTTCCATTTAAATCAATGGCAAGTATATTGATGCCTTTTAACGGAACACGTGTATTGATATCAAAAATATAGCCCAGGTTGTTGAATGTAACGCCAGTGGTATCCTTTTGAACTGCCAGCGTGAGATATTGATCTTCGCCACTTATTTTCTTGCCTTTGATGTTATTCGGCCTCAATCCGAAATGGTTGGCAAATGCAATGGAAGAACAGGTTTGATTTGCACGTGTATAAACGGTAACAACTGGCTGATTTTTGGATTCTTCCTCATAAGCACTGTTTGGATCAATAAAGAAAACTTTTTTAAGATCTTCTTGTTTCAGACCCTTTTTAAATTCCTTCTTAAACGGAAGGTTGCGTACATTAGTGATAGGAAGCAAAGCATACCTGCTTACTTGAAAATAAAGTTCATTGGGTTTAATTTCGCTCTGAGTGAGCGTATGCGCAACCACCCTCAAGTTAATACTGTCGTTTATCTGCTTGCTGTACTGAAGTTTAATCCTAGCGTCAGGGTTTGACTTTTTGTATTCACTAATCCATTTTTCGATTAGCGGATAGGTAAAGCGGGTACCGTTTATAGAAACATAATCTCGCTTTGATTGGGCTTTTAGAACAAAGGTTGATACAAAAGTTACAAAAAGAAATATTCCGATAAATTTTAAATTTTTCATGATTATTTGATTTTAGATTATTAATTCACATTACTGATTTGGGTTGCTAATTGCTCTTCCCAATTATTGATTTCTGTGACATCGATTTGAAGATAGGCTCCAAAGCTGTTTATGAAATTCATTTGTCATCCTTATCGTTTGTTTAATGCAAAATTGCAGATATTCAAGCTGCTTTAAAATACCACCGATTCGGTATTTTGCATACCATAAGTTTGGGATAACATATAAGTATTAGTGCTTACAACATTTTACTTAGTTTTTGCAAAGGCTTGAACTTTTATAACCGTGGAATCATATTTTAAATTGGTGAATTCATTGAAGTGTAAAGTATTCTTTTTAATTAATAAAATATTTCAAATGGAGCCTATAATGAAGGAAGATCTTAACACGCTGGAATATTCATTTTTTGCAAACCAAATAAGTTCTGATGCACATGCGCTCAAATAGCAAAAGGGTGGTTCTCCCGAACAACCCTTCCGCTTTCTTTACAACTACTACTATTAACTAACTATTAACTAATTATTTAACTAACTGAAAATATCAAAATCAATCGACAATTGCATAGTCAAGTTTACTTTTTTGTTTTATGTAAGTTTCGATATGTCTTGATGCTTTATTTGGATAAATATCGTTTATGGTAATCATAATAGCAGTTTCGTCAACATTACCAAAATTTTCGTTAACTGTCGTCCCAAGTACTTTCATTGTTGGTGACAGGTTCATGTAAGCATTTATGAGTGGTGGAATATTTTCTCCCAACTGTCTGACTTTTTTAATAAGAAGTCTGAAGTCCTCTTCATAATTCATACCAGTAAATAAGTTTTTTAATTCTGGCAAATTGAAATCAACCTTTAAAGGATGGATTGGTTCAAAAAGATTTTCGTAGTCAGGAAAATAGGTTTGTAAAAACCGCAAAATAATGTTGCGGGCTTCAGCGTTAAAATTCCTGTAAATGGTTACTTTTCCAAAAAAATACAGTACTTTCGGATACAGCGTAATTAAAGCGCCCAAACCATCCCATAGATTATCAAGGGCATATAGGGATTTGTATCCGGGTTGTGATGCTTGATATGCAGGTTGAACAAATGCCCTCCCAAGCTCTATAGTATGCGGTAAGTATTTTTTGACAAAGTGGTCTGAAAATTTGAAATGGTTACTCGTGGCCATACTTATTTTTTCATGTTTATCAATGGTTTTCAAATGTCCAAGAAAATATCTATAACCGCCAATAATCTCATTTTCGTGGGGATTCCACACAATTAACTGCCTGTAGGGAACTGGCATAGTGTCATATGCATCAATATCGAGCATAGCCCCAGTACCACCTCCAGCAGCCCTATAAGATAGTTCCCTCAATCTGGCAACCTCAAGCATCAGATGGGGAGAATCCTGAAATGTAAAACTGTAAATTTCATTTCCACCTTTGTTGGTGTGCCTTACAAATTTATCCTGGGTAAGTTCCTGCTTCAATATTAAAGGATCAATAGCATCAATAATTTGTTTCATCGCTCAATGTTTTATAACCTTACAAACATAGTGCAAGTGCGGAAGCCTTAAAATCACTTGAATGTGGTATATTTTAATACCAAGTTGATGGTATTGTGGGTGGTATTTAAGCGTAGAGATAGTAGATATAAGAGCAAAGATGAAAAGATGAAAGAGCCAAGATGTATGAACCAGTCTTAATTCTTGCCCCTTGGCTTGGCACTATAAAATGTTAACTGATTAGTAAATTGAAGAAAACAAAGTTGCACTTTCGGACAACTTTGTATATCTTTGGATCGTGAATAAGAAACAGAAACATCGGACTATCCTTTTTTACAAGGACTATTTTCAAGAGTTTTTTGTAAAACAGCGAGATAAGGTTAAAAATAAAATTATCTGGACTTTTGATTTAATAGAAGAACTTCAGAGGGTTCCAGAAACATATCTTAAGCATATTGAGAACACTGATGGTCTTTTTGAAATTCGGGTGCAATTGGGTAGCGATATATTTCGCATTTTCTGTTTTTTTGATCTTGGACAATTAGTGGTTTTAGCAAATGGATTCCAAAAAAAAACGAAAAAAACTCCAAAGCAAGAAATTGAAAAGGCTCTAAAAATAAAGGAAGAATATGAAAACGAAAAAAAATAACATAATGACGCTTGATCAGTTCAAGGATAAACATTATGGTAAAAGGGGAACTGCAAAGCGAGACGAACTTGAAGCTGGTTATGAAAATTTTAAAATTGGAGCATTAATACACGAAGCTCGACTTGAAAAAGGAATGACACAGGAAGAGCTTGCCGAAAAAGTTGGAACAACTAAATCTTACATATCAAAAATAGAGAATAATATTAAAGAAGTTCGATTTTCGACACTTCAGAAAATTGTTGAACTTGGTTTAGGGGGGCAGTTACAATTGTCAATTAAACTTTGATAACCAACAACAAAAATATTTTATTTGTATCTCCCCAACAAAAACTTATATGTAAGGTTATATGCTTGCTTGATATTTAAATATAGTATTCCGTTGTGTCCACAATGCCATTCCGCATGGCATACATGATTAGTTCCGAAGTGTTTGTTATACTCAGTTTACGGAAGATATTCTTACGGTGGGATATAATTGTGTGGTAGCTAAGATTTTTCTGTATAGCAATTTCTTTTGTTGTTAACCCTTGCGTAATAAGCTTCACAATTTCAGTTTCTGCAGGGGTTATGTGTCCAGTGCCCGTGCGGATATTCCTATTAATATTCTTTTTATCAAGGAGCACATCCAACACCATACTACTAAAATATTTACGATTATTCAAAGTAGCATTAAACGCTTCAATTAACTCCCCTTCTTCACAGGACTTAAGAATGTAATTGGTAATCCCGCAATCAAGTAATTTCATGATATCTTCAGGGGAATGATTATCAGTAATGACAAGTATCCCAATGCAAGGATATTTTTGTCTTACGTCTAATAATTCGCTGGCAGTTTTGAAATCAAACAAATCAAAATCAATAATCAAAACGTGAGGTTGGTTTGATAATAACTTTTCGAAAAGTTCCTCCTTATTTTTAACCTGTTCAATATTCAGATGATGATTCAAATACCCGGAAAGGATTTCTATAATGCCTATCCGGGTAAAAGATTGATTGTCTGCTATTAACATTTTGATATCATCCATGGCTTCCATTCTTCAGGAGTTTATTAACAGTCAATAGCTTATAATATTTAAAAGATAAGATTGTTGGTTATTTTACAATCGACTATTAGTTGATAACAAGCTGAATAGGTATTTAGTACAAACCTTCAATTGATAAGTACCGTTCACCGGTATCGTAGTTAAACGTAAGGATACGAGAGCCTGTAGGAATTTCTGGAAGCTTTTTAGCCACTGCAGCCAATGAAGCTCCAGTAGATATGCCCACAAACAGGCCTTCTTCCTTTGCTATCCGTTTAGCATAACTAAATGCTTCATCTTTTGAAATCGATATAACACCATCTAAAACACTTTCATAAAGATTTTTAGGAATAAAATTTGGCGCTATACCTTGGATTGGATGTGGGCCAAACTGTCTTTTACTAATAAAAGGAGCAACCTCAGGTTCAACAGCAAATACTTTTAATTTGGGAAATTTAGATTTTAGTAATTCTCCAACTCCTGATAAATGGCCACCTGTTCCAACACCTGATATAAAGTAATCAAACCCTTTCGGGAAGTCTTTTAAAATTTCCTGTGCAGTGGTTTTTTTATGGATTTCAACGTTTGCAGGATTGTCGAACTGCGATGGTATCCATGAATTGGGTATTGTTGCAGCAAGCTCGGCAGCTTTTTCAAGCGCTCCATTCATACCCCTTTCGCGTGGTGTAAGTTCAAAAGTTGCACCATATACAGCCATCAATTTACGTCTTTCAACACTAAAAGATTCGGGCATTACCAGAATAATTTTATATCCTTTTACAGCGGCGGCTAAAGCAAGTCCGATACCCGTATTGCCTGATGTTGGCTCTATAATTACTGAATTTTTTTTGAGAACGCCTCTTTTTTCAGCATCTTCAATCATTGCCAAGCCAATTCGATCTTTTATACTACCACCTGGGTTTTGTCTTTCTAGCTTAATCCAAACTTCATAATCAGAAGGAAATAGGCGGTTTAACCTAAGATGTGGGGTATTGCCTATACCTTCTAAAATATTATTTAATTTCATGTGTTTCTTCTTTTTTAGATTTTATCCAAAGCTTGTTGCAAGTCAGCTTTTATATCCTCAATGTTTTCAATACCAGCTGAAAGTCTCAATAAACCTGGTACAACACCAGAGCTTTTTTGTTCCTCTGCACTAAGCTGTTGATGAGTGGTTGTAGCCGGATGGATAATAAGCGATTTGGCATCGCCAACATTAGCTAGGTGGCTAATTAATTTAAGGTTATTAATTACCTTATCACCAGCATCGCTGCCACCTTTTACGGTGAATGCAAGCACACCACCAAAGCCATTCTTTAAATATTTCTTAGCCAAGGCATGATAAGGATTTGTGCTTAAGCCCGGATAGTCGACACTTATAACTTTGGGCTGTTTTTCGAGCCATTGTGCTAGGGCAAGTGTATTGTCAACATGGCGTTGAACACGTAACGATAGTGTTTCGAGTCCCTGTAAAAGCAAGAAAGAATTGAACGGGCTAATAACAGGACCATAATCGCGTAAACCTTCAACTCTTGCACGAATAATAAAAGCTATATTTCCAAAAGGTCCCGGCGTTCCAAAAACATCCCAGAATTTAAGTCCGTGATAACCTTCGGAAGGTTCGGTAAATTGAGGAAATTTGCCATTTGCCCAATTAAACTTGCCCGAATCAACAATAACACCACCAATGCTTGTACCGTGACCTCCAATCCATTTTGTAGCTGATTCCACAACAATGGAGGCCCCATGTTCGATGGGACGGAAAAGGTAACCGGCTGCGCCAAAAGTATTATCTACAATTAAAGGAATGTCGTGTTTATTGGCAATTGCAGCAATTGCATCAAAGTCGGGGATGTTGAATCTGGGATTGCCAATAGTTTCAAGGTAAATAGCTTTGGTTTTGTTATCAATAAGTTTTTCGAAATCTTCAGGTTTGTCTCCATCCACAAATTTTACCTGAATACCTAGTCGTTTAAATTGAACTTTAAATTGGTTGTATGTTCCTCCGTACAGATATGATGTTGAAACAAAGTTGTCGCCTGCTCCCAGGATATTGGTAATAGCCAGAAATTGTGCGGCCTGACCTGAAGCTGTGGCAAGGGCTGCAACACCACCTTCCAATGCAGCTATACGTTTTTCAAAAACATCGGTGGTTGGGTTCATTAATCGGGTGTAAATATTGCCAAACTCCTTAAGTGCAAAAAGGTTTGCCCCATGTTCAGCATTTTTAAATACATATGAGGAGGTTTGATAAATAGGAACAGCCCTTGAGCCTGTTGTTGGGTCGACTTCCTGTCCAGCGTGTAATTGAAGCGTTTCGAAATGATAGTTTGTTGTTGACATCTGTGTAAGTTTTAAATTATTATTTTGTAAAAGTATTGGTATCATTTTCCTTTTGAAATACCTTAAATGAGGCATTTAGTTACCCTAATTGCGGTATATTGTTTTTGCATGAATCTAATAACATTTGAGTTGCTGATATATTCAGGATCTATCGTAGAAGAATTCAGTCCCTTTAGTAAAGATCTATTGAGATACTCCTCAAAGTTATTGATGCATTCCATTACTCCCCAATTACTAAATTCATCTTTTGAATGAGAAGTAGCTACCCCAACAACTGAAATACCTGCTTGCCGGGCGGATATAACACCGTTGTAAGTATCTTCAAATACAATAGCATCTTCGGGTTTTATGTTTAAGAGCGAAAGGGTTAAGTTGTAAATATCGGGGTGTGGCTTGCCTTTTTTTACGTCATCTCCACTAACGATCACATCGAAATATTTTTTTACACCCAGTGTATTTATTACCAGGGCAATATTTTCGCGGCAGCCCATAGTAGCCAGGGCAATAAGCTTACCTTTATTCTTTGCCTCATTCAAAAGTCGGCTAAATCCTTTTATTTCCCGGATATGATTTTTATAAAGTGCTCTGTAAATCAACTGCTTTTCTTTATCAAGCTCCTTTATTTCCTGATGTGATAAATTTGTGCTGATATACTGTTTCACAAGCTCTTTGGTGCTAATACCATTAATATTGCTTATCCCGGCCGGCTGAAGTTTGATTCCATACTTCTCTAAAAAAAGCAATCTGGCACTATTATGAAATGCAATGTTATCCACAATGGTGCCATCCATGTCAAAAATTATAGCTTTAGTTCTCATTAGCACCAATCATAAGGAGTTGCCTGATAAACATAATAATTCAACCAGTTCAGAAAAAACAGGTTGGCATTTGCCTTCCATTTTACAATTGGTTTTGCTTTTGGGTTATTATCAGGATAGTAATTTTCAGGAATATCAATAGGTAATCCTTTCGCTGAATCACGGATATATTCATTTTCAAGGGTGTCAGAGTAATACTCAAAATGACCGGTAACAAAAATCTGCCGGTTATCTTTTGAAATCACCACATGAACACCTGCCTGGTCCGAAAAGCCTGCTAAAATTAACTCGGGATGTTGTTGTATATCTTTTAACCTGGTTTCGGTATATCTTGAATGCGGGGTGAAAAACGTATCATCAAAACCTCTGAAAAGAGGTATTTTATTATCCAATATTTGATGTTCAAATACTCCGAAAAGTTTTTTGGGTAATGCATATTTTTGAATTCCATAATGATAATACAACCCAGCCTGAGCTCCCCAGCAAATATGTAATGTGCTTGTAACATTTGTTTTACTCCATGCCAGAACCTCTGTCAAATCATTCCAGTAATCAACTTGTTCAAATTCAATATTTTCTACCGGAGCTCCTGTGATAATCAAACCATCATAACGTTTTTCTTTTATCTGATCAAAAGTTTTATAAAAGATATTCAGATGTTCTTTGGAAGTATTTCGTGAGTCATGCTTGTCCATATAGAAAAAGTCAAGTTCCAACTGTAGGGGAGTATTTGAAAGAACCCTGATAAAGTCGGTTTCCGTCACTATTTTCAAGGGCATTAAATTACATAAAGCCAGGCGCAATGGACGAATATCCTGGTGCAACGCAGTCAGTTCTTCCATGATGAAAATGTTCTCATCTTTTAGTATTTCAATCGCTGGTAAATTGTTAGGAACATTTATTGGCATGGCGTTTTGACCTGTTTGTTTTATGCTAAACTTTATGCATCAAAGATAATGATAGCAATAACCGTAAAAACCCCATAAACATGGTATATTGCATACCGCATTTATGGGATTATCCGGTTTAATCCAAGGCTATTTTTAAGTCGTTAATCAAATCTTTACTATCTTCAATACCCACCGAAACCCGTATGAGTGTATCCGTAATACCTATTTGTTCGCGCGATTCTTTTGAAACGGAAGCATGGGTCATTACTGCTGGTAGTTCAATCAGGGATTCA
>WSSedL1CaDRAFT_10000814_pt1 | contig 20465 bp, 18 predicted proteins | sample WetSurSL1Cattail_FD_9464 | JGI IMG/M metagenome (IMG submission 9464)
AAGTCCAGGTCCGGCCGAGCCGTCCCTTGCCGCCGCTCTGCTGCTCTGCAATGAACAGGCTGCCGTTGGGTGCACCGCCCACAGCCTGCCTTTTTGCTTCCTCGTTGGTGGAGTCGATACTGTTATAGCAGTAGATTTTTTTTGCCAGAATGGCTGTATTTAAGCCGAATTCGATTTCTTCCTTCCGTATTGCATCCGGGCACGAAACAAGCTTGTATCCGCGGTTTGTCGCCGACTCAATCTCATAGCCGCAGTCGCGCAGCGTGTTAATATTTTTCCATATTGCAGTGCGTGAAACGTTCAGCTGTCCGCATAATTCCTCACCGGACACGTAGCCGCCGTTCGCGCGCAGACAGTTCAATATTTCTTCTTTTGTCGTCATCTAATTTCACAGCCTTTGTTTTGGTATTGTACTGATTATAACCTTTTTGTGGTATCAGCGGCAAGTAAATCGAAAAAATATTGTTCGTTTCCATGATTTGGTGATATACTATAAAGTATCATATATTTAAGACAAGATTAAAATGTATAGGGAGGTGTTTGCAATGGATGTCAGAACGGGTGATATTTTGCAGATGAAAAAACCGCATCCATGTGGGAGCAAAACTTTCCTTGTACTTCGCGCCGGTATGGATTTTAAAATCCGCTGCACAGCCTGCGGTCATGAGATTATGGTGCCAAGACTGAAATGTGAGAAAAACATTAAGAAAATCATTCGAGAAAACACACAGGATGAATTATAGCTGCACTTAATTTATTTTGTACTAATTATAAATTAAGGAGCTTAGATTATGTTTGAAAATTTAGAAGTGTTTGAAAAGCGCTATGAGGAATTAAATCAAAAACTATACGATCCGTCCGTCCTTTCAGACCAGACGCTCTACACGGAATTGATGAAGGAACACAAGAATATTACGCCGATTGTGGAGAAATACCGTGAGTATGTAAATACGAGCCGCTCCATGGCGGAAGCGAGGGAGATTCTGGATGAGAGCGGCCTTGATCCGGAAATGAAAGAGATGGCAAACGAGGAGTTCCAAACATCCAAAGAGGATTTGGAACGAATTTCCGACGAATTAAAAATCTTGCTTCTTCCGCGTGACCCCAACGATGACCGCAACGTGATCGTTGAAATCCGCGGCGGAGCGGGCGGCGAGGAAGCTGCGCTGTTTTCTTCCGTACTTTTCCGCATGTACAGTATGTATGCGGAGACAAAAGGTTGGCAAACTGAAATTATAAACGTAAATGAAACCGAACTGGGCGGTTATAAAGAAATTTGCTTTATGATTACCGGTGACGGTGCTTATTCCCGCTTGAAATATGAAAGCGGCGTTCACCGCGTCCAGCGTGTGCCGGAAACCGAAACACAGGGCAGGGTGCATACTTCCACTGCTACCGTCGCGGTTCTTCCGGAGGCCGACGAGGTTGAACTTGAAATCAATCCAAAGGATTTGCAGATTGACACGTTCCGATCCAGCGGCGCGGGCGGCCAGCATATTAATAAAACCTCCTCCGCCATTCGTATTACCCATTTGCCGACTGGCACTGTTGTGGAATGTCAGGATGAGCGGAGCCAGTACAAAAATAAAGATAAGGCAATGAAGGTTCTGCGTTCCAGACTGTTTGAAGCGAAACAGCAGGAGCATGACGCAAAAATCGCCTCCGAGCGCAAGTCACAGGTTGGTACCGGCGACCGCTCCGAGCGGATTCGCACTTATAATTACTCGCAGGGGCGTATGACTGACCACCGCATCGGTTTTACCCTGTATCGTCTTGATGATTTATTAAATGGCAATATTGAAGAAGTAATTGACGCTTTGATTCAGGCTGACCGTGCCGCAAAGCTTCAAAATACAATAGACAATCAGTCAGAAGAGAGAGATTAATCCATGCAAACCCAACTTTTAAATGCAAATAAAAAAGAAGCAATTGAAACTGCCGCCCAGATTTTAAAGGACGGCGGTCTAGTCGGCATACCCACGGAAACGGTGTACGGCCTTGCAGCCAACGCTTTGAACGGCGGAGCGGTGGCAAAGATTTTTGCCGCCAAGGGCAGGCCGATGGATAATCCTTTAATTGTACATATCTCGGAATTTCACCAAATTGATCAGTTGGTAAAACAGGTTCCGGAGCAAGCTAAAATGTTCGCAGAAAAATTCTGGCCCGGCCCCTTGACGATCATTTTACCAAAGTCTGGTCTGATTCCTGACGAGGTGAGCGCGGGACTGGATACGGTCGCGGTGCGTTTTCCGTCCCACCCGGTTGCACGGGAGCTGATCGACGCGGCAGGGTTGCCGCTTGCGGCACCGTCTGCCAATCTTTCCGGCCATCCCAGCCCTACCACGGCGGCTCATGTGATGAACGATTTGAACGGAAAAATTGAAGCTGTTCTTGATGGCGGACCCTGCGGAGTAGGCGTTGAGTCTACCGTTATCACTCTTGCCACAAATCCGCCGCGCCTTTTAAGGCCGGGCGGAATTACTCTCGAGCAGCTTCGCAGTGTTCTCGGGGAAGTTGAACTGGACAGTGCCGTTCTCAATCCTTTGGCTGCGGGTGTTCGTGCCACTTCACCGGGGATGAAGTATAAGCATTATTCGCCAAAAGCGAATGTGATTATTTTAGATGGCAGTTTTGAAGCTTATAAAAACTATGTAAACACTCATAATAAAGAAGGAACGACTGCGCTTTGCTACAATGGCGACGACGTGCAGCTTTCGGTTCCGGCGGTGTGTTACGGTAGGGAAGATAATAACGAGGAACAGGCGAGGGAACTTTTTGACGCGCTGCGCAAACTGGATGAAATGAACGCAAAAACAGTTTATGCACGCTGCCCGGAGCCAAAAGGCGTGGGGCTTGCGGTATATAACCGTTTGATTCGTGCGGCAGGATTTGAGGTATTCTCCCTTGAGTAAAGTCGTAATCGGGCTTACCGGGCCGACCGGTGCGGGAAAATCAACTGTGGCGGCGGCGCTTGAAAATGCAGGCTGCAAAATCATTGATGCTGACCGGGTTGCGCGTGAAGTGGTTACGTATCCCGAATGTATTGCTGAGCTGAAAGCGGAATACGGCGCCGATATTGTGGATGGAAACGAAATAAACCGCCGTTTCCTGGCGCAACGCGCATTTGCCAGTTCCAAAAGCTCAGCCAGACTCAACGAAATTACCCATCCGAAAATTATGAATGAGGTAATCCGCCAAATTGATCTTTTTCAGCAGAACGGGGCAATTGAGGAAAAGGCAATTATTCTGGATGCCGCGCTTTTGTTCGAGAGCGGGGCAGACCGCCTTTGCGACACAACCATTGTGGTGACGGCACCGCTTGAACTTCGCTTAAACCGTATTATAAAGCGGGATTCCATTCCGGTCGATCTTGCCCAGGCGAGGATAGGGGCGCAGCATGACAATGCTTATTACATTGAAAGAGCAAAATACGTTTTTGATGGCGCAATCAGTATGGACAGCGCACCCGCGCAGGCGAGAAAGCTATTAGAATGTATTTTGGGGGATTTTGATGAGAAGATTTAAGAAGACGATGATGATCTGCGTCATTCTTATCGTTTTAATCTTGCTGGGATGTTTCTTTTTAAATCATGGTTACCAGTATTTTATGAAAAAAGCCTATCCTCTTGCGTACACGGAAACGGTTGCAAAGGAAGCAACCGCAAATCATCTTGACCCGGCGCTTATCTATTCCGTGATGAAAACAGAAAGCAATTTTAATGCCGATGCCAAATCCCGCGCCGGAGCAATCGGATTAATGCAGTTGACACCCGATACTTTTGAGTGGCTTCAAACCAAGCTGAAAAGCGATACGAAGTACACAAATCAAGACCTTTATACGCCGGAAATTAATATCCGTTATGGCTGTAAGTTTATTTCATTGCTGCTTGAAAAATACAGCAACCGGCGAACCGCGCTCAGCGCTTACAATGCGGGTATCGGTACGGTGAATTCATGGCTGAAAGACCCCAATATTTCTCAGGACGGCGCAACGCTTGACAGTATCCCTTACGAGGAAACCAGAAAGTACGTTGAATCCGTTTTAAGAAATTATGATAGCTACAGTACCTTATATCAATTTAACACCAAAGGAGAAAATAGTAATGGCTAAAAAAGATGAAAAATCAGACGTTAAAAAACTCACGGAGGAACTCTTGCTTAACCGTAAAAACGGATATTTACAGGTTCCGGACGAGAGAGTAAAAAAGGCAGATCATTTTTGTGAGGATTACAAAAAGTTTTTGAATACGGCGAAAACAGAACGGGAAGTAGTTAGCTACACCGTAAAGTCCGCCGAACAGGCAGGCTTCGAACAGTACGATTCTGCAAAAAAGTATGAGGCGGGCGCAAAAGTTTATTATAATAATCGCGGCAAGGCGATCGTTCTTGCAGTGATTGGTAAAAACGGCTGCCAAAACGGCGTTAGGATTACTGCCGCCCATATCGATTCTCCGCGTATTGATTTAAAACCCCATCCGCTTTATGAGAAAAATGAGATTGCCTATTTTAAATCCCATTATTACGGCGGCATTAAAAAATATCAATGGACTACAATACCGCTTTCCATGCATGGCCGCGTCGTGCTCAAAGACGGAACGACGGTTGATATCCGCCTCGGCGAAGAAGAGGGAGAACCTCAATTCTGTATGACTGATTTACTTCCGCATTTGAGTTCGGAACAAATGAAGAAAACCTTATCAGAAGCCTTCGAGGGCGAAAATATGAATATTGTTGTCGGCAGCCGTCCTATCAGAGCCGACGAGGGTGAAAACCTATTTAAACTGAACGTGATGAAGCTGATTAATGAGAAATACGGTATGACGGAAGAGGATTTCGTTTCCTCTGACATTGAGTTTGTTCCGGCATTTAAAGCCAATGATATCGGCTTTGACCGCAGCATGATTGGTGCTTACGGCCACGATGACAGAGTTTGTGCCTACCCCGCACTTATGGCTGCTTTAAATGTAAAAGCTCCTGAAAGCACAGTAATTACCGTTCTGGCGGATAAGGAAGAAGTCGGCAGTGACGGCAATACCGGTTTGAATTCACAGTTTATGCGCTATTTTATTGCTGACTTGGCACAATCTGAAGGGTTGGAGCCGCGTCATGTTTTAAGCATGTCAAAATGCCTTTCCGCTGATGTTGCGGCGGCGTTTGACCCTACCTTTGCCAGCGCTTACGAGGCGACGAACTCCTGCTATATCAATAACGGTATTGGAATGTCAAAGTACACAGGGTCAAGAGGAAAGAGCGGAACCAGTGAGGCAACAGCGGAATTTGTTGCTGAAATCCGCAGTCTCTTTGAGAAGAATGAAGTTCTTTGGCAAATCGGAGAGCTTGGCAAAGTGGACGCCGGCGGCGGCGGGACGGTTGCCATGTATATCGCAAATCTGAATGTAGATGTTCTCGATGTCGGTGTTCCGGTTATTTCTATGCATTCCCCGTTTGAAGTGGTATCCAAGCTGGATGTTTACATGACCTATAAGGGCATTAAGGCATTCTACGAAGCAAAATAAATTATCAATTAGTACAAAGAGGCTGCTTTATTAAAGTCAATTACCGTAATTGACTTATGAAGCAACCTCTTTTTGTGTTTTACTTGTGTTTAGATGTGCAGATGATATAATATACTTTCAGAATAAAAATCGGGAGGTGTGAAGATGCTAAAAACATTATTTGCAAATATTTTTTACCGGACGATAAAACGAAAAGGCTTTGCCAAAATTCGCCTTATTATAATTTTAACCATTTTCAGCGGTTTGCTCGTTGGATGTAATCAACAAAAGCAATGGAATTCTTCCGGCTCAGATATGGCAGTGGAGGCGAACGAGCTTTTAAAATTTAAATCGCAATATGTTGGTGATAACAGCAACACAGTTGGATTGATTGACGCGCTCGGCATGCCGCAGGGTGTCAAGCGCGGAGAAATTGAATTGCAAACGACTGTAAAACCATATGCGATTATAATTAACTGTAAAATAGAAAACAACAGCGAACTTATCAAAAACAATATACTGGATGATACTCCTTTTTACCGCGATGCCGTAATCCTGTTCAGTCTGATTGATAATGTGGATACGGTAACAATAAAACAGGAGGTAGGGGTTGGTAATTCTTCTTCCATGGATTACACTAGAAAATGGGCACAGCAATCGTTTAATGGCTCGGATGTACGCAGTTTTGCCAAAAATACGGCGGATTTTGAGACGTTCTTGAAGAAGGTGCAGAACATTGTCCGACCGGATGACGTGACAGCATCACAACAGTCAAGTGCTGTCTCACAGCAAATAAAATTCAAATAATGCGGATATAAAAACAGGGCTGTCTGAGAATCCAATGATTCCAGACAGCCCTGTTGTATTTTAGTAAAGCATCAGATTAGTAGAATTGATAACCTGATTTTTTATTATTCTTTACGCGGTAGAGTGCAGTGTCTGCTTTGTGAAGGAGACTGACGGCATCGGTTCCGTCGAAAGGAAACATACTGATTCCAAAACTGCATGTAACCGAAATTTTCAAACCGTTGATATCAAACGGATTCATAAACTGAGCCATAATTCTATTGGCCACCGCAGTCACATGGTCTTTGGAACTGATCGCATACAATAACAGTGTGAATTCATCACCGGAGAGGCGTGCAACAAAATCCGTGCTGTGAACAGCAGCCTTTAACCGTTTTGCTGTCATTTTCAGAAGAGTATCTCCCACCAAATGTCCATAGGTATCATTAATGTTTTTGAAATCATCAATGTCCAAGAAAATAACAGCCGTGTTGTAATACCGGCTATTTTGAGATTTTACTATTTCTTTCAAGTGATTTATGAAATTTATGCGGTTAGGTAAGCCTGTTAATTCATCATGTATTGCCATTTCTCTGGCTTCAGATTCAGCTTGCCGTATTTCTTCATTTTCCACTTCGAGATTTTTAATAAAGCTTTTCATTTGATGAACTGTATGGTACTGACTGGTAATATCATTTACCTGGATGAGAATCAGTTCTCGATCTTCTAAAATGATCTGTTCGATTTGCAAATTCTGAATCGTCAGCGCAGCCTCAGAAGGTAAATAATCAAAGAAAGGCCCATGTAAAGCGCCGGATAAAAACCTGCCCTGACCCGTTTCTATTACGGTATCAATCATCTTTTTATAATTTAGTTCTTTGAATTTAGGGCATACTTCGGAAAATTGCTTCCCGAAAACAGATTCAGCTTGCAGCTGCGTTTTATTTTCCATCCAGTGATTCCAAACAAAAATCTTTTGCTTTTTGTCTACAAGAATCAGTCCGATAGATAACTTATTAAAAATATCAATTGGTATACTAGTCATTTAATTCACCTAATAAGGCATCAATTTTAGAAATCAGCATATTTAAAGAATTTACACTAAGAGCAATTACAATCACGCCGTCAACTTTTGTTTCAGCTAAAGTAAATGCGGTATAAAATATCATAATGTGTACGCTGTTTTTTAAATACAATTTTTGCTCTTCCTCAGATACAAAGATTAGCTCAACATCAGGAAGTGAAAATTCCAGCTTTACTCCTAGCATATTTCCAAACTCGCCGATCACGCAATTTAAAATCACGTTGCTGATTTCCTTTAATACATCGAAATCAGTATCTTCCAAATCCGAACAAACCGATTGCAGATCACGGGTATCAAATTCACCTAAACAGGCATCTACGAGAAGCTTCGCCTTACTTGCGGGAAAAATCAATAAAGCGCGTCCTGAAAAATCGTAACCGAACTTCATTGTGGATGAAACGATGTGGCCATATTTGAAAAGCCTGTCAGTCGGCAGTTCCCAATCGTTTCCATCTTCCATGCTCAGTATTTCAACTTCAGGAACATGAAGAAGGACTCGCTGGTTCGCCATTTCAGAGAGCAAACTGGCGGCTTTACCGACAAACACATTCATATATTCTTTTAATAAGTCTTTCTGCTCTTCATTAATCATTCTCATATCCCCGTATCAGATCAACTAAGGCATTAAGACTAGCTGAAGTCAACGGCTTGTTAAGAAGCGCTTTAATACCTAATGCGTCTAATTCTTCTTTTGTCCTGCTTTGGATATCTGCAGATATTACAATGGTGTTGATCTTATATCCATCACTCATTAATTTTCGGATCAGCTCCTGGCCGGTCATAACAGGCATCAATAAGTCTGTAATCAGCAGGTCGGGTTTTTGCGCAACAAACTGGTCATAAGCTTCCTGACCATTCACACAGGATATGATCTGAGCATTTTCATAATGAGTATTCAGTGTTTTAGTAAGAACCTTGCGTACAAACGCAGAATCATCCGCAATAAGTATTTTCATAAGTAAACTCCTTGACTGATCTAATCAATTTAACCAAAACAATACGGATCATATTATAGATAATTATATCATAAAAAATATTAATCTGCAATAATTTTACTTTTTTATATAAATTTGGAAAGTATCCTGTATAAAGTGACATTTTAGTCTATCTGTCGGCGGAGGATTAGAAAACTCTTTAAAAAAGTGTATCAAGATACAAAAAGCAGGGTTGCCAAAATGCAGCCCTGCTTTATCATATTATTATTCCATTGTTAGCCTTCGTGTTCTTTCTGAATCCCACTGAACACGATTCCGCGAGTTGCGTCGATGGTCACAGTGGTACCGCTTTTCAAAATCTTAGTGGCGTTTTCCGCACCGACGATCACAGGTTTGTCCAGTGCCAGGCCGACAATTGCAGCGTGTGAATTCATACCGGAGTCTTCGGTGATGATACCGGACGCAGACCTTAAGACATGCAGAAGCGTGTTTGATGTTTGAGGGATTACGAGAATGTCGCCGTCTTTAAAATTCTTTTCCGCTTCCTCTTCATTTGCGCAAACGCACAAATTTCCGCAAATCGAACCTTTTGTGGCACCCATGCCGGAAACGAGCACATCACCGACAAGTTGTACCTTCAAAAGATTTGTCGTGCCGGAAACGCCGAGCGGAACACCGGCGGTAATGACGACCAGATCTCCGTTCTTCACCAAATTTTCCTTTCGCGCAACATCTACCACATGATCAAACAGGGCATCTGTATTGTCTTGTTCATCCACCATAATCGGAACAACACCCCAGGAAAGATTCATTTGACGCTGAACTGTCGAGTCAGTGGTTCCGCTGACAATCGGGCATTCCGGGCGGTACTTTGAAATCATACGTGCCGTTCTGCCGGATTTTGAAACCGTGATAATTGCAACTGCACCCAAATCCTGCGCTGTTGTGCATGTTGCATGTGAGATTGCCGAGGTCACATTTGGTGCTTCTGTAAAATCGCGTTTTGCAAAACGTGCCTTATAGTCAATATCACGCTCGGTGCGTTCCGCAATAATCGCCATAGTTTTAAGCGACTGAATCGGATAGTCCCCCGCGGCTGTTTCACCTGAAAGCATAATCGCACTGGTTCCATCATAGATTGCGTTTGCAACATCTGTCGCTTCCGCTCTGGTTGGACGCGGGTTTTTTATCATGGAGTCCAGCATCTGTGTCGCAGTGATCACCTGCTTGCCGGCGTTGTAAGCTTTTTTAATCAGTTGTTTCTGAATAACCGGGATTTCCTGAAGCGGTATTTCAACTCCGAGATCGCCTCTTGCAACCATAATTCCGTCAGAAAGGCGGATAATATCATCAATATTTTCTACGCCGTCTGAATTTTCTATTTTAGCAATGATACGGATTTTATGGCAGTCGTGCTTTTCAAGCTCTGTCCTTAAATCGATGATGTCACCTGCGGATCGTGTGAACGAGGCTGCAATAAAGTCGAAGTCTTCATTTACCGCAAAAGCAATGTCGTCCTTATCTTTGTCACTAATAAAAGGAAGGGAAAGTTTAATCCCCGGTACGTTAACCCCTTTTTGTGCCGATATGGTGCCGCCGTTAATAATTTCGCAGTGAATATCGGTTTCAGTGCACGATTCCACTTTCAGCTCAATCAGCCCATCATCAATCAGAATTCTTGCTCCGGGGGTAACCTCTTGAGGAAGGTGTTCAAAGGTAACCGCCACAATTGTTTCATCTCCAACAAGATCTCTGGAGGTGAGCGTAAATTTACCCCCGGCTTTCAAGGTAATTTTCTGTTGGTTAAAACTTTTAATACGAATTTCAGGCCCCTTTGTATCAAGTAAAAGGGCAATTGGAAGGTTAAGCTCTTCACGGAGCTTTTTTACGGCGTCCGCACGCACCTTTTGTTCCGCGGCGGTTCCATGTGAAAAATTCAGTCTGGCGACATCCATCCCTGCAAGCATCAGTTTTTTCAGAACTTCCTCCTGGTCGGTTGCCGGGCCGAGAGTGCATATGATTTTCGTTTTTCTCATTTTAAACTTCACTCCAATATATAAAATATGAATATTTTAAAACTCACCCAGTTTATATAATACTGCATTTGGTAATATTATTCAACGGCAAAACAGGATATTGGTAGGTTGTAGGAAAATGATAAAATGGTTGAAATAATTTAAGTTAAGTTATACAATTAAATTAATATCTTAATGAGGGGATGCGCTATAGTGAGAAGGCAAAGAGAGAGAGTAGTAAAAAGCCGCACCAGCTGGCGCAAAGCCGATCAGGTGAAAAAGATAAAAATCGTAATGACAATGATTCTAGTTGCGCTTTGCCTTTCTGTTGCGGCGGGTACCGTGTTGGTTTGGGTGCAGGTGAAACATCCGTTTGATCAGCCTTCTTCCAGCAGTGCGTCAGTTAGTGCTGCAGCTCCCGTGTCTTCGGAGAGTGAAATGCTTCCGGTTTATGAGGACAGCTATAATTTGGTTTTGGTGAACACCGAGACCCCGCTAAAGTCTGATTTTAATGTGGCACTTGCGAAGTATGACGGAATTTTGGTTGATGAAAAGATTGTTCCCGCATTAAAAAAGATGATGGAAGACGCAAAAGCGAGTGGCTGCGCTTTAAAATTAACGGGCGGCTATGTTGACTCCCAAAAGCAGAATCAGCTGTTTCAGGCAGAAGTCCAAAATTGGATGAAGAAGCAAAAATATACGCAGGTCAGAGCAGAAAATCAGGCTCAAAATACGGTTGGACGCAGTGGATATAACGAGAATCAAACCGGCATGGCGGTTGAGTTCTCTGCCGAAGGTTCTGCTGCCAATGCTGATTTTGCCACTACCAGTCAGTATAAATGGCTCATAAAAAACAGCGTTTCTTACGGTTTTGTGCTGCGTTATCCGAATGATAAAACAGGAATAACAGGCAAGAGTTTTTCCCCTCGCCATTTTCGCTATGTCGGTGGTGACAACGCGGTAAAAATGCGGGAATATTCCATGTGTCTCGAAGAATATGCCGCTTATATTCATCAACAGGCTGCTGGTTAGTGTTTGATATAGGCCGCAGGATTATTTACTTATAACGCTTTATTTGATAAAACAAAATGTTCGCAAAGCAGGCTTTGATACTGCCATATAAGGGAAACAAGTTTGATGATAAATTTTTCATTGTAAATAGTAATTTTACTTGCAATTTGATTAACTGTATGGTAAAATTCAAATGTTAAGTTGTAGTTTGGCCGAAAGAGGTGACAAGAATGAAGGAAGCTATCCATCCAAAATATCAAGAGACAACAGTCACATGTGCATGCGGAAATGTTATTAACACAAAGTCGACAAAAGAGAACATCCGCGTTGAAATATGCTCTAAGTGCCACCCGTTCTTTACTGGTAAGCAAAAGCTTATTGATACAAGTGGGCGTGTTGATATGTTTAAGAAGCGTTACGGTATCGACAAGTAATCTGCTTTTAAATCTCTTAGGTTAGCTTAGGCGGCGCAGTATCTGCGCCGCCTATTTTATATTTTTTTTCAATGTCGCATACGCAGAACGGAGGGTCTTATGGCGGAGTATCGTACCGTTGCAAAAGAAGCTTCGGAGGAGTTTGTCGAGCGCCGCTCGCGTTTTATCGGCTATGCAAAGCCTGTCAAAACCGAGGAAGAAGCGGTTTTGTTTATCAATGCGATCAAGTCAAAAAACTGGAATGCCACGCACAATGTTTATGCCTACTCGATTAGAGAAGGGCAGATTAAACGCTATTCGGATGACGGCGAACCGCAAGGTACAGCAGGAATTCCAACTCTTGACGTACTATTAAAATCGAATGTTACTGATATTGCGGTTGTGGTGACGCGCTACTTCGGGGGAATTTTACTCGGTGCCGGTGGATTGGTGCGGGCTTATTCCCACGCCTGTTCCATCGCACTGGAGCAGGCGGAAATTATCACAATGCGTACCTGCTTTATTGCAGAAGTTGTCTGCGATTACAACCAGTACGGCCGTCTTGCCGCTCTGATTCCGGAAAACGGAGGGGTAATGGATCATACGGATTTTACCGACCTGGTTACGATCCGTTTTCATATGAGTGACGAAAACATGCCTGTTTTTCGCCAAAATTTACTGGATGCGACATGCGGCAAAAGCAGTATTGAGATTACCGGTGAAAAATATTTTAATATTTTATAAATATTTGCAGGAAAACGGCGAGATATTACGTATAACTATAATAGTTAATACTATTGATAAATCCATTTGGTGAGCGACTGTGCCAACGGAGCACACTACAGATATGATGATGGGTGGTTTCGCGATGACAGTTAGGGAACGAACGCAAAATATAGAAGAACAGTTTTTTTCGCCTTATGCTGCGCTTTCAAAAAATACGCAGGGCAGAGACGTGCCGGAAGAAGAATGTGAATTACGAACACCCTACCAGCGCGATAGGGACAGAATCATTCACTGTAAATCATTCCGCCGGTTAAAACATAAAACACAGGTATTTCTTTCGCCGGAAGGCGACCATTACCGAACCAGACTGACACATACGCTGGAGGTTTCTCAAATTGCGCGTACCATTGCAAGAGCACTGCTTTTAAATGAGGACTTAACCGAGGCAATTTCACTGGGGCACGATTTGGGGCACACCCCATTTGGCCATGCCGGAGAACGTGCACTCAATGATTTGTTTCCCGACGGCTTCAGGCATTATGAACAAAGTGTCCGGATTGTTGAAAAGCTGGAAAAAGACGGCAAAGGTTTAAATCTTACCAAAGAAGTTCGCAATGGGATTCTCTGCCATACAAAAGGAACTGAAGCCACAACACTTGAGGGCAGAATCGTCCGTTTGGCCGACCGAATCGCTTATATCAATCACGATATTGACGATGCGGAAAGGGCGGGAGTGCTGCTGGGCGATGATATTCCAGCCGATATTACGTCGGTTCTGGGCCGCCGCCGTGCCGAAAGAATTGATACGCTTGTTCATTCGGTAGTGGAATGCAGCCAAGACGGTGTGATTCAAATGGATTCTGCCGTTCAAAAAGCATTTGATCAGTTATATGACTTTATGTATGAATATGTCTATCTAAACCCATATGCAAAGGCAGAGGAAAAGAAAGTTCCCCGTTTAATCAGTGCACTTTACGACTATCTGAAAACGCCTGACAATTTACCGGAGGATATGCGCTGTATTGCCGAACAGGAAGGAATTGAACGTGCTGCCTGTGACTATATCGCTGGGATGACAGACCATTTTGCAATTCATCTGTTTCAGGATATTTATGTGCCGAAATCCTGGAATATATAAATAACACACGAGGCACTGGGTTTGACTATATGGGGGTGACAATATGCCATTGCCGGAAGCCTTTCTACAGGAGCTGAAGGCGCGCAGCGAATTATCCGAAGTTGCCGCTTCCTACGTGAATCTGCGGCACAGCGGCAGAAATTTGGTCGGGCTTTGCCCGTTCCATAATGAAAAATCGCCTTCTTTTAATATCTATCCTGAAAATGGCTCATTTTACTGCTTTGGCTGCGGTGCCGGCGGTGATGTTATTACGTTTATCCGCAGGATAGAAAATCTCGACTACATGGAAGCCGTCCGCTATTTAGCGCAGCGTGCCGGAATTCAGGTGCCGCAGGACAATGTTGATGACGGTATGGGTCGGTTAAAGGCACGGATTTTGGAAATTAACCGTGAAACCGCCCGCTTTTACAATACTATTTTAAATTCAGAGCAGGGCGCGGTTGGCATGGATTATTTAACAGGCCGCAGTTTAACACAAAACACCATACGTCGATTTGGGCTTGGCTATGCGCCTGCATCCCGCTATGCGCTCGTTGATACTCTTGAAAAGAAAGGGTACACACAGGAAGAAATGGTTCTTGCCAATGTTGCGTTCAAAGGCAGAAATGGACGGGCTGTTGACCGATTTTTTTCCAGAGTCATGTTCCCGATTATTGATTTAAGAGGAAATGTAATTGCTTTCGGCGGAAGAATACTAACCGATGAAAAACCGAAATATCTGAATACGTCGGAAACGCCTGTGTTTAATAAGGGGAGTTATTTGTTTGCGCTGAATTTTGCCAAGGGCAGCAGCAGTGAACAGCTGATATTGTGCGAAGGTTACATGGATGTGATTTCATTGCATCAATCCGGTTTTACCAACGCGGTTGCAACGCTGGGCACGGCCTTGACCCAAAGTCAAGCGCATCTGATGTCAAGATACACCAAAGAAGTGATTGTATCCTACGATTCCGACGAAGCGGGGCAAAAGGCTGCTTCACGCGCAATCCCCATTCTGCGTGAAACTGGGATACTCGTCAAGATCCTTACAATAGCCGGCGGCAAGGATCCGGATGAATACATACGTTCAAACGGCCAGAACGGTCGTGTAAAATTTAAGCAAATGCTCGAGGCCTGCGGCAATGATGTAGAATACAGACTGCAAAAGATTAGGCAGGGCTGTAATCTGCAAAACGCGGATGGCCGGGTTGCTTTTCTGACGGGTGCGTCTGATGTACTGGCAACATTGGAAAATCGCATTGAGCAGGAAGTTTACGCCGGAAAGTTAGCGGAAGAAATAGGAGTAGAGCGTTCAGCCATTATGCTTCTGGTAGAAAAAAACTTCAGCAAATTAAAAAAAAGCCGGCAGCAAAAGGAGTTTAAAACCTTCCAGCAGCAGGCTACGGGTGTCCGTGATAGCATTAATCCCGAAAAATCGCTGCATCTTAGGGCTGCAAGCGCGGAAGAAGCACTAATTGCGTATATTGTGAAGTACCCGGAGAACGCTATATCAATATATGAAGTTTTGCCGCCCGAAAAATTTGTCACAACGTTTAACCGCCGTGTATATCAGGTAATTATGGGCAGAATTATAGACGGCAAGGCAATTAGCCTTACAGACATATCAGAATACTTCGCTGTTGAAGAAATTGCTGCGATTGCAAAAATCCTTGCGAGGTTTAACTCCGTTTCCGTCACAAAGTTGGATGCGGATGAATATATAAATGTGATTACTCAGGAATGTGTAAAGAGAAATGTAGAAAATATCGCTTCAACTCCGGCACAGGATATACAAGATTATCTGCTTGAGTTGAAATCGCAGAAAAAATAGGGGGACTTATAATGGGAGCACCGGATAAGAAAACGGTAATCAGAGAATTGATCGAACAGGGTAAAAGCAAGGGTCAGCTTTCCACCAAGGAAATTTTAGATTCACTTGGTGAACTGGACTTTGACCCTGAGCAAATTGAAAAATTTTACGATACGCTTGAAGCACAGGGCGTTGAAATCATTGAAGACTTTGCCGACGCACCGCTTGATGATATTGATTTAACTTCACAAATTGATGAAAATGAAGATATGGAAGCCGCTCTGAGCACCGAGGGAATCGCGATTGATGACCCGGTTAAGGTGTATTTAAAGGAAATCGGCCGTGTACCCCTGCTTTCGCCCGAAGAAGAAATTGACCTCGCCATCCGAATTAATAACGGAGACGAGGCGGCCAAGAAACGTCTTTCTGAGGCAAACCTGCGTTTGGTTGTCAGTATTGCAAAGCGTTATTTGGGACGCGGAATGCAGTTCCTTGATTTGATTCAAGAGGGGAATCTTGGCTTGATTAAAGCTGTTGAGAAATTTGACTATACGAAGGGCTTTAAATTTTCAACTTATGCGACTTGGTGGATTCGTCAGGCAATCACCCGCGCAATTGCTGATCAGGCAAGAACCATTCGAATTCCCGTGCATATGGTTGAAACGATTAATAAGGTAAAAAAGGTGTCCAGCCAGCTTTTGCATACCAATGGCCATGAACCAACTGCGGACGAGATATCTGCCGAATTGGACATGCCGGTTGACAAGGTGCGTGAGATTATGCGTGTGGCGCAGGAACCTGTGTCACTTGAAACGCCGATCGGTGAGGAAGAGGACAGCCACCTCGGCGACTTTATTCCGGATGATGACGCTCCCGCCCCGGCGGATGCAGCTTCCCATACCCTGTTAAAGGAACAGCTTGCCGATGTACTTGATACACTCACACCCAGAGAGGAAAAGGTACTTCGTCTCCGCTTTGGACTTGAAGATGGCCGCTCCCGCACTTTGGAAGAGGTCGGAAAAGAGTTTAACGTCACCAGAGAACGCATCCGGCAGATTGAAGCAAAGGCACTCCGCAAACTCCGTCACCCCAGCCGCAGCAAAAAGCTAAAAGACTTCTTGGATTAAGGGGATGGCATAAAATGGTGATGACGCTTGAAGCCGACTACGCAGTCCGTATTGTTGAGATGCTGGCAGTGTCCAGCCAAAAAAAAGACGCGCGTACGATTTCGAATGAGACACAGGTTCCGCTGCGGTTTGCACTGAAAATTCTGCGAAAACTGGTTGCCGGCGGATTGATTGTATCATACAAAGGGGCGCACGGGGGATATATGCTTGCCCGCGAGCCTGGAAAAATCACACTTCGTCAGGTAATTGAATCTGTTGAGGGACCATACATGATCAGCCGCTGTCAGCAGGATGAATACAGTTGTTCCCACACGACCTGCTGCCGATTCCATCAAATTTATGATGAAATTTCTTCGGTTGTACGCACAAAACTTGATTCATATACATTTGATTCTCTTAACGGCTCGGATCCGGCGGAAAAGAAACAATAAGTTAGGAACGTCAGTTGTTCCTTAGAAAAACGACAAAGAGCCGCAGTCATATGACTGCGGCTCTTTGTCGTTCAAAGCAATGCATACAAGGATTGCCGAACCGCTTAAATATAAAAAACACTCCGCATTGAGTGGAGTGGCAACTAAAATATTAAAATAAGTAAATAAAACTTGACAAACACTACATATTGTAATAGAATAATATACTGCATCATCATGGAAACATATACTCATGTCTATCCTCAACTATAATATCACAACATATGAAAAAAGGCAAGAGAATATCACAAAAGCTAATAAAGGCAATGATGGATGCAAACTATTTTTGTGCTTAATTTATGCCGCGGATGGTAAATATATGAATGGAGTGATTGAGCCAATGGTGAATGTCAAACCGGTGCAACTTGGCAAAAATGTCCGAATGAGCTTTGCACGTATTGATGAAGTTCTGAATATGCCGAATCTGATTGAGGTGCAGAAGAATTCCTATAGATGGTTTCTTGCTGAAGGTCTCAAAGAGGTTTTTAAAGATGTTTCAGGCATCACAGACTATACCGGCAATCTTGTTTTGGACTTTGTGAATTATAATCTTGACGTTGATAAGCCGAATTATAGCGTGGAAGAGTGCAAAGAACGCGACGCAACCTATGCCGCCGCTTTGAGAGTCACTGCCCGCCTGCTCAACAAGGAGAGCGGCGAGATTAAAGAATCCGAAGTTTTCATGGGCGATTTTCCGCTGATGACCGACAGCGGTACTTTTGTAATCAACGGCGCTGAGCGCGTTATCGTTTCCCAGTTGGTTCGTTCGCCCGGCGTTTATTATAAAATGGAATACGACAAGACAGGCAAGGAACTTTTCAGTTCAACGGTCATCCCGAACCGCGGCGCATGGCTTGAATATGAAAACGATGCAAACGATATTTTTTATGTTCGCATTGATAAAAACCGTAAAATTCCAATCACTGTATTTGTACGTGCCCTCGGTCTCGGCACCGATGAAGAAATTCGGGAGTATTTTGGCGACGATGACAGGATGAACGCAACCATAGAAAAGGATCCGTGCAAAAACACGGAGGAAGCACTTTTCGAGGTTTACAGAAAATTGAGGCCAAGTGAACCGCCAACGATTGAAAGCGCTCAGTCGCACATCAACGGTTTGTTTTTTGATGCCCGCCGTTACGATCTTTCCAGAGTCGGACGGTACAAATATAATAAGAAGCTGAATCTTGCCGGCCGTATTACGGGTCAGCAATTATCTCAGCCGATTATCAATCCACTCACCGGTGAACTGATGGCTGAAGCGGGTGAAATCATTTCTCACGACAAGGCACATGAAATCGACGATGCCGGTGTTACCGTCGCATTTGTTTCGGTAAATGAGCGTGAGGCAAAGGTCATTTCGAACGGCATGGTTGATATCAATAAATTTCTTAATTTCGACGCGAAAGCCGAATGCAATGTAAACGAGAGGGTTCGTTTCAGCGTACTTGCCGAAATTCTTGATTCCTGCTCCACTGACGAGGAGTTAAAGGAAGCAATTAAGACAAGAGTTGACGAATTAATTCCAAAGCATATTATTATTGATGATATCTTTTCTTCTATCAACTATTTGAACTGTCTTGCGATGGGCCTTGGCCATATCGATGATATCGACCATCTTGGCAACCGCCGTATCCGTTCGGTCGGTGAACTTCTGCAAAACCAGTTCAGAATCGGATTCTCCCGCTTGGAGCGCGTGATTCGTGAAAGAATGACATTGCAGGCTCAGGACTTGGAAGTGCTGACCCCTCATTCTCTAATTAATATCCGGCCTGTTGTGGCGGCAATTAAAGAATTTTTCGGTTCTTCTCCGCTGTCTCAGTTCATGGATCAAACCAATCCTCTTGCTGAGTTGACGCACAAACGCCGTCTTTCTGCATTAGGACCCGGCGGTTTGTCAAGAGACCGCGCGGGATTTGAAGTGCGCGATGTTCACTACAGCCATTACGGCCGCATGTGTCCTATTGAAACGCCTGAAGGTCCGAACATCGGCTTGATTTCCTACCTTGCCACATTTGCAAAGATTAATGAATATGGTTTTATAGAGGCACCATTCCGCCGTGTGGATAAAAAGACCAATCAGGTTACCCGCGACGTGGTGTATATGACTGCCGATGTTGAAGATGATTACATTGTCGCGCAGGCGAATGAACCTCTCGACGAGAACGGTCGTTTTGAACACTCAAAGGTAAACGCCCGTTACCGTGATGAATTCCTTGAAGTTGAGCGTGAAAAGGCCGACTACATGGACGTTTCTCCCAGAATGGTTGTATCTGTTGCTACCGCAATGATTCCATTCCTTGAGAACGATGATGCGAACCGTGCGCTAATGGGATCAAACATGCAGCGCCAGGCTGTTCCGCTTCTCTGTAATGAATCTCCGATTGTCGGTACCGGCATGGAATATAAAGCAGGCGTTGACTCCGGCGTCTGTGTGATTGCAAGGCACTCCGGAGTGGTGCGCAGCGTCAGCGCAAATGAAGTCAGAGTTACCTGTGACAACGGCGAAATTGATGTTTATCATATTACAAAGTTTATGCGTTCCAATCAGGGAACATGTATCAATCAGGTTCCTGTCGTTGATGTGAATCAAAAAATTGAAGCCGGTTCAGTTCTCGCTGACGGCCCTGCAACCAAGGACGGCGAAATTAGCCTTGGCAAAAATGCTTTGATCGGATTCATGACATGGGAAGGTTACAACTACGAGGATGCTGTTCTGATCAGCGAAAAAATTGTACGTGATGATGTTTATACTTCCATCCATATTGAAGAATATGAAGTGGAATCCAGAGATACAAAGTTGGGGCCGGAGGAAATCACAAGAGATATTCCGAATGTCAATGAAGATTTGCTCCGCGACTTGGATGAAAACGGTATTATCCGCATCGGTGCGGAAGTGCGTTCAGGCGATATTTTAGTCGGCAAGGTTACTCCAAAGGGAGAAACCGAGCTTACTGCGGAAGAACGCCTGCTTCGTGCTATCTTCGGTGAAAAAGCGCGGGAAGTGAGAGATACTTCTCTTAGAGTACCTCATGGCGAATCGGGTATTATTGTTGATGTTAAGGTATTTAACCGTGAAAACAGCCATGACGAGTTAAGCCCCGGCGTAAATAAAGTAGTCCGCTGTTATATTGCCCAGAAACGTAAGATTTCAGTCGGCGATAAGATGGCCGGCCGTCACGGCAACAAGGGCGTTGTTTCCCGTATTCTCCCGGTTGAGGATATGCCGTTCCTGCCGGACGGTACTCCACTGGACATTGTTCTGAATCCGTTGGGCGTACCTTCCCGTATGAATATCGGGCAGGTGCTTGAGGTTCATTTGGGCTACGCTGCAAAAGCCCTCGGCTGGAAGATCATGACCCCTGTTTTTGACGGCGCTCATGAAGGCGATATCGTCGAATGCTTTAAAAAGGCAGGAATCAGTGAAGACGGCAAAACAATATTGAAAGACGGCCGTACCGGTGAATTCTTTGACA